>Ga0208648_1001824_pt1 | contig 16060 bp, 14 predicted proteins | sample AntAceMetag02UKL_FD_184772 | JGI IMG/M metagenome (GOLD analysis project Ga0208648, IMG submission 184772) | Saline lake microbial communities from Ace Lake, Antarctica - Antarctic Ace Lake Metagenome 02UKL (SPAdes) (version 2) | ecosystem: Environmental > Aquatic > Non-marine Saline and...
CACTGGTGAGCTGCTTATATTTTTTCATCGGTGCTCCTTTTACTTGGTCGTTTAAGTGGCTTAGATAGTAACGCAGCTCACCACTTAAATTCACCTATAAAAGTTGCACTTCAAACTTGAATCCACCGTTTAATAGTTGTTATCGCAAAGTTTGAATGGAAACTAATAAGAAAATTTAAACCTAATACGTCATGCGAACTGACAGCAGTAATAAAAAACAACAAGGAGAGGTGTCCATTATGACAGCGGTAATAAATATGGGAAAATCCGATCGGGCACATATGGCGTTGTATTTGTTGGTTTTAAGCGTTTTTGTTTGTGCCGGTTGCGCCAGCACTGCGCAGGTAGCGACAACTGATCAGATGCCTGGGGTTGAGCGCCTTGAAGGTGCAACAATCGAGTTGGCAAAAAAAGAACACCCGCTGGAAGGTGTTGGCACCTATGCCAATATACGTGTCACGTCTTTCGCAGCATCTGATGAGTATAAACAGGATTATGAGTGGGATTTGAAGATGTTTCACGTTGCCTTGATAAGCGATCTCCGTACAAATGGAGCGTTCAAGAACGTTCTTGAGGGAACGGCAGCCAGCCAGACCGGAAAAACCGTCAATGTGACAGGGAAAATTGTCGAGATGCGTATTACAAGTGGAGCCGCTCGGTTCTGGCTTGGCGCAATGGCCGGTTCTTCATATATGACTGTGTATTTAAAAATCATAGATGCAGAGACAGAGAAAATGTTAAAGGAAGAAGTTATCTCCACGTACAATAATGCTTTCGGGGCGGCTTATTCTTATGGTAGTAGTGATAAAAGCATGCCTAAAGATATGGGAGAGATTGTCGGCGCGTACTTGTCTGCGGTTATACCGACAGAATAACACTATGGCAAAGCGTGATCCTATCAATCTGGCAGTGCTATGCGCTGTTTGTTCTTTATTGGCGAGGGGCGGTAAAAGCATGTTATCTCACCTGCCATTCAATAAGGGCATAACAAACATAAGCTACAGGTGCTGTATGAAACAGGCAGTCGAACTGTGTATAGCCATTATTGTTTTTTTATTTGTCGTCGGGCCCGCTTGGGTAGCCCAGTCGCAGCCAATTGAGCCCTTTGGGCAGATCAGCCTCCTGGACGCGCAGCAGCAGCAGGAAAGGCTTGCAGCCGACCGACGGACCCTACAGCGCTGCAGAGAAAGCCTGCAGGAGCTTTTGCGGTTTATGTCCTCGCGGCCTGATATTTTCCCTACTAAACAGCTTGTTGAAAAGCGTTTGCTGCCTGAGCAGGATAAAGTGATCGCCCGCAGCGCGTGGCTGCGACTTAGTGATAACCTGCTTGTCCTTGAAGCGCTCAAGCAGTCAAGCGCCGATTTTTATAAGATCAAGGCAAAGCAATCGGAGCGGGACGTTTTTTTCGTGCTCTACGGCGCCTTTCTGGCTCAGTATCGCTTTGCCCTGGCATTTCTTGCCATAGCGGAAAACGACCCTTCGCTGGATGTCATTTTAAATGAGGCGGCCCCGGAAATGGGTCTGCCTACCGGCACCTATGCCTCCTTCAAATTCCATTTTTTAAATGTCGCAATAGCCGCGCAATACACCGCACTTAACGCGGCCTATGCTTACTACAAAGACGCCGGAGCAGTTGCCCTTGCGACAGATATTCGGGATGACAGGGAGTATATCTGGAGCAAGGGTAAGGGGAAGGGAACGAAGCTGACAACAAAAAATGCGTTGCACATTGTCAGTAAAGCGGGCTTTGCCGTCTGGCTGCCCGTACAGCAGGGAGTGGCTGAATGGATGGGAGCCACCAGGGTCTGGCGCAAGCACGTAGCTCTTATATCGCAGAAGCAGATACGTGATTTGCTGCCGCTGCTTGAGCCGGGTGACCTACTTTTTGAGCGTCGCGAGTGGTATCTTTCCAATGTGGGCCTGCCTGGTTTTTGGGCGCATGCGGCTTTATATGTCGGAACCCCTGAACAAAGGCGAAAATTTTTTGCGGAAGATGGAGAGCTGCGTCAATGGATCAACAGCAGTGGCGGTGAAAATGGCGATTTTGAGCTGTGGCTGAAAACAATATGTCCTGACGCGTACAAACACAGTGAAAAAATCCAGGAGGTGGGTCATGTGCCGCGGGTGGTGGAAGCTATAGGCGAGGGTGTATCCTTCACAACGATCGAGCATTCCGCAGCCTGCGATTCCCTTGCCGTGCTGCGGCCCCGACTTTCAAAAAAAGAAAAGGCCCGGGCAATTTTAAAGGCTTTTCAGTACAGCGGCAGGCCCTATGATTTTAATTTTGATTTCCTGACCGACGCTAGTCTTGTCTGCTCCGAGCTTGTCTACAAATGCTATGAGCCTGCAAGCGGATTTACGGGTCTGATCTTCCCCCTGCGGGATATGCTTGGCCGGAAGGTGACGCCGCCCAACGAGATGGTTCGGCAGTTCGATAGCCAGTTCGGTACCCCTGCCCAGCAGACGGACTTCGTGCTGTTCTATGACGGCAGAGAGTTTGAGCGCAAGGCCGTTGCCGCCCCGGTTGAAGAATTCAGAAAAAGCTGGACGCGGCCCAAGTGGCATGTGCTGACCAGCGAGGCAAACAAAAAGGTAACGCAGGATTAGGCAGCTGTTTCATAAAGACATGAGGATGGATCATGACAGGTTCTGAAACGAATAAGTCCGCAATGCCGCATCGCCGGCGGCGGGTTCATATGCCGGCCTGGCTGGCGCTGCTTGAGAAGAATGCAGCTGCATCCATTCCCCTGTCGCCTAATGTTTTATCAGGCATAAAGTTTCTGGTGGTTGCTCCGGTGCTGCTGGTGAGTCTGAAGCAGGCCGGAATGCTGCCGGCCTCTGCCGGGATGGTAATAGCCTGGTTTCTTATTTTTGGCTTCTTTGATTATCTCCAGGGCATTGTCGCCTATCATAAACAGCTTGAAACCGCTTTCGGGCGGTTTTTTGCCCGCGCTACCGACGTGCCTGTGCTGGCCTGCATATTATTTCTGTGCCTTGACATACTGCCTGCCGGGCTGCTGGCGGCAAAGCTTTTATTGCACCTCGGGCTCATCATTTTATATATCGCCGGCCGGGGCAGCACGGAGAACCGTCTCTATACGGGCATCAACTATACAACTCTTTTTGCGCTTCTTATCATTAGTCAGGGCTTTGCCCCGCTATTCATCACGCCGGAAATCGTCACCAGTCTGCTATGGGTCAATATCCTGTTTTCGGCCGTGGTGGTGCTCTATAATGCTGGCATCCTTAACAAACGCTATATTGCCGATGCCCTGTCAGGCTCCAACCTTTTATGCGGCGTTTTCAGCATGATCTTTGCGTCGAAAGGCCGGGTTGACGTCAGTATTCTGTTTCTGCTGCTCGGCGCGGCATTTGACGGTTTTGACGGCGCAGCGGCTCGCAAGTTCGGGGGAACGCGCTGGGGCGTGTACTCCGATGATGTGGCGGATGCTGTGGACTATGGCATTGCGCCGGGAGTCGCCATCTATTTTATTCTCGGCGGGATTGCGGGGCTGATAGTCGGCGCGTTTTATACCTGCTTTACCATGGGTCGCCTGGTCTACTTCACTCTGAATAAATCCGGCGGTGACCCCAATTATTTCTGCGGCGTTCCCAGCACCGCAGGCTCGGTAGTTGCCCTCAGCGCACTGGTGCTTTTTAAAGACCAGCCTGTTTTTATCGGCCTTATTGTGGGCATTGCCTGCATGCAGATGGTGTCATTCGACACGCATTACCGGCACCTGGGACGCGCCCTTGCCTCAAACCGACGAATTATCTACGGCATGCCTGTACTGCTTGCCCTGCTGCTTGCCGGCGGCTTTTTGTGGGGGATACAGGTTCCTGTTGCCATTATTTTCACGGTATGCCTCGTTTACGGCTTTCTGCCCACGGTCATGCATTTCAAGCAGCTATTTGCAGGCGGGAATCCGGGAATTGTCGATCAGGATGCCAATAGATTATAACCTTTGACAGCATGTTCAATGCAGGAGCGGGCTGCCTGTGAATTAAGCAAAACATCTTCTCGCCCCCTGCAAGGGGGAGAGCTCAAGGTGAGGGGGTATCTCCTGCGATTACGATCAGTTCTTTAAGGAGGATCAGTTCATGACACGTACGCATAATGAAGCAGTTAAGATTTTTGTACTGATCATCTTGTTTGCAAGCTGCTTTTGCAGCTTTATTCCGACAGCCTTTGCCGGGCAAAATAATGCCCCTTCACAAAAGTACATATGGGCATAGCCGATTAAAGCAAATGGTCTGCCCAATTTCCATAAGGTGTCGGATTAGCTCTATCGTGGCGAACAGCCCGAGCCGCAAGGGTTCACGAAGCTGAAAAACTACGGCATTAAAACCGTCGTTAATCTCCGAGTCTTTCATTTCGATGAAGACAACCTTCCCGGCACTGGGCTTGCCTGCCGATGAAGTGATAAAGGACATGAAAGAAGGCGGCTTCGGCTTTCACGCCGTATGGCAGAATCTCGAGCCGTTTTTGCGGGGCTAGTTAACCCCAAATAATCAAGTTCTTGCGACTGCGCATTTTTTTTAGTGCTTCAAACACATCAGGAATGGTTGAAGAGTTTGCCTTGTTGCTAATCCAGGTGGGCAGTGAGCCGCCGGGTAAGGTGAAGGCCGAATTTGTTTTTTCGGTTATTCCTTGAAGTGACAGGAACTTGACGTATAGTCTGTCTATCCCAAAGCGTGTTTTTACCAATTTAATTCGGCAGTGTTATGCGCTGTTTGTTTTCTTTTGGCGAGGGACGGTAAAAACAGGCCAGATGCCCTTTAATTTCCACTAGCTCTGCCCCGGTGTGCGCGGCAATTTTTTCGGCCAGATCTTTTTTTTTATCTTTATAGTCAATAAAGCGTATTTTGATCAGTTCGTGGTCGTCAAGGGCCCGGTTAGCGTCCTTTAAAACGGCGTCGCTCATCCCCTGCTGGCCGATATATACAATCGGTTTCAGGTCATGGGCGCTTCCGCGCAGGTATTTTTTTTGTTTTGTGGTTAGCGTGTTCATGGGGTTCCTTTCTCTCGTCAGCATGCGTCAGACTGTTGCATGTCTTCGGACAGGACGATGTTACAGGTTTGCGAGGACGGGTTACAGACAATTACCGCCCGTCCGTTTATGAGTTGTTTTCGAATTGCTGCGCATTTTTCAGCCAGCGAGGCTTCGCGTTGTCCGTAGTCAGTGCCGCTGCGTGTTACAAATTCTTCAATAAGCCCGCTGAGCGCATCCGGACTTAGTCGCTCGGTGGGTACGAGAATAGGTTGTTCGCTTGAATTATCGTGCTTGAGCATTGTGCGTTTTTTCTTGCAGGTTCGGCAGGTATCCTTTGAAATGACGTTGCATAACCGGGCTAATGGTGCAGTCAATATAGATGCCGTCTTCACGGTAATCAATAGTATCTACAATACTGTAGGCGTAAAAATCGGCCAGAGCTTCACAGTTGCTGTACGGGAGCCTGACTGTACGTGAAATGCAACAATCACGCACGTGCGTTTTGATTTTTTCAATCAGAATGTGCCGGGTGCCTTCCGCAAGCGCGGAAACAAATACGCAGCCCGGATACTTTTTTTCGAGTAGGAGTTTGTCAAAGTCGTCAAGACCGCTTAAGTCTATTTTGTTGAAGATAATCAGGCGCGGAATGGTTTCAGCTCTGATTTCGTCTAAAACCCGGGCGGTAGTCTGAATATGGGTTTCATATTCCGGATGAGACACATCAACTACGTGCAGCAGTAGATTCGCCTCGCAGACATTTTCAAGGGTTGAACGGAACGAAGCTACCAAAGAGTGTGGCAGGTTTTTGATAAAACCGACCGTATCGGTGAGTAAAATAGCGGGCTTAAATTTGCCGTCCAGCATGCGCGTGGTTGCGTCAAGCGTGGCAAATAGCTTGTCGGCAACGTGCACGCTACCGTTGGTCAAACAGTTCATCAGTGTTGATTTGCCTGTATTGGTATACCCGACAAGTGCGACCTGAAAACATTTTGACCGCTGTTTGCGCTGAGTGCGGCGTTCAGTCTCAATGCGCTCCAATTTTTTTTTCAGGTGCACAATTTGGGCGCGTACTATGCGGCGGTCGATTTGGATTTGTTTTTCTCCCATGCCGCGTGAAGTGCCGATACCGCCGCGTTCGCGGTCCAAATGTGCCCACAGGCCCACCAGGCGCGGAAGCATATACTGCATGCGGGCAAGCTCTACCTGCACCCGTGCTTCAGCAGTACGGGCATGCCGGGCAAAAATTTCAAGAATCAGTTGGGTTCGATCCCAGATCATGCAGCCAAGCAGGCGCTCAATGTTCTGACTCTGCTTGGGGGAAAGATCGTGGTCAAAAATTACCAATTCTATGTCGTGCTGCTGCACAAGCTGGCGCATACCTTCGAGCTTGCCGCCGCCAATATAGGTGCCCGGATCGGGCGCGCTGCGGGTTTGTACTGCCTGCTCGACAATTGTAAAGCCCAGGGTATCTGCCAGGTCTGCCAGTTCAGACAGGGACTCAGCCGTTTGGGCTGCGGTGTGCGGCGGCATGGTTACCGCTGCAAGCAGGACCGCGGGAAGATCCCCGGAGGCGTTCGGGTTCATCATAATCCAAAGGCTGCCGCGGTTACCCGGTAGCCGGCTGTTTCTTGCTGGGCTTGTTCAAGGGTGCCGACATGCTTAACCCAGGCATGCAAATGTTCTTGCCAGGCATAGCCGTTTTGCTGCAGCTGTTCACTAATCAAGGCCGCGTTCAGAAAATATACAGCAATGCTGTTATCAGGATGAACCAGCACCTTGGCATACAGGTCTTTACCGCCCAGGGGTTCGGTTCCAAATACGGCGGCTATCTGCTGCAATAGTTCTTTGTTCATGTGTGTATACCTTTCAAGGTGTTTGAGCGATAAATCTCAAGTCTGCATGGCAGTTTTGTGAACTATTCTGGGGCGTCTTGTCTGAAAAAAAATTTTTCCAGTAAACAAGGTTCAGTATAGTTAAATTATGATTTTGAATCAACAGCAAAAAAATACGCATTATTTTCATCCTGCCGAATCCTATTTTGCCCTAAGCGGCTGGTTTAAAAAAACAATACATTGATTTTGCATTATTTTTTTAATTGCTCAATATTGTAGCAATTTGGTCTGGCAGCTTATTTTTACAGGCCGGTGAGCCTGTTTTTAACAGGCTTTTCCATAGCTTTTTCACACAACCTATGGATTGCCTAGTTCTGTCTGGCCGTACCGATATAGTTGATTATTCTTGATGGATTTATGAGGGTTTGCTGTGGGTTGGTCTGTTGTGCTGTCGGCGTGTGCCGTAGAGATAAAATGATGACGAAAAGAAAAAATTTGCACACTGACTGCGTATAATAAGGGATGGTCATTTGCGCAGAAAAAAAGGAGTCAAGAAGGCGTGGTATACGTTATAAAAACCAGCTTTTTTCATTATCCAGAGCCATTCGTGCAATGCCGCATGTCCGTTCCAGTAGATATGGCTCATTTTCCATTTGTACGGCAGGAATCTCCAGAAGTTAATACGCGACATTTCCCGAAGCACGATTCTGCCGTTACCATTCAGCAGGGAGTACAATAGCTTGAAAGTAGACAGGGCAGCCTGCTGGGCCTGCTCGTTTTTGAAAAGATATCCAAAGGGTCGAATCGCATGATGAAGTGAAGAATTTGCGACAATGACATCAAAAGAATTTTCAGGGACTGCATAGTCATAGATACTGGACTTTACAACAGTAAGGTTTGGTATGTTGTGATTTTGAACAATTGTCTGTAATTGCATAAAGGCTTGTGTTTCAGACCCCCTGTCTTCGGCCTCGTCAAGAGCAACTACTTGTTTCGCCCTGCCGCAGAGTGCCATGTAAAGAGAAAATGCACTTTTGCCGCAACCCACTTCAAGGTTTTTTTATCAGAAAGGGAGACTCCGCTTAATTGCTCATCGGCATGGAACAAAAAAGCATCGAGGGGCTCATACCCGGCAAAATAACGTCTGTAAATAGTGTTAAAATTGTTTTCCATTATGTTGCACAAAAAGTGAAAGATACTATTGCTGTGCCACGAAGAGCGAATACGTGTTTGAGGGACTTTTTTGAAAAATTATAGTGAAACAAGGTTTTCAAATCAAGAAAAAATTAAAAAAGTACTGCGGTCTCATTGATGGGAGTTCGCTTTTGGGCTGTGCAGAATAAAAAACAGGGGTGTGTCATGTGGTAATAAATGTTCACCACACAATGTGGGATGGGGTTTTTGTTGCTGTCATTGATACTGTGTGCGCATAGTTCGTAGTTCGTCCCCAAATAATGCTGTTTGTCGAAAACTGAATTTTAGTAGTTGAAAAACATCAGGGCAATAAAGGCCCTTGATTATTAGGAGTTGGATTCCCTACCTTTTTCCACCACGTATATCCCCAGATTATCCAGAATAAAATCAACGGCAGTATACTTGTTATCTGGTGAGGGAAAAGCAATTCGCCGAGGTTGAATGAATTGAAATTCGGAGTCCAATTTTTCATGTCGGCAAGTTTATAGATATGTGGATAATTTTTAAAGTTTGTAATCGGTATAGGATTGATGGAGACTTCTCCATCTAAAATACTTTTACACACAACATCGTGGAGAGGATTTTTTATTTCACGAGGTATTTCGTTTCCCACAATTGTTATTGATAAATTTATCAGGATTGATAGCAGCCCAAGCACGGTGAAAATAATTGGGAATTTTTTGTAAGCATATACGGTAAGCAGAAAACCAAAAGGAAAAGCTATTATTAAATACCGGGGTCCAACCGCCGTGCCGCCATGCCAAGCATAAAAACTTGCTACAAACATCACTATAATAGAAGTGAGGCATAAACAGAGCATTGTTTCCGAAATCCGCTTTCGTTTTTTTATCTGTAGAAAGATTCCTGGCAGCGCCATAAGCAAAACGGGAGATGAGAAAAAAAGGCCGCGATAAGGGTAAAATAAAAGTTGAATAATTTTTGAGGGGGTCGGGATGCCGAATAAATTTCCATTAATCGACCACTGTATAACGGGGTTTGAATAATGATAACCGGTCACAAATGGGCTACCAAAACAAACAAAAAGATAAAGACAGAGAATTACGCCTGGTAGTATGCAACCGGTGAAAAAAGAGACAGCATATTTTCTTCCCTCTTGAAAACTAGTCAGGTATATTAAAATACATATCAGTGAGAATATTGCCGGATATTCAGTAACAACAGCTACAGCGGCAAAAAAACCTGCAAGGAAGGCTAGTTTTTTTTTATTTTTAAAATTATAATTTTTTATATACATTGCTAAAACAAATGAAAAAAAAGAAAAGAATGCACACGGCACATGAGAATAAAAGGTAGTACTGTAGGAAAAAACAAGCGTGCCGAATCCAAAAAATAAAGTCAAAAGCATGCTGCGAAAACTGTTTAGATTGAAAAACTGGCTGAACACATGAAACAACAGCAGGCACAGAAGGGTGGAAGATAAAACAGACGTAAAAAGAGTGCTGATGTAGGTGCTGAAAAAAACCAGGTTTTCTGGAGTTTTTTCGAAAAATTTTTTTAAATTATACTCCGTCGCAGCAAAGGGAATCACTCCCATGAATGAAATTCCGGGCGCTTTATCGGAGTAATAATGATCGTTGCGATATGCCCAGTCACCAGTGTTCACAAATTCGTAATAAGGTTCATCCGCATCTTCTTTATAATTATCAATTGAAAATGTCCGGTAATGAATAATGGCACGGACAAGGCAGATTCTTGAATTTTGGTTCCAACCCCCACCCTGGAAGAAATATCCATAGGTTATAAAAAAAAGAATGAAAAGAAGGACGTAAGGCTGGATTGTCTTTTTGGCCATAAAAATTTTTCCAACTGTTACCTGAATGTTGTATTGATAATCGTAGAGAGGCGCTGAAATCCTTATGTTTAAAATTCAGCTGTAAATCCCGCTACAAGACAAGGGGGGTTGGTGTGTTTGTGACTTGGAAAACAGTTCCCCCTGGTGAGGGTTAAAAATGCGAAACGTTCTTTAGGCACATGAGGCTTCAAATTGTTGAGTAGGTATTTGGTGCAATTATCAGGTGTGAACACACTTAACAGAAAGTCGTATTTTTAAATAAAACGAACGCAGCCTTTGAGTAATTACAAAGCTCGCGCCATGATGTGATTTTTTTCAAACAATCGACAAAATATTTTATTCTAAAAAAATATGCTTTGATGGCTTTGTGCTGAAGCAAAGCAATTTCACTTGTGGAGAGATAATGACCGTTTACACTTGTCTGTATGTATGGATTGCTGCAAGGGTTCTGTGAGGATTGTATTGTTTTAAAAAGTCCTGTTGCTAATGCATAATCAAAAAATCTAGTTCCGGGAAAGGGAGTTGCAATATGAAATTTAGCAAAATCACTATCAAGTTTAGTTGCCAAACAAATTGTATCTTCAATTGTATCTTTAGTCTCCCAAGGAAGCCCGATTATATAATAGGCAAGTATTGTTAGGTGTGCTTTTTTAATAATTTGAAAGGTGTCTTGTATTTGATAAATAGTAGTTTTCTTACCTATTTTATCCAGAATGTCTTGGTTGCCGCTTTCAACTCCCACGCTGAGCAGCCTGCAGCCGGCTTGCTTCATGCGCATAGCCATTTCTTGATCAATACTTCCGACCTTGGTATTTGCAGCCCAGCGAATATTGAGGTTTGATTCTATAATGGCATTGCATAAATTGAGAACCCAGTTCTTGTCGTAGGAAAAAATGTCAGCCCAGAAAAGGAAATCATGTATGTGATATTTTTTTATACAGTGGCTGATTTCAGTAATGATGCTTTCAGTACTTCGCAAGCGGACTTTGCTGCCAGAGACAGAAGAAGCCAGGCAAAAAAAACAGTTACAAGGGCATCCTCGCGAAACTTTTATCACAGCAACGGGCTTGTTGTTATCTGGCCGAACATAACGGCTGTTATCAATAAGATGGCGGGCTGGAAACGGAAGCAAGTCAAGGTCTTCAACGAATACATGATTTGAGTTTTGTATTATATTCTCAGCGTCACGCCAAGTTAAACCGTTTATCTCATGCTTGTCCTGACCGGATATTATTTTTTTAAACGGTATTTCAGGCTCACCTTTGATTATTATATCTAAGTCTGGATGTTCTTTTAAAATTTCTGTGTTAAATTTTAAAAAATGAGCGCCCTTCGCTATGGTTTGAATATTTGGAATATGTTTTTTCGCGATGGTGCATGATCGCAGGTCCTGACAGATTGTGGGGGTTGTTGTGTTGATTACAAGATAATCCGGCTGAAACTCCTTGAGATCGTTAATAAATTGCTTTTCAGATACAGTATCAAGAGTATAGTCTTTTATGCGACAGGTTCCACCAACTTCTTCAGCAATAGCTGCCATATACATTAAGTCTGTTGGAGGTAAAAGGGGCGTGAGTGTTGTGTCATCTACAGTCCATTGACATCTGTCTTCTCGGACCATCAACGGTCCTGGTGGAGAGATTAGTAAAATCTTAGGAGAAGGCATGAGTTTTTTTGATAGAAATTTGTGTTGGGTTGTTTCGATTATAAAGTGAGCGTGATTGTGTGTCAACCTACAATTTGCGCGAGATGTGGGATGGGGCTTAGAGAAAGGCCTAAGCTACGTTTGTATCGGTGCGATATGTGGCGCTAAAGAAGCAGGGACTTCAGTTCTTCATAGGGCTGAAAAAATTGTAGCTCTATAGTGTGAATCTACGGAAGGGGCTGTCCGGTAGTCCTGCCGTAGGTCCCGCGCGGTGAAATCACCTCGAAGGGATGGTTAACGGCGCTGTTGCTGGCGCAGGTAGCAGTCGGCCAGAACTAATGCTGCCATGGCCTCAACCACGGGCACGGCCCGGGGCACCACACAGGGATCATGGCGGCCTTTGGCTGCAAGGGTAACCGGGTTACCGTCAAAGTCAACGGTTGCCTGATCCTGTCCAATAGTGGCAACCGGCTTAAAGGCCACCTTGAAAATAATCGGCTCACCGTTTGTAATGCCGCCCTGTACGCCGCCGCTGTAATTAGTGAGCGTGCCCAGGCTGTTTTCTTTTTTTACAAAGAGATCGTTGTGCTTTGATCCTCGCATGCGTGTCCCGGAAAAACCGGAGCCCAGTTCAAAACCCTTTGCAGCCGGAATTGAAAGCATGGCTTGGGCCAGCAGGGCTTCCAGTTTATCAAACACCGGCTCTCCAAGTCCGGTCGGCACATTGCGGCACACGCACGTAACAATACCGCCAAGGGAATCCTGTTCAGATTGTACTTGCGCGATTAGAGTTTCAATGGCGTGGGCACTCTCAGCATGTGGACAGCGGCACGGATATTTATCGACAGTGGAGCGTGAAATTCCCCCCGGATTAATCCCGGTAGACTCAATCTCACCGGCTGCGCTTACCCAGGCGACGATTTCGATGCCGGCACGTTCTCGCAGCATTTTTTCGGCAATTGCTCCGGCGCACACCCGTGCGGCAGTTTCCCGGGCTGAGGATCGTCCCCCGCCGCTGGAGGAGCGTAGGCCGTATTTTTGTTCATAGGTATAATCGGCATGTGATGGCCGGGGAATGGTTTGCATGGAGGCATAATCGCCCGGGCGCTGATCTTTGTTTCGGATGATAAAGCCGATGGGCGTGCCCAGGGTGGTGCCCTGTTCCAGGCCGGAGAGAATTTCTACCTGGTCGGCCTCTGCGCGGGCGGTCGCAAGAGCGCTTTGGCCGGGTCGGCGACGGTCCAGCTGTGGTTGGATATCTGCTTCGCTCAACGTCAGGCCGGGCAGGCAGCCGTCAACGCAGCCGCCGAGTGCCGGGGAATGTGATTCACCGAAGGTCGTCAGTTTAAACAGGGTGCCGAATGTACTGGACATAAAATCCCTTCCCGTTCAAGCGCTGTGCTGCCCTGGGGCTGAAAAACCGCTTTCGCGCAGTGCAGCCAAGACGCAGTCAGCTGTTGTGGTAATATTGCAATGCGTATTATCGATTGTGTGATCGGCCAGTTGCGTATAGACAGCATGCCGCTCATTCCACAGGCGTTCCAGGTTTTCGATGCTGGGATTTTCCCGGAGAAAGAGTGGAAGACCCTTGGACTGCATGCGATCAAACAAAACTGTCGGATCGGTGCGCAGGTAGATAATAATGCCGAGTTTTTTTAACAGTTCGCGGTTTTGAATGCGCATAGGGGCTCCACCGCCGGGCGCAATAGCACAGTCGCTCACCTGTGTCAGATCCGACAGAATTGTATGTTCCATGTCGAAAAAAAAGGGCATGCCCTCCTGCTGAATGATTTCCCGATAGTGAACCGCACGTGAGTGAGTACGCTCATAGCCGGATTCGATTTCACGATCTATGTCGATAAACCGGAGTGTAAGCCGCTGGGCAACTTCCAGGGCTGTGGCGCTTTTTCCGCACGAGGCAAATCCGATAAAGACAATATTCATATGCATCTGTTAAGGTAAAAAAGTCGGCGTTTTACGGAGCAGTTTTGCGCCGGGAGCGCGTACTCCCGGTCGGGTTGTCGCCCACGCTTGAGCCTGCTCGGATACCCGGCAGTATAGGAGATGCCCTCGGCACCTGTCAAGTCCAAACACCTTTGCGCAACAATGCCTGTGGCTGCCGGTGGTTTTTTTCTTGACCCGACTGGTCAGGCTGTGCTATTAACTTCTAAATTCTATGAAACGTGAATCGATAGCAGCGTTTTTTGAAATGATTATTTTGCGAGACAATATTATATATCAATACAAAGCCTTCATCCCGTCGTGATGAAGGCTTTTTTTTGTAGGAAAAGCCATGGAACAAATAATTATTATGGACAAGCAGGCTATCGACCGAACCTTGAAACGCATGACGCATGAAATCTGGGAGCGTAACCGGGGCGGCGATAATTTTTATCTGATTGGCATCCGCCGCCGCGGGGTTACCATTGCCAATCGGATAGCCCGGCAGTTACAGGAGTTTGAGGGTGTCACTATTGAGGTCGGGGCGCTTGACATTAACCTCTATCGCGATGATTTGTCTGAGGTTGCCTCCCAGCCCATCGTCAAAAAAACCGAAATACCGTTTTCAGTAGCCGGTGCCAGAATTTTGCTCTGCGATGATGTGCTTTTTACCGGGCGCACCATACGGGCAGCGCTTGCCGGTATAATCGATATGGGACGGCCGCAGATGATTCAGCTGTTGGCGTTGCTGGATCGCGGACATCGCGAGTTGCCCATTCAGCCTAATTATGTTGGGAACATCGTTTCCACCTCCCGGGATGAGAGTGTTGAAGTCATGCTTGAGGAGGATGATGGAGTTGATCAGGTAATTATCACCCGAGGCGAAATTGATGGAGCTGAATCATAAGGACCTTCTGGGCATTGAACACCTTACCGCGCAGGAAATCACTCTGATTCTTGATACCGCGGTTTCAATGAAGGAAGTATCCGCGCGCGAGATAAAAAAAGTACCGACTTTGCGCGGTAAAACCATTATCAATCTTTTCTACGAACCCAGCACGCGCACGCGCACCTCATTTGAGATTGCCGGCAAGCGGTTGAGCGCGGATGTCGTCAATATTTCAGCTTCCAGCAGTAGTGTGGTCAAGGGTGAAACGCTGGAGGATACCGGCCGGAATCTGCAGGCTATGAATCCGGATTTATTGATTGTGCGTCATTCCTGCGCCGGTGCGCCCAAGCGGCTTGCTGACGTGTTGCCAACTCCGGTAATCAACGCTGGCGATGGAGCGCATGAACATCCGACGCAGGCACTGCTTGATGCTTTTACTCTCCGGGAGCGCCTGGAAAAACTCAGCGGGCTTACCGTTTTGATTGTAGGCGATATCCTGCATAGTCGGGTTGCGCGTTCCAATATTTTGCTGTTGAAAAAAATGGGCGCTAATGTTCGCGTGTGCGGCCCCCGCACTATGATGCCTCACAATATGGAGCTGTTCGGTGTTGAATACGTGTCCAGGCTTGTGGATGCGGTGCGAGATGTGGATGTGATTATGATGTTGCGTATTCAAAAGGAACGCCAGCAGGGAACCCGCTTTCCAGGCGAACGTGAATATGCCCGTTTTTTTGGCTTGAACCGCTCGGTGCTGCAGCATGCCCGGGATGATGTTTTGATTATGCATCCCGGCCCGGTCAATCGCGGGGTGGAAATTTCTCCAGATATAATGGCGTTGCCCGACAGTATTATTCTTGACCAGGTAACCAATGGCGTGGCCATACGTATGGCCTTGATGTATCTTTTTACAGGAAAGTAAACGGTATGGCTCTTCTGATACGCAACGCGCGGGTTTTTGATCCGACAGAGGGACTTGATGACACGCTGGATATATTGGTTGTGGATGGCTGCATCAAGGAGCTCGGCCGGGATATTGCTACTCAGCAGGGCGAGTGTAGAGAGATTGACGCAACAGGGCTGCTGGTGACCCCTGGCCTGATTGATATGCATACTCATTTGCGAGAGCCCGGTCAAGAGTATAAGGAAACTATCGAGAGTGGAGCGCGAGCAGCTGCTGCCGGCGGTTTTACTTCTGTTGCCTGTATGGCCAATACCTGGCCGGTTAACGACAATGCCTCTACAACCCGTTATATTCTCGAAAAAGCCCGTGAAGCCTGCGTGCATGTGTTGCCGGTTGCCGCATTAACTGTGGGGCTGCAGGGTAAGGCCTTAACCGAAATGGGAGATTTAAAAGCAGCCGGGGCGATTGCGCTCTCCGATGACGGTCGCGGCATTGCCGACCCGCAGGTTATGCGGCACGCTCTTGAATATGCGCGAAGTTTTGATCTTCCGGTTTTGTGCCACTGTGAGGATAGCAGCCTGTCGGCCGGTGGTGTCATGCATGAGGGTACGGTATCGGCCTTGCTGGGCCTGAGTGCTATCACGCCGGTTGCGGAAGAGCTTTTTGTGCATCGCGACATTGCACTGGCGGAGTGGGTCGGCCACCCTGTTCATATTCAGCATGTCAGCACGGCCGGATCGGTGCGTATTATCCGTGATGCCAAGGCTCGCGGCGTCAGGGTTACGGCAGAAACCGCGCCGCACTACTTTACGTTGACCGATGAAGCTGTGCGCGGCTTTGATACAAACACT
>Ga0208648_1001828_pt1 | contig 16005 bp, 12 predicted proteins | sample AntAceMetag02UKL_FD_184772 | JGI IMG/M metagenome (GOLD analysis project Ga0208648, IMG submission 184772) | Saline lake microbial communities from Ace Lake, Antarctica - Antarctic Ace Lake Metagenome 02UKL (SPAdes) (version 2) | ecosystem: Environmental > Aquatic > Non-marine Saline and...
AATTTGTAAAAAAATGAGTTTAAATTATGATTATTTAGAAAAAAAGTATTAATTTTGAATTGATTTAAGATAATCGTTAATGGGTTCTACGATTTATCTTGAAAAAATGAATTTTTAGAACCCACCTTAACTAGTTTTGTTCCATCAGTTGAATAAACAATAGCTACAGGATTTTCTAATGTTGATGTAGCTGGTGTAGCTCCACTACCAAAATTCCATAAATATGTCCAGCTGCCACCGGTACTGCCTGTATTTGTAAAATCTACATCAAGTCCTGTACATTGTGGTGTTGTTGAAGCAAAATTAGCTACAGGTGATTCATTTATAGTAATAGTGTTAGTAAAAGTTTCAGTACAATTACCATCAGAAATAGTAAAACTAATAGTTTTTGTTCCATCACTGCTGTATAATACACCGACAGGATTTTCAGTTGTTGCAGTAGCAGGAATAGCATCCTGACCCAAATCCCAAAAATATGACCAGTTACTTCCAGTACTTCCTGTATTTGTAAAATCAACACCTGTCCCTGCACATTCTGGTTCTGTGGCAGAAAAGCTGACAGTAGGAGTAAGGTTAATATTAATAGTTTTAGTTAAGCTGTCATTACAAGTTCCATCACTTACAATTAGCTTTACTAATTTTGTTCCACCAGTTGAATAAACAACTGATGCTGGATTTTCTAATGCTGATGTGGCCGGTGTAGCTCCTGACCCAAAATTCCATAAATATGTCCAACTACCACCGGTACTGCTTGTATTGGTAAAATCAACATCAAGTCCTGTACATTGTGGTGCTGTGGAAGAAAAATCTACAACTGGTGTTTCGAGAATAGTAATTGTATTTGTTGTAGTTTCTGTACAGGTTCCGTCTGAAATAGTAAAAGTGATAGTTTTGGTTCCATAAGTTGAATATATAACACCACTGCGGTTTTCAGCTGTGGATGTAATAGGGAATGCACCAGAACCAAAATCCCATGAGTAAATCCAGCTGCCACCTGTACTGCCTGTATTTGTGAAATCAACTCCAGTCCCTTCACATTCAGGAGTTGTTGAGTTGAAAGTAACTGTTGGAGACTGATTGATATTAATAGTCTTTATTATAGTATCAGCGAGTAATCCATCAGTAATAATGAATTCTACGAATTTTATTCCAGATGATGAATATACAATTCCTGTTGGATTTTCTAATATAGATGTAGCAGGTGTTGCACCTGAACCGAAATTCCATGAATAGGTGCAAGTGCCACCAGTACTACCCAAATTAATGAAGTCTACTGAATATCCTGTACATTTAGGGGCCGTGGATGCAAAATCTGCTGTTACACCATATACATAATTACTTCTTGATAGTACTAACATAAAAACAGAAATGATAACGAATAAAATGATATTTTTTTTCATAATGTAGTATTCATTAAGTGAAAATTTATAATAATAAATATTGTTTGGTATTATAATTCAGAATTTGATGATTCTTTTAATTAATGTTAATTAAAAAGAATTAACAAAATTAAATATAAAACAAGTGTAAAACAAATATAAAAGATATATTCATAATAGACTATAAAAATATTAAAAAGGTTGCATGAAATAATTTTACGACATGATATTCTGTATATTGCAAATTATATATTTTGCAACACGTTATTTACATGTTTCAGATAGTAAGCAAAATAATGAAACAAGACAGAGTTGAGTAACTATCTGTCTTGCTTATGTAGTATTTTCTAATTCAGACTATTAGTGTTCCTTTTTCAAGCATTACCATAGGGTTGAATGTTGCAAAATCTGCCTGATGTACCAAAACAGTTTCAACTCTTTGTGGTCTTCCATCGCCTTCTTTAGCATGGCAAGCAATCATGTTTACAATTTCAAGTGGTAATCCAACTTTCGAGGCAATTATTGCTCCAGAAAATGGATGTCTTGCACATTTACCTGCAAAACTTTTACGATATTTATTGCCAACAAGTTCAAATTCGTCTAATTTGCCAACATCATGCAGTAAACCACCCGTATAAACCATATCCATATTAATTTCAAAAGGAATTTTATAAGTACCTTTAATAGATTCTGCAAGTGCAACAGCTCCTTTTGTAACAGCTATAGTATGTTCAATAAGATTAATGCCATGACAATCAGTAAGTAAAGTGAAAGGCATATTTTCTATGTCTTCGGGTTTTGTCCAGCCACCTTGTTTAGCAGCCAATTCCCATGCATCAAGAGTTTTTACTCTTAAATCAGAATTTTCGATCTTATCTAATAATTCTTTAAATACTTTTTCAAAATAATTTTTCATAATATTAAAATTTAGCAATAACAGCTTTTGCCATTTCTATTGTAGAAGCAGCACCTTTTTCAATAACGTCAGCACGTCCTGTCATTTTCATCATATCATAAGTTTTCACTTTACCTTCTTCAATAACTTCGGCTACTGCTTTGCGCATTTTTTTAGCAATTTCTTGTTCATCAATAAAGTCAAGCATCATACAGGCAGATTCTATCATAGCAATAGGATTAACTATTGAAACAGGATAATCTGCATATTTAGGAGCGCTACCATGAGTAGGTTCAAATACACCAATTCCTGAATCGGGGTTAAATTGTGCGCTGCATGCAAATCCTAAACCACCAATTAAACCTGCAAAACCATCAGATACAATATCGCCAAACATGTTACCTGCTACAATTACACCGTAATTTTCTGGGTTTTTTGTTAACCACATCATTTGTGCATCAATATTTGTGTTCCAAACTTCGATGCTTGGGTAATCTGCTTTTTGTATTTGCTGTGCCATTTTGTACATCATACCTGATGTTTCTCTTATAACATTTGGTTTTTCGCAAACAGTTACAGATTTGTATCCATATTTTTTTGCATGTTCAAAAGCAGCACGTAATATTCTTTCTGTAGCATTTTTTGTAAAAATACGAGTAGATACAGATAATTCGTCAACAGGAACATTACCAAAATTCTTTACAAATTTAGGATGTGTCATTAATGCATCGTGTACTTTGGCGGGAGGATTACTCCATTCAACACCACCGTATAAACCTTCAGTGTTTTGTCTGAAAATTACAGCATCAACTTCCGGTTCTTCAATTGAATCGCCTTTTCCTCTTCTAATAAAGTTTAAAGGATTTCCTTTATATGTTTTGCAAGGACGAACACAAATATCAAGTCCAAAATGTTGACGTAATCCAACAATAGGGCTGGAATAAACCAATCCTTTTGCTTTTAATTCTGGAGATAATCCGTTAAAAGCTTCATCTTTGGGTTTAGAAGTTATAGCACCGAATAATCCTATTTTATGTTTTTCAATAAGATCAATTGTGCGTTGAGGAAGTGGGTTTCCTTCGTTACACCAAAAATCCCAACCAATGTCGCCTTCAATATAATCAGCTTCAAATCCTGCAGCATCTAAAACTTTTATAGTTTCTTCTAAAACTACTTTTCCAATACCATCACCAGGCATTGTTACTATTGTTTTTTTGTTCATAATATTAAATTATAAGTTAATTCAATTTAGAGATGTAAAATTATAACAAAAAGGGTTTATATTATAAAAAAAAGCAAATAAATAATATATTTTTTACAAGCAGTTATTTTGAATAAATTTCCTCCGTGAAAATTATTTAATTTGTCAGAGAGCCTGTCCCGTTTTTAGCGGGATAACCACTTTATAATTTTATTATGCATTTTTTGTATATTTGTATAAAAATTTTATGTTGGTTTGTAAAAAAATTTAAATTTTAAAAAGATATGTTTAAAGTAAATGAATATTTTGAAGGTAAAGTTACTTCTTTAGCATTTGAATCAATTGAAGGTCCAGTAACAATTGGTGTAATGGCAAAAGGTGAGTATGAATTTGGAACTACATCAGTTGAGTATATGACTGTTATTTCTGGTAAAATGGATGTTTTATTATCAGGTAAAAATGAATGGGAAACTTTTAATGAAAACGAGATTTTTAGAGTTGAAAAAGATACAAAGTTTAAAGTGAAAATGGAAGAAGATACAGCATACAAATGTTTGTATAAGTAAATATAATCTATATTTTACTACTTTCTTATTTTCAAGTATTGTAATTATTGTTTAAAGAAGAAATCAGCCAATTCGTAAACATCATCAATTGTCATATCTGTATCAAAATCGAAGAATTTGTCAATTGCTTTACTTAGTTCTTCAAGAGAAATATAATTATCATCATTTAAATCTAAATGTTGATATTTGTTAGGAATTGGAATTTTTGAGCGTAATTTCCATGATTTTCCACACATACTTGGGTAGTATTTGCAAATCATAGATGATTCAACAGCAGGAGCAGGGGTGGACATAGCAATTCTTTCTTCCTCTGTTAACATAACTCCATTAGTGCCGACAATTGAATCTTTAGGAGAATTGATTTCATCATCTCTGTAGTTAGGTATTCCATCTTTATCGTCGTCAAGTGGGCATCCAACAGAATCAACAGGGATACTTTCAGGCGTGAAAGGACAATTGTCAAATAAATCATTAACTCCATCATTATCTTCATCATCAAGTACAATAGCATCATAATCGATTTTTGCTCCAATAATTCTTAATGAGTCTTCAATAATTTTAACAGAAGAGAAAATATCTAATTTGAATGTAAAGTATGAATAAAAGAAATTGTCACCGCCATTATTACCTTTTCTATTCCCTTCTCCAATATTGCTTATATCATCTATAAGGTCATTTAATGCCCAATGATATGATGCTCCAAGTTGAAGTTGAACCCTTTCGTGAATTTGAAATTCAACACAAAAATCAATTGGGATAGCAAAAGCATTTAAATTATAAGGTCCCAGTCCATCGTTATCTAAAGTTCTAATATCTGTTTCATAAGTATAATCGCGTTGCAGTATTATGCTATTATTTTCGTCCCCTGGTGCTTCAGTAATATTTCTAATAGTTCCATCAGACCAGTAGAAATATTTATTTCCAAAACCATCTTTCATGTCTATTTTAGAATTGAACCCAAAAGATTCAATACCTATACTTAAGTACGGGATTAATCTGCGTTGTTGTTTATAAGATATAAGCATCCAATCTTTTTTAAGTAAATGTTCAAAATTGTATGATACCTGAACACCTGCATTAAAAAATTCTGTTTGAAAATTCAAATTTCTATCAAGACTACGTTCATTTCCTGTTAATTTTCCATATATCATATTAAATTTAACATCTAAAAATGATCTAAAGCCCTTTGTAATATTGAGATTTGGAGCAAATCTACCATTAATATAATTTTTATAATATACATCTCTAACATCGCCTAAAAATGTTATGGCTCCGTATCCAATACCTATTATAGGTTTATATGATAAGAACTTAGTTTTTTCTTCTTCAGTAAAGAAAAAATCAAAATCAGATGTATCGGGAGGAGGTAAAGTTGAAAACAAGGGATCTTCGGTATTAACTTCAGACGTATCGACAACTTGAGCTAAAGCATTGTACTCAAGTAAAGTAAAAACAAATAGAAATATTATTAATAATCTTAACATTAATAGGTTTTTAAACTTCTACGCAAAAATACAAAATATGTTTGGATTTATTGATACCATTTTTGATTAGCAATCATTAAAGCTTCCTGAACAGTGATTCTTGTTCCATTATTATAAGCAGAAACAAATGCATCGTCAATAATAGTTGTTTCCCAAACATTAACCCTGTAATCGCGTGCTTCTTTGTACAAATTAAATGCCCCTATAGTGTATTTATTCCAACCTTCATGAGCTTCAGTTTTAATTTGATCTTTAAGATTATATTTATTTTTATTGAAGAATGTAGGATTTCGGTATTTTTTTAATGCACAAATTTGAACACTATATGAAACACCTGTTTGAGGATTTGTTATTTCAACTACGTCATTATTATCTACTCCGTCATTATTGTCAACTAAAACATTAGATTCAAATTCTTTTTCAAGAATATTAATACTTTTTGTATTTCCCTTTTCAATATATGAAAATGTTCCATTAAGTGCAATATTATTCATATCTATAACATTATCGGAAATTATTTTATAAGAAATTATGAATTCATCTTCTTGAGGTAATGTCATCCATAGAAATTTAACTTTTTGATCTTTAAATGCGAAAATACTGCCCTGTGTTTCAATCCCTTTAGCAGAATAGCCAATTGGAATATTTTCCTGGATTTTTGCAAATTCATTATTGCTAAAATCTTTTTTATTAACTAAAAGTTCAACAATAATTTCTTTATCGGAAACCACAGAAACAACTCTTTTTCTATGGCATGAAATATTTTCTGAGGTGTTATTAATATCCGTGTTGTTAATGTTGTTAGTGGCATCATCAGAAAGAGAACCGGGCATCACTATGATTTCTTCACACTCGGCATCAATTGTTTTTCTGTCATTTTCGTGTATATAGGAAAATTTTCCACATAATTTAAAAATACCGGAAGCAGTTTCATCAACATGAATATTATAAGTAAGCACTATTGTATCTTTAGTAGTTAATTGGAGCCAAATAATTTTAATTTTTTGTTCCTCAAAAGTGAAATCTCCATTTGCTACATTAATAGGTGTAGCACTAAAGCCAGGCGGTAATTCTTGTTGAAATCTGGCAAAAGTTTCCAATTTACCTTTTATAATCAAAACTTCAACTGTAAAGTCATTTCCTGCAGTTATTTCTTTCGGGGCATTAATTTCAACATTTATATCCCCATTGAGTAATGAAATAAAAACAATACATAATGCATTGAAGGCCAGTACTATATATTTAATCATAATTTAATACAATTACTAAATACCTGATTAATAATTTAAAAACGAAATATAACAATAGAACTTGCCGTTTATAAACAATTGTTAACAACTTTTGTTGAAATCGCTGTAACTGCTTAAAACACAAATGTAATAAAAATAATTAACAAGTGTTAATTTCTTTTAGAAATTTGGTTTCATTACATATTTGGAGTAGAAATTATCGATGTGTTCAACAGCTTCGTCAGCAGTATCGACAATTTTAAAAATATTCATATCTTTTTTGTTGATATTTTTTTGATTTTCAAACATAGTTTCCTCTATCCAATCTAATAAGCCTTGCCAATATTTTTTGCCAATTAAAACAATTGGGAAACTTGCTATTTTATCAGTTTGAATAAGAGTGATAGCTTCAAATAATTCATCTAATGTTCCAAAGCCTCCGGGTAATACAACAAACCCTTGAGAATATTTCATAAACATTACCTTACGAACAAAGAAGTAATCGAAATTTATAATTTTATCTTGGTCGATATATTTATTTGGTTCTTGTTCAAATTCAAGTACTATGTTAACTCCAACGGATTTTCCTCCACCTTTTTTTGCTCCTTTATTTCCTGCTTCCATAATTCCAGGTCCGCCACCTGTTATAACGCCATAGTCTAATTTTGTTAACTTGAATGCTATTTCTTCAGCAATTTTATAATATTTGTTTCCGGGTTTTGTTCGTGCCGAACCAAATATTGAAACACAAGGTCCAATTTTAGCTAATTTTTCAAAACCTGTTACAAATTCTGACATTATTTGAAAAATTCTCCAAGAGTCCGAAATATGTATTTCGTTCCAATCCATATTTCTAAAAGCTTTTTTTATACGTTCATCCGGGTTTTTCATATTTTAGTGATTTATTTAGAATTAGTAACACTATATTATAACAAAATAAGGAAAAGATAAGTTATTTTCCAAATAATTCGGCTTTCAAAATTTGCGCGGTATAACTTGTTTCATTATTTGAAATTTCTTCAGGTGTTCCCGTACATATAATTTCACCACCTTTATTTCCACCTTCTTTACCAATATCAATTATATAATCAGCAACTTTAATAACATCTATATTATGTTCAATAACGATAATGGAATTACCTTTATCTAAAAGTTTATATAAAACTTCAAGTAAAACTCTTATGTCTTCAAAATGCAAGCCTGTTGTTGGTTCGTCAAAAATATATAATGTATTACCGGTATCTTTTTTTGAAAGCTCAGTTGCTAATTTTATTCTTTGTGCTTCGCCTCCCGATAATGTTGTTGAAGCTTGACCTAATTTAATATAACCAAGACCTATTTCTTGTAAAATTTTTAATTTATGAAGAATTGAAGGAATTGAATTAAAGAATTCTACAGCTTGATTAATAGTTAAATTTAAAATATCCCCAATAGATTTTCCTTTATATTTTATTTCCAAAGTTTCTGCGTTGTATCTTTTGCCATTACAGTCAGAACATAAAACATACACATCCGGCAAGAAATTCATTTCAATTGTTTTTAAACCTGCTCCTTTACAACTTTCACATCTTCCGCCTTTAACATTGAATGAAAACCGTCCTGCTTTGTATCCTCTGATTTTAGATTCTTGTAATTGTTCATATAGTTTTCTTATGTCTGCAAATACACCGGTATAGGTTACAGGGTTTGATCTGGGTGTTTTTCCAATAGGCGATTGATTTACTTCAATTACTTTGTTAATATTAGATATTCCTTCAATATGATCATATTTTAATGGCTCTTTAAAAGAATTATAAAACACTTTAGATAATATTGGATGAAGCGTTTCGTTAATTAGTGATGATTTCCCGCTACCTGAAACGCCTGTTACACAAATAAATTTTCCTAATGGAAATTCAATATTAATATTTTTCAGATTATTCCCTTTGGCACCATAAAGCTTAATCATTTTCCCATTTCCTTTTCTTCGGCTTTCAGGTATAGGAATATTTAAAAGACCTTTTAAGTATTTTGTAGTTATTGTATCTTTTTTAAGAATATCTTTAATTTTCCCGCTTGCTACAATTTCACCTCCATGTCGCCCGGCTCCCGGTCCAATATCAATAATAAAATCAGAAGATGTAATCATTTCTTTATCATGCTCAACAACAATTATGGAATTGCCGTTATCTCTTAATTTTTTCAAGGAATTGATAAGCTTTTTATTGTCTTTTTGGTGAAGACCTATGCTTGGTTCATCCAAAATATAAAGAACATTTACTAATTGTGTGCCAATTTGGGTTGCTAATCTAATTCGCTGACTTTCGCCTCCAGACAAGGATCTCGAATTTCGGTTAAGCGATAAATAATTTAATCCAACATCTAATAAGAATGATAATCTCGTTTTTATTTCTTTAAGAATTTCTTTTGATATTATTTTATGTTTTTCTGATAAATGTTTTTCAATGCCATTAAACCATTTAAATAATTGATTCAAATCCATTGAGGATAATTCTGCAATATTTTTATTATTTATTTTAAATTGAAGAGATTCCAATTTTAGTCTTTTACCATTACATTTATCACAAATACCTTTTTTCATAAATTGTCCTGACCATTTTTGCTTTGATCTTGGTTTGTCAGAATCTTGATTGTTAGATATGATATTTACAATTCCATCAAAACTTAAAAAGTAATTTGAAGTATTTCCAAGAGGTGTATTTTGTAATTTAAAAAGTTCTCCTGATCCATATAAAATAATATTCAATGCATTATCAGGAATGTCTTTAACAGGTGTATTTAATGAAAATTTATATTTTCTTGCAATTGCTTCTATTTGCCAGAATATTAATGTGTTTTTGTAACTACCCAAAGGAGAAATAGCTCCTTTGGCAATACTTATATTTCTATTGGAAATTATTTTGTCAATATCAACTTTATAAATATATCCTAATCCATTGCATTTAGGGCATGCTCCATTTGGAGAATTAAATGAAAAATGATGGGGTGCAGGTTCATTATATGAAACACCTGATTCGTGGCACATTAAATGTTTACTGTAGAATTTAGTGTTATTTGTGTCGTTATCTTTAATCATTGTTATTCCATTGCCATATTGCATCGCAAGTTGAAGTGAATCTCGTAATCTTTTTTTATTTTTATCGTTAATATTAAATCTGTCAATAACAATTTCAATGTTGTGGTTTTTGTATCTGTCTAATTTTAAGTTATAAGTTAGTTCTGTAATTTCACCATCAATTTGAGCTCTTAAATATCCTCTTTTTCTGAACTTTTCAAATAATTCTTTATAATGTCCTTTTCTCCCTTTAACTACTGGTGATAACAAAATAATATCTTTATTTATAAAATTATTATATATCAGGTCAATTATTTGTTGCTCGGTGTATTTTATCATTTCTTTTCCTGAAATATGAGAATGGGCAACACCAATTTTAGCATATAATAGTCTTAAGAAATCATAAATTTCAGTAATTGTGCCAACTGTTGAACGTGGATTTTTGTTTGTTGTTTTTTGTTCAATCGATATTACAGGACTAAGCCCTGTAATTTTTTCAACATCGGGTTTTTCGAAATTACCAATAAATTGCCGTGCATATGCTGAAAATGTTTCAATATACCTGCGTTGACCTTCTGCGTATATCGTATCAAATGCTAATGATGATTTTCCGCTTCCACTAACACCGGTAAAAACAACAAATTTATTTCTTGGAATTACTAAGTCAACATTTTTTAAATTATGGACTTTAGCTCCATAAATCTTTATAGAATTAGATTCAGAATTCATTCAGTTTTTAAATTATCAATGTTATTGGAGCTTTATTGAATCAATGTGTGTGGAATCAGATGTATTATATTCAAAAGCCAGCTTAAAGTTTCTGTATCCTTCTTTTGGTATTTTTATAAAATAAGTTTTTTTATTTTTATTTGTCAGAAAATTTTGCCTTAACCAGGGATTAAAAGTTTTTAATATTTTATAATTAACTCCATGTTTTATTGCAAAATCTGCAAAATCTGTAATTGAAGAATCTATTTCAATATTTTTCACAGGGATATTTTGATATAAATCTTTTTTGCGAAAATGAAATCCGTATTTTTCAGGATCAGATAATATTGTTTTTATTGCCAATATCCGATATACATATCTTGAAGTTTCGGAATTTAGAAGCAAATCATAGTAATTATTTACCGTTTGACGTTTAATTTGTTTGTTTAAACCACCCATCCCCATGTTGTATGATGCTGCAACAAGAGTCCAGTTCTTGTATTTTCTATACGCTTCATTAAAATATTCACATGCAGCTTCAGTTGATTTTTCTAAATGATATCTTTCATCAACTTCGCTATTGATTTCTAAACCATATTCTTTACCAGTGTTTTTTAGAAATTGCCAAAATCCTGTTGCACCTGCAGGAGAGATGACATTTGTTAAGCCGCTTTCTGCTAATGCTAAGTATTTGAAATCATCAGGAATTCCGTTTTCTTTTAATATTGTTTCAATAATTGAAAAATATTTATTTGAACGTTTTATGAACAATAGTGTTTGAGATTGCCAATATGTATTAACAAGAAATTCTCTGTCTAAACTTTCGTAAACATCAAAATGAGTTAATGGTACAGTTTCTCCTGCAAAATCTAATTTATCAGGCAAGTTTATAGCATAAATTGAATAATTTTGCTGAAATTCTTTGCTATATATTTTATCTTTTTCAGGTTCTGAAAATGAAAAACTCAACAAGGTTTGGGCAAGCCAAATTATTGATATTATAGAAAATGTATAGAGTATTTTTTTGAAAAATATTAATTTTCTTTTTTTATTTTTTTTCCACATGTTTTCTTTTTTAATCTTTAGGCTTAGAAAATCTAGTATTCAAATAAAGCAATAAAAACACAATAAATGCGTAAGAAATAAATACTATTTTCAATAATAGGGTTGTTTTAAAATTGATTAGATAAACAGAGAAAAACACCGAAATTAATGAAAGGCTGAAAAGAATAATTGCAATTTTATGTTCATTAAAACCTAAATAAAATAGGTGATGAGTTGTATGATCTTTTCCGCCAACAAAAGGAGATTTCTTTTTTAGTAGCCTGTTAATAAAAACGGTAGTGGTGTCAGTTAAAGGGATTAAAAAAGCTAAAAATATTGCAATAATATTAATTGTTGGAGTATCTTGAGTTTGTATTTGTGGATTATTCCAAATATAAATAATACTAATACAGGCTATAAATGCTCCAAGAAATTGACTGCCGCTATCTCCCATATATAATTTAGAAGGAGCCCAGTTAAAAAATAGAAACCCGATAAGTACAGATAATATTCCAAAACATAAGATGATTGATAGAAAGTTCGCATCTAAATTATTTAACAAGAAAATATTGGCAAGTATTCCTAAAATTATAGTAATTATAGTAAGGGAAGTTATTGCATCCATATTATCTAGCATATTTATAGAATTCATTATACCAACGATCCATAATATGGTAAGTCCATAATTCAAATAAATATTAGAAAAAACATCAATATAAATATCAAAGTTTATTAAAATAACGGCATTTAATATTTGTACGAAAAATTTAAAATATGGGGATGTATTGATAATGTCATCAGCTAATCCCATAATAAAGGATAATGTGATAATTAAAGCAAAACCAATATTTTTTGGATTTAAATAATCTGTATCTTTCCAAATAAAAATAAAAGCAATTGCAGTAAAAAGGAATGCTGTGTAAAAAGTAATTCCACCAAATACAGGTTTAGATTGTTTTCTCCATCTTATACCACCCTGATTTGCTTTAATAAGAGTGTATTTCTTCGATTTTTTTAGAAAAAATGAATTAAGAAATAAACTAAATAAAAAAATTGATATAAAAAATATTATGTAAACGTATATTGAATCCACTCAAGTTATTATTTTTTCTTTTTTAAGAATTTGAAAATACCTTTTTTATCTTCTTCATAATATCCATATCCATAACCATAACCGTATCCATATCCATATTTGCTTTTTTGAATATTCATACCATTTAATACTACTGATAGCTTGGTAATGCCCTTATTTTTAATTAAATCATTAATATTTTGAATAAACACTCGTTTTGAAAAGTTAACTTTAGTAACATAAATTGGATAGTCTGAATTATTAAAATGAAAAACAGCGTCTGTTACCAATCCTATTGGAGGAGTATCAATAATAATAACATCGTATTTTGTTTTTAATCCTTTTAATATATTTTTCATTTCATCTCCAATTTGTAATTCTGAAGGATTTGGAGGAGTAGGTCCGGAAGGAATAAAGTCAAAATTGTTAATAGTTGTTTTGTGTAAACAATCATCAATATTACATTTATTAATTAGCAATGTACTCATACCAATTTTATTGCTAACGTTAAAACTTTTATGAACTACAGGTTTTCTAAGGTCAAGATCTATTAATACTACTTTTTTCCCTGAAATTGCAATAATGCCGGCTAAATTTATGGCAACAAATGTTTTACCTTCTCCTGAAATAGTTGAAGAGACTGTAATTATTTTTGATTCATCAGATCTGTGAATAAATTCAAGGTTTGAGCGTATGGTCCTAAATGATTCAGATAACATTGAACTTGGTTTCAAATCAACTAATAATTGAGATACTTGCAGTTTTGATTTAGTATAAAGAGGAATAACTCCAATTAATGGAGCATCGGTATAAGTTTTTATATCATTGGCACTCGTAATTTGATTATGGAGCAAATATTTAATTACTAATATGAAAAATGAAATTAACGTAGCAATAATAAATGCTATTAATAAAATTTGATTACTGATCGGTGAAATAGGAAAACGAGGGATAATAGATTTCTCTAAGATAATATTTTTAGAAACATATCCTGCCTGACTGATTAAATATTCTGCTTTTTTTTCAATTAATTTTGTGTAAAATTCTTCATTAATTGTATAAAGTCTGTCTAGCTTAGATAATTCAATTATATTAATATTTTCACTATTGTATATTTTTTTGTCATACTCTAATATTTTTTTCAAGTAGCTTGTTTTTTTCAGTTGTAGCCGATTAATACTTGTTCCTAAAAATACAGTTAAAATTTTCTTTTGATTATCTATTTGTTTGTTAATGATTTGATAACTAATGTTATTTGTTGTAACATCGTTAAGTAGTCCTTCTTTTTTATTTATTAATTCTTGCAAAGAGTTTAAAATATTTGTAATTGCCGCATTTGATTTAATATCTGTCATAAGCGCAATTAATTCATAAACATTAGTAGTATTATTTTTAATTTCTTCTTGTATTACTTTAAGAGTAGATAATTCAATATTAATGTCTAATATTTGTTGTCTGAGTTCTTCTGATTTTTCAAAAAAAATTGAAGAAGTATTTTTTTTGAAATCGTTATTAATTTGTATGTCATTTTCTTTTTTAAAATCATGAAGTGATTTTTCCAAAATAGCAAGTTCGCTTTTTAAGGTTGTTTGCTGTTCGTCTATAAAAGATAAAATTTGATAAGCGCTTTCTTTCTTTTTTTCAATATTGTAATTTAAAAAATCTTCAGCAATCGTATTTACAACATCTGAAGTTTTATTTGCATTGTGATTAGTGAAAATTATTTCAATAGTTTGTGCGGTACTATTTAGTAGTTTTATGTCTAATTTGGAAATATTTTCAGCTAAAACCATATCAATGTTAAATATTTTGAAATATAGGTTTTGCTTTTTTATTTCTGTTTGGATGTTGTTAATTCTCTGAAAATCTGCAATGTTTATTGAAAAATTTCCAAATTCAGTTTTTAACCATTGATTAATTTTGTTGCTATAATAGTATTCTTTCCCCGATAGTTCAAAACTGATGTTAAAATTATTTGTATCATTAAAATAAATATAAATTGGAATTCCGTAAAGACTTGAATTAATATCGTTTGTTTCTACAGAGAATGGATTACTTTTGTATAGTTCTTCTGTTAAAAATGTTCCTTCAATAAAATATGCTGTTTTAAAAGGTAGTTTTGAGAATGTTCTTTTAAGAAATTCTTTAGATCTTAAAAGTTCAATAACATGTGAAATTTCAGTATTTTCATAAATGCTCTCAATTTGTAATAATTTATCGGTTGTTTTTTCTTCATTAATTTGAAGAATTGAACTTGAATTAAATAAAGGATGAGTATACCGTAAATATGCAAAAGCGGCAACAAATGCTATGATGAAAATAAATAATAATAATAAAAAACTTTTACGAAATATTTGTAAAAATACTTTAAGGTCAAATTTTTCATTAATTATAGGTATTTTTTTTTGTGCCATAGTATTTTAGTTAGCAAATAAACCGTAAATTAATAAACCTGTTGTAAATAAGCTTAAATATGGAGTAATTTCAGCAAGTAATATAGATGCATATCTATTTCTGGTTTCAACATAAATAATATCATTTGTTTCTAATCGAAAATTTGCTTTTTGCATATCTTCAATTTTTGCAATATTGAATAAATATATTTCAGGATTATTTAAATCTCCTCTAATTAATTTAATTCTATATGATTTGCTTGTATTTGATATGCCGCCGGATTCAGCTAAAGCTTCAATTAATGTGTAATTCTCATTTTTAAGCTCAATAACTTTTCCATTATCACTACCTCCTGAAAAAACAATAACTCGCCTATTTGTAACGTTAATAATGACAAATGGATTTTGATATAAGGTTTTATATTCCTTTTCTAATAAATTTTCTGCTTCTTCAATAGTATATCCTGAAATACTAATTTTTCCTAAAGATGGTAATTTAATAAAACCATCATAATTCACGTTATATAGGATATTGTTTTGATTTCTAAAAATATTATCCGAACTACCAATGTTAATTAATTTATATCCGTCATTTGTGAAAATTTTAACATCTAATTTATCAAATGGTTGAATCTTATATTCTTTTTCAGATTCTTTAAATTTCGAAAATTCAAAGTTTTTATCAGTGGTAAACATTTCACTTGAACGAAATACTCTACATGAAGTGAAACTGATAATAATTATAGCAATAATAAAATATCTCATTATTTGAATAATAATAAAGCTTCAAAGGTAAAAAAATATTTTAACAGTCATTTAAATTTGAAAAAAACATTTATTGAATTTAAATAAGGTGGGTTCTAAAAATTAGTTTTTTCTGTTGATTTATCGAAGACCGTAGAACCCATTAACGATTTTCAAAAAAATCTACTGCAATATTACAAAATTTATTTCATATTACTCAAATTAAATTTCAAGA
>Ga0208648_1001829_pt1 | contig 16004 bp, 18 predicted proteins | sample AntAceMetag02UKL_FD_184772 | JGI IMG/M metagenome (GOLD analysis project Ga0208648, IMG submission 184772) | Saline lake microbial communities from Ace Lake, Antarctica - Antarctic Ace Lake Metagenome 02UKL (SPAdes) (version 2) | ecosystem: Environmental > Aquatic > Non-marine Saline and...
CCAGCTGAACTACCGCTCCTAAGTCTGTGGTGGGTGCTGAGGGGTTCGAACCCCCGACCCTCGCCTTGTAAGGGCGATGCTCTCCCAGCTGAGCTAAGCACCCGACTAAAGAGATTCTATTATAATAACTTTTGAAAGTATTGCAAGCTAAATTTTAGAAGTTTTTTTATTTTATACATTAACGCTATCTTTTAACCCTTTACCTGCTTTAAATGAAGGAATTTTCGCTGCTTTAATGGTTATTTCCGCCCCTGTTTGAGGGTTACGGCCTTTGCGCTCAGCTCTATCTTTTACAGCAAATGTACCAAAGCCTACTAATGCAACAGAATCACCTTCTTTTAGTGCTCCTGTAACTGACGACATAAAGGCATCAAGTGCACGACCTGCATCTGCTTTGGTTAATTCCGAAGCATTTGCCATCGCATCGATAAGTTCTGATTTATTCATTTATTATTCTCCTTAGGAAATATTCATAGCACATGTTTATGCCGACCAGCCAAAATTCTTAAAAAACTATGAAAGCGGGTGTATTTATATCAACTCTATCTTAGTTGTGTCAAGTGATACAGCCCTGCACCGACAAATTAATTCACTCTAACTTACAAATTAATGCGCTCTAACCGATTTTTCATCTGTTTTCAGGACATTATTTTCAACTGCTTCAGTTAGGATTTTTAACGGCTCTGGTTGATACTGCAAGGCTATTTCTAGCACCTGATCAATCCAGCGTACCGGCCTAATAATGAGGTTTTGCTTCACATTATCAGGAATTTCCGTTAAATCTTTTTCATTCTCTTCCGGAATAATTACCGTCTTAATACCACCACGGTGCGCAGCAAGTAGCTTTTCTTTAAGACCGCCTATAGGCAGCACTTCTCCGCGTAAAGTAATTTCCCCTGTCATGGCGACTTCTGCTTTAACCGGAACACCTGTTAATGCGGAAATAATCGCCGTACACATACCTATTCCCGCACTAGGCCCATCTTTGGGTGTTGCTCCTTCAGGTACATGGATATGCAAATCCTGATTCTGAAAAGCCTCGACTTTTATACCTAAAGTTTCTGCACGCGCACGTACTACTGTAACAGCTGCTTCTATCGATTCTTTCATGACATCGCCTAGTTTTCCAGTCGTTGATTGCTTGCCTTTTCCAGGTATAACCACTGCCTCAATGGTCAGTAACTCACCACCCACTTCTGTCCATGCAAGACCTGTTACCTGACCAATCTGATCCTGATCTTCTGCAAGACCGTAGCTAAAGCGACGCACACCCAGATAATCAGTCAAAACATCAGAAGTGACACTCACATGACCACTTTTTTCTTTAAGTAATAATTTTTTAACAATTTTACGGCATATTTTAGAAATCTCACGCTCCAGACTACGCACTCCTGCCTCACGTGTGTAGTAGCGCACGATATCCTTGATGACTTCTTGTTCTATCTTTACTTCCGATTCCTGTAGACCATTATTCTTTAACTGCTTAGGTAATAGATAACGCATGGCAATATTGATTTTTTCATCTTCGGTATATCCTGCAAGACGAATCACTTCCATTCTATCCAGTAACGGAGATGGAATATTCATGGTATTCGCTGTCGCCACAAACATAACATCGGATAAATCAAAGTCCACTTCTAAATAATGATCGGCAAAGGCTTTATTTTGCTCAGGATCCAAAACCTCTAATAGCGCTGAAGCAGGATCACCGCGAAAATCACCAGACATTTTATCGATTTCATCTAATAGAAATAAAGGGTTGCGCACTTTAGTCTTAGACAGATTTTGCAAAATTTTACCTGGCATGGAGCCGATATAAGTGCGTCTATGCCCACGTATTTCTGCCTCATCACGCACACCACCGAGAGCCATTCTGACATATTTTCTGTTAGTTGCGCGAGCAATGGATTCACCCAAAGAAGTCTTACCAACTCCAGGAGGCCCGACTAAACATAAGATAGGTCCATTTAGTGACTTGACACGTTGCTGTACTGCCAAATATTCCAGGATGCGCTCTTTGATCTTTTCCAGACCATAATGATCCACATCCAGTATTTCTTCAGCCAGTTTTAAATCATTGCGCACCTTGGTTTTCTTTTTCCAGGGTACATTCAGCATCCAGTCTATATAGTTCCGCACTACCGATGCCTCAGCCGACATAGGCGACATCATTTTAAGTTTATTTAGCTCTACTCCCGCTTTTTCCTTTGCTTCTTTTGACATCCCTGCTGCGGCAATTTTTTGTTCAAGCTCTTCGGTCTCGCTGACTGTGTCTTCCATTTCACCGAGTTCTTTTTGAATGGCTTTCATTTGCTCATTCAAATAATATTCCCTTTGATTTTTTTCCATTTGCTGTTTTACCCGAACACGGATATTTTTTTCCAGGGCTAATAAATCTGCCTCACTCTCCATCAGCAACATCAGCTTTTCAAGGCGCTGTACAATATCTGCCATTTCCAGCAATTCTTGCTTTTCAGATACCTTCAAACTCATATGTGCAGCCATAGTATCGGCAAGCCGCCCTGTTTCTTCTATACCTGACAAGGCATTTAGTACTTCAGGCGGGATTTTACTGTTCAATTTCACATATTTTGAAAATGAATCTACCGCTGCCCGAACCAAAACATCTAACTCCTTGTCAGCCAGAGTTATAACATCATTAATTTCGTTTATTTCTGCAAAAATGCAGCCATCCTTATCATGATACTTGACCACTTGGCTACGCTGCTCGCCTTCTACTAAAACTTTTACCGTACCATCAGGAAGTTTTAATAATTGTAATATATTTGCTAATGTACCAACCGTATGCAACTCATCAAAGCCTGGATCATCACGTTCTGCTTCTTTTTGCGATACAAGCAAAATCTGCTTGTCTTCTTGCATCGCCTTATCCAGCGCTTCTATCGATTTTTCTCGCCCGACAAATAAAGGAATAACCATATGCGGATAAACCACTACATCTCTAAGCGGTAATACTGGCGTTAAATTATCGTCACCGATCACATTTATTATTTCATTTGTTTGCATATAGGGGCCTTTTTGTTCAGTTCATTGTAATGTTTATACTATAAGGATGATTAACTATATAACAAGCGAAAAAACAAAAAAAAACAGGAGTTTAGTTATAAAATCCTGTTTTAATAATTCAAAAACCTGACTATTTGGTTATTCTAATGACGCAGATTTTTTCTTGCTCTCGTAAACAAAATAGGGGTCATTTTCACCTTCTATCACTAATTTGTCTATCACTACTTTAGACACATTTTCTGCAGATGGAATTTCATACATAGCATCCAGCAATATACTTTCAACGATTGTTCTTAAACCTCTTGCACCCGTTTTACGTTGCATGGATTTTTGTGCTATCGCCGCCAATGAATCGTCACGAAACTCCAGCTCTGTTCCTTCCATTTCAAACAGTTTTTTATATTGCTTAATCAGCGCATTCTTAGGTTCCGTAAGCACCTGAATCAACGCTTCTTCGCTTAACTCTTCTAGCGTAGCAACGACAGGTAATCGTCCAATAAACTCAGGTATCAACCCATAGCGAATTAAATCCTCTGCTTCTACTTCTGCGAATAGTTCGCCAACATTTTTTGCATCATCTTTGGTTTTTACTTCAGCAGAAAAGCCAATCCCACCTTTCTCTGTGCGTTGTTTTATGACTTTATCCAGACCTGCAAATGCACCACCTACAATAAACAGGATATTGGCAGTATTAACTTGCACAAACTCTTGTTGCGGATTCTTACGTCCTCCCTGCGGTGATACCGAAGCAATTGTTCCTTCAATTAACTTTAATAAAGCCTGCTGTACACCTTCACCTGAAACATCTCGAGTGATAGATGGATTTTCAGATTTACGGGAAATTTTATCAATTTCATCTATATAAATAATGCCTGACTCGGCTTTCTCTACATTAAAATCACATTTCTGGAGAATTTTCTGAATAATATTCTCTACATCTTCACCGACATAACCCGCTTCAGTGAGTGTTGTTGCATCAGCGATACTAAAAGGCACATCCAGAACTTTTGCCAATGTTTCGGCTAACAATGTTTTACCCGAACCTGTGGGGCCTATCAGTAATATATTACTTTTACCCAGCTCAACGTCATCACCTTTTGTTCCATGGCTACGCAAGCGCTTATAGTGATTGTAAACGGCAACAGATAATATTTTTTTGGCTTGTTCCTGGCCAATAACATACTCATCTAACGCAGCCTTAATTTCCTTAGGCTTAGGTAGTCTTTGTTGCCTTTCTTCACCTTCTTCCAGGTCATCATTAGACAGCTCTTCTTTAATGATATCATTACAAAGATCAACACATTCATCACAAACATAGACAGATGGACCAGCAATAAGCTTTCTTACTTCACTTTGACTTTTACCACAAAATGAACAATACAAAATTTTATCGCCATTACTATCTTTACTCATTGCTCATCCTTCATAACTGTTTTATAAACCCTTGCTCTTATCAGGACTCTGTTCTACTGGATAATACCTTATCAATCAATCCATAATCAACCGATTCATCCGCGCTTAAGAAATTATCTCTATCTGTATCGGCCTGAATTTTCTTCATATCCTGCCCAGTATGATGCGATAGAATTCTATTTAGCTTTTCGCGTATGGTCAAAATTTCACGAGCATGAATATCAAAATCAGATGCCTGACCCTGAAATCCCCCCAGAGGCTGATGAATCATGACCCTTGAGTGAGGCAGACAATATCTTTTACCTGCAGCACCACCGGTTAACAACAAAGAACCCATACTAGCCGCCTGACCTATACACATAGTGCTTACATCGGGTTTGATAAACTGCATAGTGTCATAAATAGCCATGCCAGCCGTAACCGAGCCACCAGGAGAATTAATATACAAATGTATATCTTTATCCGGATTTTCAGACTCTAAAAATAGCAACTGAGCGACAACAAGATTGGCCATATAATCCTCTACCTGACCTACCAGAAAGATAACCCGTTCCTTTAGTAGGCGCGAATAAATATCATACGAGCGTTCGCCGCGAGCCGTTTGTTCTACAACCATCGGCACTAAGCCTCCGGCTGCCTCGGGCGATATAATATTGCCTATTCGGTTGTCGCTATTAGTCATTTCCAGGCCCTTATTGTTGTATTGCTGGTTCCATTACATCTTTGAATGAGACTGGCTCATCTGTGACTCTTACTTTTTCTAGTACCCATGCCACTGTTGCATCTTCTAGTACCATTTGTTCTACTTCAGCCAAACGTTTTTTATCACCATAATACCAGTTAACAACTTGCTCAGGCTCTTCATAACTTTGCGCCATATCATCGATCACAGCACGAACTTTATCAGTTTCTGCTTTGATTTCATTTTGTTGAATAATTTCGGCTAAAATCAAGCCTAAAGCAACACGACGTTTTGCTTGATCCTCAAAGTCAACATTTGCTGGTTTGATATCATTAATATCTACATTGCGTTTTTTTGCATTTTCATAATACGGTTGCATTAAACTTTCGAGCTCTTGATCAACCATAGCCGTAGGTAAAGCTACAGAAATAGCTTCATATAATGCATCCATGACTGAATTTTTTAGTCTGGTTTTCAGCCCCTGAGCCAGCTCACGTTGCATATTTTTTTGCACATCTGCGCGGAACTCGGCTAGATCGCCACTTTCTATACCATAAGCCTTGATAAATTCCTCATCAACCTCTGGTATAACTGGGCTTTCAATTTTAAGCACTTCTATCTCAAATTGAGCAGGCTTACCCGCTAATTTTGCATTACCATAATCTTCCGGAAAAGTGACTTCAAATGTCTTTTTCGCACCCACTGAAAGCCCGGTTAATTGATCTTCAAATCCTGGAACCATACGTTTTGAACCCAGCTCAACCTGAAAATCATTGACTGTTCCTTCAGTAAAGTTTTCACCTTCACAGGTACCTGAAAATGTAATGGTGACTTGATCGCCAGTTTTTGAATCCTGCTCAGATACCTGCCAATCTTTCTTTTGCTCTTTTAGCCTATCAATCATAGTATCGACATCACTATCTTCAACACTCGCGACTGGCTTATTAACTTCGATTGTATCTACAGCATCTAAATTAAATTCCGGGTAAACTTCAAAAACAGCTGCAAAAGTAAAACCTTCATCACTCTCAACAGGCTCAATATGAGGCATTCCAGCCGGACGCAGATCATTATCCTGCAAAGCTTGGAAATAATGGGTCTGAATTAAGTCGCCGGTAATTTCTTCTTTTACTCGTGCGCCATACATCTTTTGCACAACTTTTTGCGGAACTTTTCCTGGACGAAAACCGTCAATCTTGACTTCACGAGCTAAAGACTTTAAGCGCTCACTGACTTTACCCTGAACGATATCTTCAGGAATACTAACGATCATTTTTCTGCTTAATTCCGATGTCTTTTCGACAGAAACTTCCATTGATTTACCTCAAAAAATTTTGTGTATATGGGTTGGCTATGAATTCCCGCGTTGGGAATGTATCTCGGGAGAGTTAACGATGATTATCGTTAATATTTCATTGTTTTTTATTAAGTGGTGCGAGCGGAGAGACTCGAACTCTCACATCAAAGATACTGGTACCTAAAACCAGCGCGTCTACCAATTCCGCCACGCTCGCATACTTAATTCGAAGGCGCATTATAAACAGCTAATTCACTAAACACAAATATAAATTTACGCATAAGAACTTGAGTTGCTCTAATTCAACCATCTGCGAAATGATTATTTCTTTTGAATCAATCCAGTACATTCATAACAACACAAAAAAATTTTCTTCAGTGCAAATGATAATCCAGCAACGTTGCAATACATCGCACATTGCCAGTTTTTACAATGTCACGACGCGGTAAAAAATTTAGTGCACTGTGTCCATACTCAAGCCACACAATCAGGTATACTCTACCTCTTTTAAATTTTATAGAGATAGATAATGAGACCTAGCGGACGCGCCCCCGATCAACTAAGAGAGGTAAAATTTACCTGTGGATACACGAAACATGCCGAAGGCTCGGTTTTAGTTGAATTTGGCGAAACTCGCGTACTCTGCACTGCCAGTGTAGAAAACAGAGTTCCTCGTTTTTTAAAAGGCAAAGGAGAAGGCTGGGTAACGGCAGAATATGGCATGCTTCCACGCTCCACCCACACGCGTATGGGCCGTGAAGCCAGTCAAGGTAAACAAGGAGGCCGTACTCAGGAAATCCAGCGTCTTATTGGCCGCTCTCTGCGCGCAGCAATTGATTTATCTGCTTTAGGTGAGCGCACCATTACAGTTGATTGTGATGTTTTACAGGCCGACGGGGGAACCCGCACCGCATCTATCACTGGAGGGTTTGTTGCGCTATCGATTGCAATACAACACCTACTGAAGCAAAAGAAAATCACTAAAAACCCCGTGCATGGCCAAATCGCTTCGGTTTCTGTTGGTATTTACAAAGGGATACCTGTACTGGATTTAGATTATATGGAAGATAGCAATGCCGAAACCGATATGAATATCGTGATGAATGATGCCAGCGCTTTTATTGAAGTGCAAGGCACAGCGGAAGGCCATGCCTTCCGTCAAGATGAATTAAATTTCATGTTGGATCTGGCCAAATCAGGTATTGCTGATTTATTAAGCAAACAATCTGCAGCTTTAGAGGCTCATCTTTAATACTTTCAGACATTAGAAAGACACTACGCTCATTATTTATCACCATAAAAAACAGACTGGAAAGAGATAAGGCACAAATCGTAGTGCGTGCAATCGAAGCTCATACTGCACTTCAATAAAATTCATCAAGTAAGTACAGTATTTTCTGTAGATATTTTATACATTTCATCTACTTGATGATAAAAAATAACCTAGAAGGGGAGAGGCAGCATGGCTTATATCGACCAAAGACCTGCCCCTCCTCCAAAAATGCCATACAGGGATACTGTAATCCAGCCCGGGACCGATAACTGCCAACTTAGCGAGTACTCCTGTATAAACCCTGGAAATCTTCTATAATTTCTTCGATCAGGGACTAAATCAAAATTTAGCACGCCCCTGATCGCTTAAGATATATAATCGCTATATATGCGTTAGATGTTGGTGCCTTTATATAACCGCGCTTCACTTGTAAGTGCGGTTAATTAAAACAACCTCTTACGTAATTACCAACACTTAATGCATACATAGCCTATATAATTGACAAACACACAAGCAAACAGCCTATAGCTTATTGATAAATTCAAATCGTCTTATGTCGCAAACCAGTTCAGAAAAAATAGTCTTAGCCAGTGGCAACCGAGGGAAAATACAAGAAATACAAGCTATTTTGCACAATTTTTCCGTGATCCCTCAACAACAATTTAATATCCAGGAAGCGGAAGAAACTGGCAGCACTTTTATTGAAAATGCCATTATTAAAGCTAAAAATGCGGCATTATATAGCAATCTTCCCGCTATTGCCGATGATTCCGGCCTGGTTGTTGATGCTTTAAAAGGCGCTCCCGGCGTTATTTCAGCTCGATACGCGGGTACTCAAGCGACTGACCAGGAAAACCTGCAAAAATTACTTGATGAAATGCAGGATATTCCTAAAGAACAGCGTAGTGCGCGCTTTATATGTGTTATTGTGCTGATGCGTCATGCAAACGATCCTTTCCCGCTGATTAGTCAGGGAATCTGGGAAGGTACAATCTTAAAGCAAGCACAAGGCTCTGATGGCTTCGGTTATGATCCCGTGTTCTGGATTGCCTCAGAAAACTGTAGTTCAGCCGAGTTATCTGCACAACGAAAAAACCAGTTAAGTCATCGTGGCCAGGCATTACGCCACTTAGCCAGATTGTTATGAATAATGATAGCCAACATTCTGATTCAATGAATATATTTATTCATTGATGCCGTAGCTCTCACACGCCCATGCATACTCGTTTAATACTCTATATCGCTTATAGCCTTAAAGCATCAAGACGCTATCAACGCAGTAAAGCTTTTTTCTATGATTTATTAGAAAACCCTCACAGTCGACTTAAATCTTATTTTGATGTTTTCATGATTAGTTTAGTCATCAGCAGCGTATCACTACTGCTTTATGAAGTAGAGCATCAAACATCAAAGTGGGCGGTGATATTTGAAAATTTTGTGGTCACTGTTTTTATCTGTGAATACTTGTTACGTGGCTGGATTTACTCTGATATTCATGGAACAATTATCAGACACCATGAAAATACAGAATATTTGGGCACACCCTTTCACTTACATAAAGTCCTGGCGCAAATTATTGCAGTGAAGTTCGCTTATATCTTTTCTCCCAGCGCTATTATAGACTTACTTGCGATCCTACCTAGCTACAGACCTTTACGTATTTTACGCATTTTCCTGATTTTTCGATTATTTAAACTATTTCGCTATTCACAAAGCATACAAATGTTTACTGGCGTATTAAAAAACAAACGCTTTGAACTGACAATGCTGGCGATTTTTATGGGCTTTTTAATTTTCATAGCAAGTACAGCCATTTACATGTTTGAAAATGAAAAAATGGGCGGCCAAATCAGCAATCTCTATGATGCTTTTTATTGGGCTGTAGTTACAGTCTCCACTGTAGGCTATGGCGATTTAACACCGGTAACTACCGGGGGTCGTCTAGTCACAACCGCACTTATTTTTTCTGGCTTAGGTTTACTGGCTTTTTTTACTTCTATTATAGTGGCTGCATTTAGTGAGAAAATGTATGAATTTCAGGAAAACCGGGTCAAAGGCAGCATTGAAAAATTAACCGAAACAACCATTGTTTGTGGTTTTGGTCGAGTTGGGCAAGATATCGCCCGTCAATTACACGAGGATAAGCAAAGTTTTGTCGTCATAGATAATAACGCGCAACATATCGCCCTGGCCAAGCACAAAGGTTATCTTGCATTATTTGACGATGCCAGTAAAAACTCGACCCTGGAACAAGCGGGGATCAATCAGGGCGCCAAAGCTATTTTATGTGTAACTGAGGATGATGTCGCCAATGTGTATATCGCCTTGACCAGTCGCTATTTAAACCCCGAAATTACAATTATTGCCCGTGCCAATCACGAAGAAAATGTAAAAAAAATGTATCAGGCTGGAGCAAATCATATTGTGCAATCTTATACTATTGCTGGGCTTTTAGCCGCTGAATATATGGGACACCCAGTAGCATTTGAAGCAATAAACGGCATTCTTCATGGTCAGCATGACATACAAATGGAGGTGCTGAATATACACCCAGGCTGTTTTCTGGAAGGCATGTCTGTAGAACAAGCTAACTTCGGGCAATACAAAGCACGCTTGATCGGTGTCGTCAGTGATAATAAGGCCCATGCTAAGCGCAGAAACGGATACAAGCTACGTAACAAGCACTTTTACTTTAACCCAGACTCGGGTTTCACGCTTTATGAAGGTGATATTGTAGTCTTAATTGGTCGCCACTTAAGCATTGAATATCTGCATGATTTAATTGCAACAAGTTGCTTACATAAGGATCCTGAGAATTTACCATGAGCAATAAATTGATTGCTATTTTTGGCTATAACAATATGTCACTTGAATTAATTAATCAACTTAATGAAACGCAACATACTCTATTAGTTTTGGATGCAGATCCTGCAAAAATTGACCAGGCACTACAAAAAAATATACCCGCGCAACTTATGGATTACCGTCACGATGAGGACCTGATTGCATTAGGCATAGGCACTCAAGTAGAAACACTTTTTTGTTTTTTAGAAAAAGATTCAGAAAATGTATTCCTGATACTTTCAGCTCGCGCACTCGATAAAAATCTAAAAATAATCTCCGTCGTCAATCAACCTGAATCTGCCGAAAAATTACTCGCCGCCGGTGCCACTAAAATTATTGACCCGTTTGAAATCTGTAGTAATAAAGCTTATCAATTACTTACCAAACCCAGTATTACCTGGGTTTTAGACGAAGTTGTTTTTGGTCGTGCTGATTTACATATGGCCGAGATTATCATTCCTCAAAATTCATTATTAGACCAATCCTGCACTAGCGAATTACATTTAAATGAAAAATATAACTTATTTTTAATTGGTGTGGTCGATAAAGAGCTAGGAGACAAGTTATACTTCTCTCTGGGAGAACAAGATCATAAACTAGACGCAGGTGATATTTTAGTGGTATTAGGTGCTAATCGCGACATTCGAAAATTTAAACAAGAAATAGGAGTTATGCAATGATTCAATTTAAAGCCAGAACCTGGTTTTTTCTCGGCTTTCTAAGCTGTTTTTCCATGTTAGCCGTTGGTGCATATTTTCAATTTGTTGAGCAACTGGAACCATGCCCGCTTTGCATATCGCAACGGATTGCCATTTTATTAACAGGAATCACTTTTCTTATAGCTGCCCTGCACAACCCGGCACAAAAAGGCATACAACGTTATGCAATTCTAGGTGCTATATTTGCCTTGGCTGGCTCTGCCATTTCTGCTCGTCACGTCTGGTTACAGAACTTACCGCCTGATGAAGTACCTGAATGCAGTCCGGGCCTTAGTTATATTTTTGAAAACTTTCCTTTAAACGAAACTTTAAAATTAATGCTCAGTGGCACTGGCGAATGTGCCGATGTTTTATGGACACTGTTTGGACTTAGCATTCCGGGCTGGACATTTATTGCCTTTCTAGGCCTGGCAGCATTAAGCCTTTATCAACTTATCAATAAGGTTCAATAATATGTATATAAAAATCTTTTTATTAGTATTGCTATTGCCTAGTTTCAATAGTATCGCCGACTCAGATTCACTACAAAAAGCTATTAACGGTACACACCGATCCACTCAACATAAAAACCGGGATATCTATAGACACCCTCTGGCTACACTGGAATTTTTTAATGTTGAACCGGATATGACAGTGGTTGAAATATGGCCAGGCGGAAAAGCATGGTATACAGAAATTCTTGCGCCTTACTTAAAAGATCAAGGTCTTTTGTATGTGGCTCAATTTGATGAAAATTCTTCAATTGAATATTTTAGTAAGAGTTTTGTGAAATTTAAGCAAAAATTAGTAGCAAACCCTGATATTTATGGCAGAGTCATCATTACCACCCTGCAACCACCTAATCAGCTAGAAATTGCACCGCCAGGCTCTGCAGACCGTGTTTTGACATTCCGTAATGTACACAACTGGATGAAATCAGATCAGGCTCTACAGGTATTTGAAGCCATGTACTTAGCTTTAAAATCTGGCGGCATCCTGGGTATTGTAGAACATCGTAATACTGCACAGACAGAACAAGACCCAAAAGCGCTTTCAGGTTATGTGACGGAGGCCCATGTTATCGAGTTAGCTGAACAGATCGGCTTCAAACTATTGGCTAAATCTGAAATTAATGCCAACACCAAAGACATGCATAAACATCCCTCAGGTGTTTGGTCATTACCTCCCTCATTAAAAGGCGGAGAGGAAAACAAAGCATACTTTGAAAATATCGGGGAAAGCGATCGAATGACGCTTAAATTTATTAAACCTTAGACATATACGCATTAAGTTTTAACGCATGAACAACTAATGTTTTCCTTACTTACAAAGTATTAATAAAATATAAGTATATGATTTAAAAAACTATATAAATGTATTTTCGTGTTTTTATGCAATCTAGCCATCACACATTGACATCAAGCTTTGAAAGTACTATTCCTCGCTTAACACACAACTTTATCCATAATTTTAGTGAGTAAATATTTTTCCCAGCGATAAGAGAGACTTAAGAAATAAATCATTTTCGCGTGCTAAAACAAATATTTTTTTAGCAAAGTATTTTTTTTAAATTAGCAATGATAGAATTAACCCATTAGCTAGTAAAATTCAATGATCTGATGCCCAGCGACTCACAACCTATATCACTTAATTCTGCCGCTTTTGAGTTTAAAAGCGGCATTATCAATACTCCTGTGCTAAATTTATTTAGCTCCAACATTAACGCCATTACCCATCAGTTAAATGAAAAAATTAAACAGGCTCCTGATTTCTTTACTAACTCATCATTATTGATAGACCTGCAGGCGTTACCAGAGCAGGAGCTCAACATAGCCCTATTAGTGGATGCCATTCGTAATGCAGGCATGTTTCCTATCGGTATTCGTGGTGGCACAAAAGAGCAGCAACAAACAGCAAACGCTTTAATGCTTCCAGGATTTTCAGCTCACAGCAGTAACACACATAATCCACACACGGCAGAAAAGCAAGTAAGCAAACTGGCTCCTGTAGCAGAAGATGTCGAGAAAACTACAACGACTAATATTGAAACAACAGTTATTACCCAGCCTATCCGTTCGGGCCAACGGATTTACGCCAAAGGTGATTTAGTCATTATTGCCCAGGTCAGTCCCGGTGCAGAAATTATGGCTGAAGGTAATATACATGTTTATGGTACGCTCAGAGGCCGTGCTTTAGCAGGCATACCAGACAATGCAAATGCACGAATTTTTTGCTCGGACTTACAGGCAGAATTAGTCTCTATTGCGGGAAACTATCGAGTTAGTGAAGATATCATTGAATCTGAACGCAATGCACCCGTACAAATTTATTTAAGCAAGCAAGCAATTATTATCCAAAATACTTAGGAGACACACCATTGGCTAGAATCATCGTAGTAACTTCTGGAAAAGGCGGGGTAGGAAAAACCACAACTAGTGCCGCAATAGCCATGGGGTTAGCTAAAAAAGGACATAAAACTGCAGTTATTGACTTTGATGTAGGCTTGCGTAATCTGGATCTTATCTTAGGCTGTGAACGACGTGTGGTTTACGACTTTGTTAATGTTATTAATGATGAGGCGACATTAAATCAGGCGCTAATAAAAGATAAACGCTGCAAACAGTTATTTATCCTCCCTGCCTCTCAAACGCGGGACAAAGATGCCTTGACCAAGGAGGGTGTTGGTAAGGTACTCGATGAACTGGCAAAAACGTTTAAGTATATTGTCTGTGACTCTCCTGCGGGTATTGAGCGCGGAGCTAATTTAGCAATGTACTTTGCAGATGATGCCTTTGTAATTACCAATCCTGAAGTCTCTTCAGTACGAGACTCTGATCGCATGCTGGGTATTTTAGCAAGTAAATCAAGGCGTGCTGAAAATGGCGATGAACCAATAAAAGAATACCTGTTACTCTCTCGCTATGACCCTAAACGAGTTAAATTAGGCGAAATGCTAAGTGTAGAAGATGTACAGGATATTTTATCCCTACACCTGCTTGGGGTTATTCCAGAATCACCATCCGTACTCAATGCCTCAAACTCGGGGACTCCGGTTATACTTGACGAAGAAAGTAACGCAGGCCAGGCATACAAAGATATAGTAGCTCGTTATTTGGGAGAGGATGTACCACATAGATTTATCGATGAAGAAAAGAAAGGCCTGTTTGGCCGACTTTTTAGGAGTTAGTTATGAGCTTACTAGATTACTTTAAAACAACTAAACCGAATTCGGCGAAATTAGCAAAAGAGCGTTTACAAATTCTTGTTGCACATGAAAGAAAAGCGCGCAATCAACCCTCTTATCTACCCGAACTACAGCAAGAACTGTTAAAAGTTATCCGTAAATACGTTCAAATTAACCAAGAGGATATCTCGGTTAATTTTGAAAGTGATGACAACCAGGAAACCCTGGAGCTGAATATTATTCTTCCTGAACAACCACAAACATAATTTTTTATTTTTATTTAATGAGGCAAAAACTATGAGTGAATCAATCGGTACGGCAGCAGGGCTAATCTGGAGTTTTCTAGATGAAAATGGCCCGGCAAGTTCGACAAAAATTACCACTGTCACAAAGTTAACCAAAAGCGAAGTTCAACGTGCGATTGGTTGGTTAGCTTGTGAAGGAAAGTTGAATTTTGAAACTAAAGGACGTAATGAGACTATTTCTTTACGTTAGTTCTCAATATATGGGCAAGCGGAAAACTGTTATCAGTTTTCCGCTTTCTATAGCTTATTGAAAAATAAATATTCTTGAAAGATTCTACACCGAGAAACTTTCTCCGCACCCACAAGTGCCTTTTACATTAGGATTATTGAACTTAAACGCTTCATTAATCCCTTCTTTAGCATAATCAAGCTCCAAACCCGCTAACGTTGCTACATTCTCATCAGCAACAACAACCTTCACACCGAATGTTTCAAACACAGATTCACCTTCTTTTAGTTCATCCGCATAATCGATTGTATAAGCAAAGCCAGAACAACCCGAAGGTTTAACGCCTAACTTTAATCCTATACCCTGCCCACGTTTATCTATTTGTTTTTGAATCTGCTTTGCAGCGCTTTCAGTTAATACAATAGCCATCTTTTTACCTACTTAATTAGAAATCTTTTTAAGATACTTGAATTTTGAGAGTAGGCCTTAGCCTATTTCCCTTATTTGATATTGTTACATAACGTTAAAAAAATATCACGGTTCGCATATTAAAACTGATAAATAGTACTCAATCCTACAATAATTCTGGCTGCTATTAACTAAGCTAAGTACTTCATCGATACTACTATCAGGGGCAATATGACAAGCCAGCATTAGGACCTAACAATTTTGCTGATTTTGAAAATATTCACAAGTATAAAAACGATATAAACTAAGGCCTTCATTTATTGCGTAATTAAAATCCGCAGTACGGCTAAAACTATCAGCAATAGTCAAGCCCAGCTCGAATGATAATTGATTAGCTATCTGCACTTGTTTCTTTTCACCCTTGTATGCTCTACTACTTGACAAATCTACATCATTGGTTTCATCGTTTATAGGCTTAGGCGCAACATAAGTAATAACCAAAAAATATTCTAACAAAATCTATGCAAAATTAATGCGGTAGTCCAGTCCAATATTAGCTAAAATGTGATTTAAACTCTCCTTGAGAGAAGCGAAGGATTCATAAGCAGAAAAGTTTAACCATTCGTATTTTATTTTGCGCCATAAAATTTCAATTTTGTTTAACTCTGGGGAATAGGCCGGAATATTCTGAATAAATAAATTTT
>Ga0208648_1001830_pt1 | contig 16001 bp, 15 predicted proteins | sample AntAceMetag02UKL_FD_184772 | JGI IMG/M metagenome (GOLD analysis project Ga0208648, IMG submission 184772) | Saline lake microbial communities from Ace Lake, Antarctica - Antarctic Ace Lake Metagenome 02UKL (SPAdes) (version 2) | ecosystem: Environmental > Aquatic > Non-marine Saline and...
TTAATGTGCCAGAGTGCGTCAATAAGGTCAGTATCAAAGCTTTTGCGGAAAATAAGACACACTATACCCACAGCCTTGGCGATATCCGCCTCAGGGAGGCCATCAGTGAGTATCATAAAACAACCTATAACACCTTTATTGATCCGGGTCAGGTCCTGGTGACCTCGGGCACTTCTCCTGCCATGCTGTTGTTGTTTTCCGTCCTTGTAAACCCCGGAGATGAAATCATTATTTCCGATCCCCATTATGCCTGTTATGCAAATTTTATCAATTATGTTCAGGGGGTTCCGGTGACAGTGCCGGTGTTTGAAGAGGAAGGGTTTGTTTATACTCCTGAGGCAATAAAAGAGAAAATCACATCTAAAACCCGTGGGATATTCATCAATTCCCCCTCCAATCCTACGGGAAACGTCATTCCCAAAGAAAGAATGCAGCAGATTGTGGATATTGCAGAGGCCAACAATCTTTATGTTATTTCAGATGAAATTTATCATGGACTTGTGTATGAAGGTAAAGATCATTCAATCTATGAATTTACAGATAAGGCTTTTGTATTGAATGGGTTTTCAAAACTTTTTGCCATGACCGGCCTTCGTCTTGGATATTTGATAGCACCGCCTGAATTTATCAGGGCGTTACAGATCCTTCAACAGAATTTTTTCATATGTGCCAATTCTGTTGCCCAGCTTGCCGGTGCTGCCGCCTTAAAGGGCGCCCATAAAGAAACCCGGATTATGAGAGAGATTTACAATAAACGTCGCATCTATGTCCTTGACAGATTAAAGCAGATGGGCCTTGGGATTACGATTGAGCCAACAGGCGCATTTTATGTATTTGCCAATGTAAAACATATTTCAATGGATTCATATGCCCTTGCCTTTGATATTCTGGAAAAAGCCCATGTCGGGGTTACTCCTGGCATTGATTTTGGGGAAAACGGCGAAGGGTATTTGCGGTTTTCCTATGCAAACTCAATGGAGAATCTTAAAATTGGCCTTGATCGAATGGAAGGATATTTAAAAGAGCTATAATGATAATTAAAACCGTAGACTTTATTAAAAGCGCTGTTAAACCATCCCAGTACCCTGAATATGATTTCCCGGAAATCGCATTTGCAGGCCGTTCCAATGTGGGAAAATCCTCTTTGATCAATACATTGATCCAGAGAAAAGATATGGTGAAAACAAGCTCAAAACCGGGATGTACCCAGTTGATCAATTTTTTTATGGTCAATGAAAATCTTTCTTTTGTGGATCTTCCAGGGTATGGCTATGCCAAAGTGTCAAAAAAAATCAGGTCTCAATGGCAGCCAATGGTTAATCTGTATCTTTCCCAGCGCAAAAGTCTTTTGGGGTTGATTTTATTGATAGATACTCGAAGAGATCCGGAAAAAGAAGAATTTGATATGATGGAATGGCTGGAAGCCCATAAAATACCCTATCTGGTGGTTTTAACGAAATCTGATAAATTGTCAAAAACAGAGCAGCAGAAAAGGCTTTTATCCATTTGTTCCCAAATGAACCGGGAAAAAAACAATGTTATTCTTTTTTCAACAAGGACAAAAATGGGAAGAGATACTATTTTAGGGGAAATTGAGAATTTAATGGGTGTGTATAATGAATGAGAAAAATGAAAATAACTTCCGATCCGGATTTGTTGGAATCATCGGTGCTCCCAACGCAGGAAAATCTACATTGCTCAACCAGGTGCTGGGTCAGAAAATTTCCATTACCTCCAAAAAACCACAGACGACCCGGGATAGAATTCTGGGTATTGTTAACACTCCAAAATCCCAGATCATTTTCATTGATACGCCGGGGATTCATAAGAGTACAACCCTGTTAAACAAAAGAATTGTTGCTCAGGCCATGCTGGCCATGGAAGATGTAGATGTGGTTCTGTTTATGGTAGACGCTTCATCCAGAAATTATTCGGCAGAGAAACTGATCATATCGCAATTTAAAAAAACGTCTAAGATAATTGTTCTTGCGTTGAATAAAATTGATCTGGTTAAAAAGGCACAGATCTATACGCTTGTTGAGGAATTTCAACAATTGCATGACTTTAAAGCCATTATTCCTATTTCAGCTAAAAATAATATCCAGGTAAAAAACATACTTGAAGAAGTCGAAGGATCATTGGCAAAAGGCCCCAGGTTGTTCCCTGAAGAGACATTTACTGATGTGTCGGAAAAATTTATGGTGAAAGAGATTATCAGGGAAAAAGTATTTAGATTAACAGGGATGGAAATCCCTTATTCCAGTGCGGTGACTGTGGATTCCTTTGAAGTGGAAAAAAAGCTGATTGTCATCCATGCCAGTATTCATGTCATCAGGGATTCTCAAAAGGGTATCATCATTGGGAAAAAAGGGTCTATGTTGTCACAAATCGGAACAAAAGCAAGAAAAGACATTGAGCAAATGACCGGGCAAAAGGTGTTGCTAAAATTGTTTGTAAAAGTAACAAAGAACTGGGTCGACAATAAAAGGATTTTGGACGAATTCGGTTACTAAGCCATGGATCATTTTTTTACTCCTCCAGAGGAATCGCTCTTAAAAAAAGAACGGGATAAAGCAAGGAAACTGCGATCCAGTCAATGGTGGAAGCGGAAACGCTCTTTGGGAATTTGTCAGTATTGTAAAAATAATTTTTTACCAAAAGAACTTACCATGGACCATATCATTCCTTTAGCCCGTGGTGGGAAGTCGGAACGATTTAATGTTGTGCCTTGCTGCAAAGAATGTAATACAAAAAAAAATCAGCTCTTTCCCTGGGAATGGGAAGAATATATGGCTTTTATAAAACAATAAACAGCAGAGAAGAATTTTTCTTGTCCGCTGTTTATCGTTTTAAATTAAAATTGGTTTATCTTTTGTTGCAGAGCCTGTGAATGGTCTGTGCGTGCCATTCTCCCCGCCCGGAGAATGTGGGTTGACCTAATTCCACCAAACGGCTTGCAACCATGTCAAATGTGTCACCTTTGGCTCTCATGCTGTGGATAATATCCATGACAGCCTCTCGACTGAGAAGTTTGTTGTCAGTTGAAACCTTTTCTTCAGCCTTTTTTGCCACTATTTTCTTTCTTTTTCGAAGGACAGGTTTTTTAGGATCAATAGTCTCAACACGTGATTTAACCTTTTTGACAATTGTTTTAACGGGTTCGATATTTTCAAGGGGTTCAGTGACGACAAGTTCTGACTTTTGGGAGATGACATTATGGTGTTCAAAAGTTTTTTCTGGTGCATTGTCTTTCCTGGGCTCTGTTTCTTTTGCTGGAGCGATGTTCAGGTGATCGACAATCCTTTCAATGGCAATGGCCTGCCGTTCTATCATATCTGCTGTTCTTTCCTGGATACTGATCAGGTAATCCTGATTTTTTGCCAGGGTTTCGATATAGATGCTTAGGTTCTCAATGGCTTCTGCCAGCAGGGATGTTGCTGAGATCTCATCTGTGGGAGTCTGGTTTCCAGATTGATTCTGTGCAGGGGGGCGTTTCATGCCCTGGTTTCTGTTATTCTGATATCCACCATAGGAATGAAACCGGGGGTTGCTGGTATAATGATAAGAATTATCTGTATTTTTGCGCGTTTTGGGTGTGCGCGGTTTATCAGCCTGTCCATTACGAAGGCTTTGTAAAAAATCGTTCATTTAGTTCATATCCTCCTTGGGATAATTTAATAATAATACTTGGGCTATTTAATAATGACAAAAATGATTTTATTAAACTTGACAAGCGCTTGCATTTTTCAATTCAGTGATTTTTAAAGAAAGTCTCGAAACATCCTTTAATCGTCAATATAATATTTCGATTCTCTACTTATCCTTTTTTTGGGGATACTTGTCAAGCTTTTTTACGAACTTTTTTACGATTTGGCAAATGGCGACACAAATGCGCCTTTTCGCTGTTTTTATTCGTTTGAAACTGAATGTCCTTTATGATAAAATTTATTATTTGATAATTTTTATGAATAATAAGGACAAAATCAGCATGTTTGAAAATAAAATCTATAAGACCAATTATAAAATTGAAGATCCAAGTATTGTAAAGACAGATTTTTTAATGGCCATACCATATGCCTATAAATCCAAACGAAGTATTGATATCACCATCAGGCAACCGGAATATACGTCGGTATGCCCTATGACAGGCCTGCCGGATAATGGTTGTATCACGATACAGTACAGACCGGATGAAACCATTGTTGAACTCAAGTCATTAAAATATTATCTATTACAGTTTCGAAATGTTGGTATGTTTTATGAGCACGTGGTCAACAGGATTCTGGATGATCTGGTTCAGGTTTTAAAACCCTTGAGAATGGAGGTCACCGGCGAATTCACCCCGAGGGGTGGGGTCAGTTCAATTGCAACAGCTGTTTATGAAAAAGAATAAAAAGTTTATGCTATACTGGTTTCAAATTCGTTGATGAGGTCCAGGATATGATTTTTTGAATGGGTGCCGGATAGTTTAGCCCTGAAGGCAGAACATCCGGGCAAGCCTTTTACAAACCATGAAAGCCTGCTCCGAAGCATTTGACAGGCAGGCTTTTCACCAAAATAAGCCACATACATCTGGGTCAACTTTTCCATTGTTCTGAATAGTTTGTAATTTGAAGGGGTCTGATAAGAACCGGTTTCAAGGAAATCATCGATCTGGGAAAGGATAAAGGGATTTTTCATTGCAGCACGGCCCACCATGACGGCATCACATCTGGTAAGCTCTATCATCTTTTGGGCATCTTCAACACTGTTAATGTCTCCATTGCCAATAACAGGGATTGCCAATTGCTGTTTTAAATCTTTAATGAGATGCCAGTTCGCCTTGCCTTTAAATCCCTGGGTTGCAGTTCTGGGGTGCATGGTGATGGCATTGATCCCGGCATTTTGTGCGATACGCGCAATTTCAAAGGCCTGTTGACCGGAAGGGTCCCAGCCAGAGCGTAATTTTATGGTCAAAGGCAGATCAGTTGCCTTTCGGACGGCAGTTAAAATTATGTCACTGAGTTTAGGTTCTCTCATCAATGCAATTCCAGCACCCTGTTTCACAATTTTTTTTACACTACAGCCAAAATTAATATCGATAATACTGGCTACGTTCAGGTTCTGTATAACTTTCGCACCTTTTGCCATGGAATCGGGATCAGATCCGAACAATTGAACCGACAGGGGCTGCTCTTCTATTTTTGAAGACAAAAGAGTGAGGGTTTTTTCAGAATTATAAAAAATGCCCTTTGCACTGACCATTTCAGAACATACAACAGCACAGCCGCATTCTTTTACAAGAATGCGAAAGGGCAGGTTGGTTATTCCTGCAAGGGGAGCTAGAAATGTTTTTCCATGAATGTTTAAATTTTTAATTTTCATTGAGGCCCGGATTTTTTTTAATGATGTTATCAATTTGAGGGTTTGCATAGCAAAAAAGACAATTATGAAAACAGGGGTGGTCAGCATATGATCCTATATCAATGGATTTGGTGCACTTACATCCCTGTTTTGAGCGTTGGCCGTAATCTCTTTTAATTTCAGGGTTCCGGCCAAAGAGTGTTTTTAACAATTTGCCGTCAATACATGAATTCTCCAATACCGTGGTGTCAGCATCAAGACTTGAGAATATTTTTTTTTCGCAACACAGATGAAGGGTTATGCCTGTTGAAGCCAAATATTTTTCCATTTTATGAATGACTTGTTTTTTTTTATCCATGGGCGGATCATTAAAAAGAACAGCCTGATGGTTTTTTCCATATAAAAAATTCAGCCTTTTTTGGATTTTGCTGTAATTATCAAAAAAACTGGTAACACATTTTTTAATTCCAAGTTTTGAGGCTTCTTGCGCAATTAGGGGAAAATCAGAAAGATTATTTTTTATCGGGCCAAAGAGCCCTGTTTTATAAAAACAAATAGGGTCAAACCGCCAGGATATTTTTTGGGGCCCAAACAGGCAGACCAGTTTATTTAATTGTTCAATCCTTTTTCTTAGGGGGGGAAGATTGGGTTCAAGCAAAGCGGATTCAGAATTTATTGTAAAATTGAAATATAGATTGAATCCAAGTTGCAACAGTTTTTCACCAGCCTTTGCCTTGATAAAGGCATCATAGTTTTTTGACCAGAATACGATGGAGTGAATCGAGTCCCTGGATATATCAATTTTTTTGATGGTTTTTGTGAAGGGATTTTTCACGTTGAAAAAACCGAGATTGATATGGTCCATGAACCAGTCCATGTAAAAGGCCGGGATATCCGTTCTTCTGGAGGCCGATAAGATTCTATCCAGATTCTGGTTCATTTTTCTTTTTTAAGTCGGAAAAGGAAATGATTTTGCCCGGGGGGTTTTTTTTAGACCCCATACCTTTTGCAGCCTTTTTATCACGGGGGCGTTCAGATTTTTTTAATGGCAGGCCCTCCCTGGGGCTTTTTACTTTTTCCAGTTTCATTTTCTGACCGTTCATATGAAATTCACTGCCATTTATATAATCACCTTTTAAAATCCAGGTAACCATCTGCAAAGGGATCTGGAGCATTAATAATTTGATGTGGTACCAGTCTTTTTTAGCATCTGGAAGTATGCTTTCAACCCTTGCAAAAGATACGGGCGCATCTTCAAGATAGATTAAGACAATGTCATTAACAGCAGCCATAGACTCCTCAGTTGGTTTGATTTTTCTTGTCAATAGTTTTCATATAACATAATCTCTTCATAACGAAAAGAATGGACTAAAATTATGCCTCCTTTATATGAAAATAAATGGAAAATTTTTTCCCTCGTAGCAACCTCAATTTTTAATTATTCCCATCGGGATTGCTTCCGTCTTAGGCGGTATGTTTATTTTAAAAAGCGTTCAACAAGCCTGGAAAAAAGAAGAACCCATGGATAAAACCGGCAGTGTTTTATTGATCATTATTTTATCCAGCCTTATTGTTTTTATGATGCCGTTTTACCGGACATATCCATGTGGTTTTTCAGCATCAAAAACAGGTTTGATTTTTACCACTTCTTTTTCAACGCTTACAAATGGCTCAACCCTTGAAAATTATTTGCCGGTAATGGAGCCTTTTTTTATGATCAGTTTTAAACAAACAATGTTAATGGGTGCTGTTCTTTCAGGTTTTGGAATAGGGGTGACCTTTGCAAGAGGCAAAGAACAAGGCAAAGAAAAAAGCAAAGAAAAAAGCAAAGAAAAAAGCAAAGAAAAAAGATAAAGAAAAAAGCAAAGAAAAAAGATAAAGAAAAAAGATAAAGACAAAAGATAAAGACAAAAGATAAAGACAAAAGATAAAGAATGATTCCCCAAAAAAAGGAGGGCGGTATGATGCAACAGTCTTTTAAAAACTTATCTATTTTGGATCAGCCTCTTGTGTTGAGGCATCTTTTCCATCCGCGGCTTGAAGACAGCTTAAGGCAGACAAGAAATAACCGGGATGATATAATGATCCCGGTCGATGGGGGCGTTCAGGTGGGTGCGTCGTTTCATTTTGTTAAGAATGATGCACCTGTGGTTCTTTTTTTCCATGGCAATGGAGAAATTGTATCAGATTATGATGATATAGGATGCCTGTTTAATGATAAAGGGTTAAATTTTTTTGTAGTGGATTACAGAGGATATGGGAGATCCACTGGCACGGCATCTGTCACATCAATGATGAAGGATTGCCTTAGTATCTTTAATTTTGTCCAGGCATATATGTCAAATATGAAATTGACGGGCTCTTTGTGTGTCATGGGAAGATCTTTGGGTAGTGCCTCTGCAATTGAACTTTGCAGCACCCGGGCAAATGATTTTAAATGTCTGATTATTGAAAGCGGGTTTGCCTGGGTTGTTCCCTTGCTGAAAAAGCTGGGTATTAATACTGAAGCCATTGGTTTTATGGAAGAACATGGTTTTGAAAATATCGATAAAATTAAGACATTTTCAAAACCTTTTCTTTTGATTCATGCTCAGTTTGATCACATTATCCCTTTTTCAGATGGTCAGGCACTTTTTGATGCATGTGGTTCAAGCGATAAAACGCTTTTAGAGATCAAAGGGGCAAATCATAATGATATTTTTCTAAAAGGAATGGATACATACCTTGCGCATATTAAAAAGATTTGTCTTTAATTGACCCTATTTTCCACCAAAAGGAACGACAAAAACCGGAACACTGGATCGTTTTAAAACCTTTCTGACCACATTATTTCCCATGGCTTCTGCCAGCAGTCCCTGCTGTTTGCACCCCATAACGATCAAGTTGCAGTCTTCTTCTATAGCCGTGGATGTTATTTCATCAGCAATGGAGCGGCCTTCAGCCACCAGAATTTTTGAAATCAGGGAATTATTTTCAGACGGCTCTTTGTTTTGACCGGTTTCTTCAAAAAAACCGGCAATGGCTTGACGGATTTTCAGGGCATCAACATTTTTTCCTATCAGGATGTCTCTTGCCTGGCTTATATGCTCTGATTTTAAATTTTTATATAATTGTTCACCAAAGGCCATTTGAATTCTCTTTTCATGGCGGGGGCTTTCTTCCATTACATGGATGACGATGATATTGGCACTCTGGCAGATGGCCAGAAACGCAGCATGCTCAAAAACCTGTCTCATATTAGCAGAAAGATCAGATGCAAAAAGAATATTTTTTGTTGGTTCAACCATTTTTATTCCTCCAAAGTTATATTTGTGAAAAGGTTAATTTTAAACGTTAGTTACATTCGTTAATTAAAAAATCAATAGATGTAAATTGGGTTCATATATTAAATTAAAATGATAAATATGCAAGTGTTGATCCCCGGTTTCCTATAAAAAAAAGGAAAATAACAAGATGATAAGATTAATTGGCGGGGTAATCGACCCTTTCTTTTAAGTCTTTGCCGCATTTAAAAAATGGAAGTTTTTTAGAAGCAACATGAACAAGTTCTCCGGTTTTTGGATTTCTGCCGGTATAGGAGTGATATCTTTTTAAGTGAAAGGCCCATAACCCTCTAATTTCGACCCGGTCTCCCTTTGCCAGAGCTTTTGCAATTTCTGAAAAAAATAAATCGATAAGGCCTATTGCTTCCTTTTGCGTCAGAGAGGATCTGTTTTTAAGAGTTTCAATCAATTTAAGCCTGTTCATTTATTCTCCCCATATTATTAACTTGAATTAAAAATTTTCAAAGACTCGATATGTATAATAAAAAAAGCAATGGTTTTTCAATAGGTAAAAACCCCTATTTTTTATTAAATTCAGGTTCAGTTTTAAAAAAAGCTTCAACCCTGTCCTGATATTGGGTGATTGAATCCGCTTTTAATATTTTTTTAAGTTGTTTCTTGCTATCCTTGAACGAAGGTCCAAGGTATCTCCAGAACCCTTTCATTCGTCCGGTTAAATGCGCCGGTCCTGAGAATATGTTTTGATAGCCGTCAAAAAGAGCATCATGAAAATCTTTTAACCGGTTTATTTGATTTTTATTTGGGAGAATCCCTTTTATGTCCTCTGCAAGGAATGGATTGGAAAGAAGTCCCCGACCAATCATGAATCGCCTGATATCCGGGAATTTTTTTTGGACGGTATGAAAGGTATTTAAACTCGTTATATCACCGTTATAAGTGATTGTGTGCCGGCTGTATAAAAGGACTTTCTCAAAGGCTTCATGATCCGATGTTCCCTCATACATCTGTATTCCGGTTCTGGAGTGAAGAATAATTTCATCCAGAGGATATTTATCTAAGACAGGCAGGACCTTGAAAATTTCATCTTTTGATTTTCTGCCCAATCTTAATTTTATAGAAAGCGTATTTGAAATTTTGGGTATCACCGTATCCAGAAAGTCATCAATTTCATCCGGATACATTAAAAGACCTGACCCTCTTTTTTTTTTTGCGATTTTTGAATGGGGGCACCCCAGATTCCAGTTTATTTTTTGATGACCCATTTCATAAAGGTGATCCGCAAGGAAAATAAAATCTTTTGCAACATTTCCAAGAATTTGAGGGACGACAAACAATTTTTTATTGTTTTCAGGATTCACATCTTTTATTCTGGAGGGTTTTAACCGCTGCTGCCCCATGGTTGAAATAAACGGCGCCACAGACTCATCCACGCCTGCAAAATGTTCTGAGAAGACATTTCGATATGTCACATCGGTAAAACCCTGAAGAGGGGCAAGTATGATAGTGATACCGGCTTTTGTCATATATGGAGGCTTATTTTGAGTTATTTGTTAAATTAATACAACATCAGAAAAAAACTTTGACAAACATTATGATGATACCTTATACAATCATGTATTTTGGTCTTAGCTTATATATAACATTAAAACAGATTGCAAGGAGTGTTTTCAAGGTATGAAAGAGTTTTTCAAAGAAGTTGCCCGGATAAACATGATGGAAGAAACCTCGGAGAAAGAAGGTTGTGCAAAAAAATTGTTTGCCCGCTTAAATGCCATGGAACTGCCTGAATATTTTAATTGGGCTTCAGAAATATTTGAAGACCTTCATGTAAGACAGAATCCAGATAAAAAAGCGTTAATCTGGACAGATATAGATACGCTTGAGACTCAAACGTATTCTTATGGAACCTTATTAAAAAAAGCAAATCAGCTGATAAACTTTTTTAATAAATCAGGCCTTGAAAAAGGGGATAATCTTTATATGATGAATCCTGTTTTACCTGAAAGCTGGTTTGCCAGCCTTGCCTGCATTAAAGCAGGAATGGTCTGCGTCCCAACAGCAATTACAATGACTCAAAGAGAATTGGAATTCAGGTTTGAAACTTATTGTCCCAAGGTTATCATGGCAGATGAGGATTCCGCATGTCTGATTGATAAAGCGCTAAAAGAAACCAATATTGAGCCCAAACTCAAACTGGTATTAGGACAAAAGACAGGCTGGATATCTTTTGATGTTATTGAAAATGAACCCACTGATGCTAAGGCTGCAAAAACAAGATCCGAAGATATGCTTTTCTGCTTTTTTACCTCGGGAACAACCGGTCTTCCCAAAAGAGTCGGACACACAGCCGTATCGTACCCTGTGGGACATTTATCAACTGCAGTGATGATTGGCATAAAACCGGATGATGTTCATCATAACCTGAGTGCCGCAGGATGGTCAAAATGGACATGGTCCAGTTTTTTTGCACCCTTTAATGTCGGGGCCACAACAACAGGGTTTAAGTTTTCACTTCTGGACGGAGAACAATATCTTGATGCTATTGCAAGGCATGGAGTGACCATTTTTTGTGCATCTCCGACTGCCTGGAGAATGTTTGTGAATATGAATCTTGACTCTTTTAACCTGTCTTGTTTAACCCAGTCCATCAGTGCCGGGGAACCTTTGAATCCCGATGTGATTGAAAAATGGAAAAGGCATACCAAAGTAGAGATAAGGGACTATTACGGCCAGACTGAGTCCACAGCCATGATTGGAAATCCTCCCTGGATGAAAGGGAAAATAAGGCCCGGGTCTTTTGGATATCCTTCTTTTATGTATGATGTGGCATTGGCCGATAATGAAGGCAATGAGATCACTGAACCAGGTCAGGCAGGCCATATTGTAGTAAAACTGGATCAATGGCGGCCCATTGGCCTTTTTTCAGAGTATATTGACAGTCCCGAAAAAATGAGTTCAGTATTTGTTGATAATTATTATTATACCGGAGACCGGGCATACTTTGATGAGGACGGGTATTGGTGGTTTGTGGGAAGAGCAGATGATGTTATTAAGTCTTCGGATTACAGGATCGGTCCCTTTGAAGTTGAAAGCGCCCTTGTGGAATATCCTGCCGTGGCAGAAGCGGCAGTCGTCGGTTCTCCAGACCCGAACCGATACCAGCTTGTAAAAGCCTATGTTATTTTAAATCCAAGTTATCTGGCTTGCCGGGAACTTGCGCTGGAACTTTTTAAACATACCATCACCATTTTACCTAAATTTAAGATTCCAAGAATCATAGAATTTGTTTCTGAAGTCCCAAAAACCATGAGCGGTAAAATCAGGCGCATTGAATTAAGACAAATTGAAATTTCCAAACAGGAAAATTCAATTGATGAAGGAATTAAAGAATATTTTTATTGGGATTTTCCAGAACTGAATTCAAAAAAGAAATAGAAATATACAATACCAGGATAGTGCTTTAACTATTTGTCTTCAGGTGCTTGAAAAGGCATTTCAACCTCCACTTCACCGCTACCGCTTCTTAAGAATTTTGCAGATGGATATCTTTTTTGGAAGACCTTGAGCATTTTTCTGTTTTCAGCAAGAACCATTGCAACAAATTGTTTATAATTATTTTCCTTTGCAATTGTTTCAAGGATTTTAAGGAGGTATGATCCAATTCCCATTCCATGAAGTTTTTCCTTAACAAGAAATGCCACTTCAGCAGAATCAGTATCTGCTTCAGCATAGGAGCCGATGGCAACAATCTGTTTTCGTTTGCCCAACTGCATCAGTCCGATGATTGTCATGTTTCTTCGATAATCAACCTGGGCCCATTGTTTTTGAAGCATATCCCTTGAGAAAACTTTTCGTTTGTTAAAAAATCTATAGTAAATAGAGTCTTCCTGCAAAGAATAATAAAAATGCCTGGATTCAAACTCATCAGACGGTAAAAGCGGCCTGAAATCAATATTTTTTCCATTTATAAGTTTTTTTGAATAAAGGTATCGATCCAAAAACAGAAGATCCTGTGTTGTTGGCGGAAGCTGATCCGGGAATATATAATGTCTTTTCTTGGCTTCTTCTATCAGATTTTTTCTAAATTTGGGGTGAGTAATGCGGGCAAGTTCCATTACCCTCTGATAGATGCTTTTTCCTCGCATTTCAGCAATGCCATACTCGGTCACAATGATGTCAATATCTCCTCTTGTGGTTGCAACACCGGCGCCTTCACTTAAATGGGGGACAATTCTTGAAACTTTTCCATTTTGAGCAGTGGAAGGAATAATAATGATGGAAAAACCACCCTTTGACATGGTTGATCCCCTTATAAAATCAACCTGGTCACCCATGCCGCTATAAAAAAGATATCCTTTTGAATCTGTACATACCTGGCCTGTCAGATCCACCTCAAGAGCAGAACTGATGGAAATAAAATTATCATTTTTAGCAATGACATTGGGATCATTGACAAATTCCGAAGATTTAAAATAAAATTCAGGATTGTTGTCAACATAATCATATAATTTTTTAGAACCCATACACAATGATGCAACCACTCTGTTCGGGAGGTATGATTTTTTTTTGTTGGTGATGACTTTCTTTTTAAACAAAGGTAACAGCCCGTCTGTTATAACCTGTGTGTGGATACCTAAGTCTTTTTTGTCGGAAAGATAGGGAACAATGGCATCGGGCAGATGACCAAATCCAATTTGCAGCGTTGCTCCATCATCCACAAGCATGTTGACATAATGACCGATTCTCTCAATGACTTTTTGATTTTTCACTTCAGGGAGAGATTCAAGTATGGGTTCATTATGCTCTACAAAATAATCAATTTCATCAATGTGTATATTGCTGTCCCCCCATGTCCTTGGCATCTCCTGGTTGATCTGGGCAATGACAATATCTGCATTTTTCATTCCGGAAAGGGTGATGTCAACGGAGATGCCTAAACTGCAATATCCGTGATCGTCCGGCGGGCTGACCTGTATCAGGGCAACATCAAGGCCGATTTCATGGTTTGCAAAAATTTTAGGGATCTGTGAAAGATAAACAGGAATATAATCGATTTTTCCTTCAAAAGCAGATTGTCGCATTAAAGGGGAAATGAAAAATAGTTTTATGGAGAATCGCGAAAGAAAATTTTCATCATTGACATAGTTGGAAAGGGTTGCTGAAAGCATTTGATAAATGACAATATCCTGAATGGATAGATCTTCTACCATGGCTTTTATCAATCTCTGGGGCTCACCACATCCTGTGCCGATAAACACCCTTGATCCATTTTTTATTTTTTTAACACTTTTTTGCGCTGTCAGCAGTTTTTCAGGGCAAACATCCCTAAGATTCATTTGATTTCTCCTGCCATGCCTTTGAAAAGGATTTAAATGCGCTAATTATTAAATAATTTTAAACAAAAGCACAAGGAAAAATACAAAGCTCTTTTTTTGAAAGCTTTTCACCGGTTTTAATGAGCTGGCCTGGGAAGGCCACCTTGATTTGGATAAAGGCAATCATTGACCCTTTAAACATGTTTGGATTGAGTTGATTTTAGTTGATAAAATAAAAGGTTTAAGATAAATATCAATCGATAATCATTCTATACAATAAAGAAGGTTGATACTGGCAAAGATGAGAACCGATCCAATTAAAATTTTAATGGTTGATGATGAAAATGTAATTCTTGAAGTCGCTGAAGAATATTTCCAGAAAAAGGGGTATGAAGTTTATACAGCTGGAAATGGAATCGAAGCGCTTGACATTTTGAGCAGGGAAAAAATCGAATGTGTATTTACTGACATTAATATGCCGGTGATGGATGGGCTGGACCTGGCTGAAAAAATCAGGCTGAAAGACAATACTCTCCCGGTAGTTGTCATGACAGGATATCCATCATTAGAAAATACCATACAGACATTAAAAAATGGTGTTATTGATTATTTGATAAAACCGGTTAACCTTGAACAAATGGAGCTGACACTTGTCCGAATTTTAAGGGAACGAGAGCTCTTTGTTGAGAACCTGATTTTAAAAGAAGAGGTTGAACGCCAGGAACGGTTAAAAAAAATGAACAATGAGTTGCTTGAAAGGGTCCAGGAAGTAAATACTTTGAACCGGGTGATGGAGGACTTTTCATCAGCTGATTCAAGTTATGGTATTTTTAATAAAGTTGTTGATTTGGGGGTTGAGGAATTAAAGGCAGATAAAGTTTTTTTTCATATATATTCTGATCAGGATAAATCCCTGGCGCTTGTTGCCAGTGCTGATTGTGGTATTGAAAATGAAACGGTTCATTCATTGTTTGGAAAAGATCTTTCAAAAGCTGCCAATAAGTTCATTCTTGATATCCTGAAAAAGGATCACAACCCCTGCCTGATTTCAGAGGCCTTGAAAAATAAGCATCTTGATGATGTGGTTCATTCATTAATGGTCGTACCGGTGAAAATAAGGGACAATATTTTTGGTATTGCCAGCGCCTTTTCGTTTAGCAAAGATAAGCACTTTAATGAAAAAGATATTTACTATATGAGCTTTATCTCACAGAAGGCTTCCTCTGCTATTGAAAATATTGCATTATATGAAAATATTTATGACAATCTTTTTTCAACGCTCTATGCATTTGTAACGGCACTTGAGGTAAGGGATCTTTATACTAGAAAACATTCGACAAGAGTTGCAAAATATGCTCATATGATTGCCGAGGAAATGGGCTGTACAGATGAAGAACTGGATATTATTCGTTTTGCAGGAAGCCTTCACGATATTGGCAAAATAGGCATCCGGGACGACATCCTTCTAAAGCCCGGCCAGCTGTCGGCTGAAGAATATAAAAAGATTAAAGAGCATCCTGTGATTGGTGCGGATATCATTAGTAAATTGGGACTGTGGGATCGGGAAATGGTGATTATCCGCCATCACCATGAACGGTTTGATGGTAAAGGTTATCCTGATGGATTAAAAGGGGATGAAATCCCTATACTTTCCAGGATTTTATGTGTTGCAGATTCATTTGATGCCATTGATTCTGACAGGGCATATAGAAAAAAAATGGGAAAAAATGAAGTTTTTGGCATCATAAATGAAAATTCAGGCACACAATTTGATCCTGAAGTCGTAAAAGCATTCTTAAAAGTAGCGCATCAAGAGTTACTGGATTGATTTTTAGAAATGCCTTTTATTTAAAAAAATAATACAATGTTTAAAAAACTATTGACATTTTTTTTAAAAACATATAGATAATCTAAGTTTTTTAATTGGTCTTGGGCCGTTAACTCAGTTGGCAGAGTATCTCCCTTTTAAGGAGAGAGTCGCTGGTTCGAGCCCAGCACGGCCCACCACCAAAAAAAGACATTGTGTCCCCATCGTCTAGCCTGGTCCAGGACACCGCCC
>Ga0208648_1001831_pt1 | contig 15998 bp, 11 predicted proteins | sample AntAceMetag02UKL_FD_184772 | JGI IMG/M metagenome (GOLD analysis project Ga0208648, IMG submission 184772) | Saline lake microbial communities from Ace Lake, Antarctica - Antarctic Ace Lake Metagenome 02UKL (SPAdes) (version 2) | ecosystem: Environmental > Aquatic > Non-marine Saline and...
GCTGGATTTAAAACAGATCTAATATCCTCTGCGGTTACTGTTTGGCCCGATTTGAGAATTATGATTCGTTCAATAAAATTCTGAAGCTCCCTGACATTGCCCGGCCAGCTATAATGCATAAGCAAATCAATGGCATCCTTGTCCATAAACGGCCGCGGACGGTGCAGCTTTTCGCAAAATTTGGCTCCGAAATATCTGCCGAGCACGGGAATATCTTCAGCGCGATCACGCAAGGGCGGAACGTGAATCGGAAAAATATTCAACCGATAAAAAAGATCTTCCCTGAACTTTTTTTGGGCGACCATCCTGCGCAGGTCCTGATTGGTAGCAGCAATAATCCGGACATCTGTTTTAATCGATGTGGTGCCCCCCACGCGCTCAAAAACCCCATCCTGCAAAACTTGCAAAATCTTGGCTTGCGTATTGATGGGAAGCTCGCTGATCTCATCCAGAAAAAGGGTGCTGTTATCAGCTGTTTCAAAGCGCCCGATTCTCCTAGCGGCTGCCCCGGTAAACGCCCCCTTCTCATGGCCGAAAAGTTCACTCTCAATCAGTGTTGGAACCAGTGCGGCACAGTTAACCTTAACAAAGGTGTTACTTTTTCGCTCGCTTAAATCATGAATCGTCCGGGCTACCAGATCTTTCCCGGTGCCGGTTTCTCCAGTTATTAAAACCGTCGCGTCGGTAGAAGCAACGTTTTTAGCGGTATCCATCAAGCCCTGCATCTCCAGGCATTCATAAATAATCTCGCAGGAACCGTCCAGGGCTTCTATCTCCTTTTTGAGGTAGGCCTTTTCTTCGGCAAGGTTGTCCCTGAGCTGCTCGAGCTCTTCATAGGCCAGCATGTTATCGATTGCCAAAGCAATTTGTTGGGAAACATTTTCAAAAATATCTATCTCATTGTCGGTAATGGGAAATATCTCGCGATAGAAAAGCTGTATCGAACCAATTGCGCGATCCCGCGTGAAGAGCGGGCAGCAAACAAACCGGTTTAAGCCGGCATTGAGGAGCATTTTAGTTTCCGGCAAAAGCGGTTGATGCTGCAGGTCGACAACGATTGTTTTTTTTTCAGTCATTGCCCTGAGGGGAATAACAGCTTTTTGCGGCGGAACCGTATTGTTTTTTAATTCCGGGATATTTACGCCGAGCGCGGGCGAAAAATAATCCCAGCTCTGCCGGCCGGGCCGGTTAATAAGAATGCTGATGCGATCAAAGTTCAGCAGCGGCTTTAGCACGACGGTAATTTCCTTAAACAGCCCTATTCTTGTCCGTTGATGAATAATAGCGTTATTGATTTTTAGGAGTGTCTGATCTTTTTTTAGGTTTTTCCGGAGCATGTGGCGTGTACCTTGCAATTGATTCTTTATTTTATTTATCACACATTTTGCCAAACCCGGCAAGCCAATTGTATTTATTTTACCCAATATTAATCACATGTGCCCAAATATGATCATTTTAAAAGGGCATTTACTATAGATTAAACATATAATTAAGTAATTACAGATACTTGAGAAAATGCACGGCTTGGTACGTTTGTTGTAATACTATAGAATAAAAGAACTGGCACAGGAGGCGCGGCAACACCAAAACATAAATACGTTACACGGCTTGGGACGTTTATTTTAATTAATATGCTATAGAACAAAAGAACCGGCACAGGAGGCACGGCAGTACCAAAGCATAAATACATGAGCGCCTTTAGTTAAGGATAGGCAAGCAGAATGCCGGCCTGTCCTGCGGAATTAAATAGTGGCAAGGTGGTGCGGCACGTGTCAAATACGATCAAATAATCTGATTCAGGAAATATATGTATGGGGAAAAAATTTGTTATCGGTTTCAGAATCATTAAACTTCTTCCGCGCTCTTAACCTGCCGGCTTGATTTCCACAGGTCGGCAGGCGTAATGGCAGGGAAAAAGTATTTGAAGGATTCCGAGCCGCACGAAGCATTAATGTGCGGCCGATAAGGCTGAAAAAACATCAGCCCGCCATATTTGCAACGGAACCCCGAAAGCACAAATCGTGCTTTCGGGGTTTTTTATTAACAGAACCTACTCTGTAAACAGGAAAGGAGGTACGCCAAATCGTTCTTAATTGTCAAAAGAATAAAACGCTACCACACAAACACTTTTTGAGTACTCAGCAAAGGAGGAAATATCACAATGAACAATGCTAAAGTTTTAATGTTCAACAACGAAATCTGTACCGGCTGCAGAAGCTGCGTAGTTGGCTGCTCGCTGTATCACGAGGGAGAGGTGGGAAAAATTCTCTCCCGGGTTGCCGTGGTGAGAAACGAGCGATTCGGCGAATCTTTTGTTGTCGGCTGTGATGCCTGCACAGATGCGCCATGCGCAGCTGTTTGTCCCACTGGTGCTTGCGCTATGGATATCAAAGCAGGTATCACAAAAATCAATGCGGATAAATGTATCGGGTGTAAGGAATGCGCCAATGCATGTCCGTTCGGCGCAATAAACATGCATTACAAAACCGGAAAAGCATTTAAATGTGATTTATGTGAGGGCAGGGAGCAGGGTCCGGTATGTGCGGACTGGTGTCCAAGTGGCGCTATTTCCTACCAGACACCCACCATCGCGTATAAAGCTAAACGCCGTGAGAAGTTAAGCGAACGATTAAAAGCCGCTAAAGTTGGAGAGGAGAATTAAATTATGAATGGATGGGCAGGACAACGACTAAGAGTAAATCTTAGTACTGAAGAAATAACTAAAGAACCACTGTCGTATGAATATAGACGTAAGTGGCTTGGTGGACGTGGATTTAACTCAGAGGTTCTTTACAACGAGATGCCGGTGAATATAGATCCCTTTGATCCTGAAGCACGGGTGTGTATTGGAGTCGGGCCTATGAGCGGTACGGCTGCACCGTCAACCGGCCGTGTAACGGTTAGTGCAAAGAGCCCGTTGACCGGTGGTCATGGTGACGCGAATATGGGCGGTCACTGGGGCGCAGAAATTAAGTATGCCGGGTATGACCAGATTATTATCCAGGGCCGGGCAAAAAAACCGGTTTACCTTTGGATCGATGACGACAAGGTGGAGATAAGAGATGCCAGCCATCTGTGGGGTAAATATCCACGTGATGCTGACCAGATGATAAAAGAAGAACTCGGTGATGAGGATATCCATATCATGCTGATCGGGCCGGCCGGAGAGAATATGGTACGGTTTGCCTGTTGCTTTAATGATGTTTGGCGGGCAGCTGGACGTACCGGAACCGGTGCTGTGATCGGGTCAAAAAATCTGAAAGGAATTGCCACCCGGGGATCCGGAACAGTTAAGATTGCAGATCCGAAGAAAATGATGGATGTCTGTGATGGACTCCGTCAAAAAATGAAGACCGATGTGATGAAAGATGGCTTATATGAATATGGAAGTCTTGTACTGATTAATGTTGCTAACCGTGACGGCTGGTTCCCGTGGAAAAACTTCCAGGAAGGTGCTCATCTGCAAGCAGATAATATGTCGGGTGAAACCCATGCTGCCACCGTAATGAAGCATCGTGAAGGCTGTTTTGCCTGCCCCATCTGCTGCGGACGGTTTACCCAGATCAAAGAGGGTAAATATGCCGGAGAAGAATTCGGCGGCCCAGAATATGAACATGCAGTGCCCACCGGGCCCCGCTGCGGTATTCTTGAAGATGCCAATGATATCTGGCACAATTGCCGCCTGACCAATGATTATGGTATGGATGGTATTGAATGCGGCGGAACAATTGCAGCAGCCATGGAGTGGTATGAAAAAGGTTTGATCACCACCAAGGAGACCGGCGGTCTTGAACTGGAGTGGGGCAATGAAGAAGTCGTTGAGACGCTTATCCGGAAGATCGCAAAGCGTGAAGGCTTTGGAGATATTCTGGCAGAGGGCGCTGACCGTGCTGCAGACAAACTGGGCTTGGGTGACAAAGGTCATTACTATTCAATTACGACCCGCGGCATGACCGTGCCCGGCGATGACCCGCGCGGACTTGGATTTGGATACGGGCTCTCCTTTGCAGTGGGTACACGGGGCGGTTGTGACCACCTCAGATCCCTTTGCTGTCTTGAGCTTTCCGGAGCACTTTACCCTGGTTTAAATACCAAATTGCTGGGTGATGAAAGAGCCAATCGTCCGGTAACAAAAGTTGGTAAACCGTATATGGTCTATTATGAAGAAAACCAGAAGACTACCACGGATTGCCTGAATGTCTGCTGTTTTACCACGCACTGGTCGTATGCGGTCCAGACCGAAGATCAGGTGGATTACCTTAACGCAACCACAGGACTTGATTTTACTGAAGAAGAATTTCAAGAAATCGGAGAACGGGTTTATACTCTGGAGCGGGCATACTGGAACAGGCTTATGTCAGGTGTTCGCGAGGACACGGTACCAGAACGATTCCTTAATGAACCGATGCCGCAGAGCGTTGAATTTCAGACTAATGTGGGCGCAACCTTTCCATTGAATGATATGCTGAAGAAATATTACCGTTACCGTGACTGGGATCCCAAAACAGGTTTTCCAAGTGCAAAGAAACTGAAAGCTTTAGGTCTTGAAAATGTGGCTAAAGATCTGGAACCGCTGCGGGCGAAATATCTGTCTGAAGCCGAAAAGAAGAACAAGAAATGGTATTGCTGAAAGGAGGCAGTCTATTATGGCACTTATGACAAAAGCAGAAGCCAAGAAGTTTCTGGAAATGGATGACCGTATGATAGATATTCTTGACTTTCTGAGAGATAAAGGGGTTTTTAATGAAAAAACCCACCGCAAGATTTTGCTCAGCGGTTATTTCAGATTGGTAGAATATCTGGAAAAAGAAAAAATCATAACCGAAAAACAGGCACAAGGTGCTCAGAAGAATGGATTTGATGATCTGATCGGCGCCTTACAATAGCATTGTATGCATAAAAAAAGAGTTGTACCCCGCAGGAGAGGGGTACAACTCTTTTGCTTTGATGTGGTGCACTGTTTTCAAGTTCTCTTTTTTTGTTGTGATAAGGTTTGTGGATTGATGGAGGAAATTTTTTCCAAAAACACCCAAATTTGGCAATATATAGAAGAATAAAAAAATCAATTTCAGCACATTATTTAAATTAAGAAATGTGGAAACCCACAAATCCAAATATGGCAGTCATGAGGTTCGGGGTTCGATAGCCCACAGCTCCACCACAATATCCCTCTAGGCGTTATGCATGGTCCTGTTCAAACTCGAAGCCCTTTTTGATACTTAGTTCTGCCCTGACAAGCTCTTTGCCCAGATAACAGGCGTGGTCAAGATGGCCGACCCAGCCATTATCCACAATCGTCAAATAGATATCCCTGGCATTATCGCCGGAAATAATTCTTAAAAGCTCTTCCCTGTTGCTATAGTGCTCGACCAAAATATCCGAGTTTTGGATGAATATAACAAAGTAGCCGGCCTTATCCAGCTTGATCTTTTTTGGATCATGATACACCGCTGAAACCGTTGTAGTAGACGCCGTGTTAACTCCAGTAGATAGGGACGGTGCTTTATATGCACCCGGTGAAACGGATGCAAGTTCTACTATTTTTTCTGAAATCTTGTTGATATCCATACAGCCAATCATATCTACAAGTTCCAGCTGATCAGAAAAACGATTAACCTCTTCGGCGGTTGTATTCGGCAATACCGGACGCATCCCCGGAGAATCAATAATTTCCCCTTTCTCATTAATGCCTTTTTTGAAAAGAGCCTTGAACGTAGCGCCAGGCAAATGCATGGGTGACTCATTGCCAACCATCAGTAAAAACCGAATATTTGAATTGGCAATACTATTTTTTATCACTTTTTCAATACCAATATTTTCTGTCTCCACCTTCCCAACAATACACATCTGGTCAGGAGCAGCTATACTGATCTCTGCGGCAAGCTTAACACTACCCAGGGTGGTAACTGCCACCGGTGCCTTTAAATTTTTTACAAAATATTTCCCAGGCACATGCGGCCATTGCCGATTTTTTTCTTTGCTGGTAGCAAATGTTCGGGTTAACCAAAATCCAAAATTCTCTAATTTCGCCGCCATCTAGAATCTTCTCCGTTTTCTATTACAGCCTGCTATCAAATCCGTATCAAAAATATTTTTTATTCTTACGTATGTCTGTTTTCGCATCTTTTCCTAAAAGAGCATATGGTGGCCCTTCCAGACCCGTTCCGCTTTCAAGATAGGTGGTTTACGAAGGAGTGACAAAAAACAATATTTTGTACTTTTTATACAGTGCCTTCTTGTTTTAGGCAAGCACCAAGTCGCTTTAATATGTATGCAGAATCACTCGCATTCTAACAGTACAGCATGTGATAATTTGACCATCTCACAAGTGATGAAACAAGTGCAAAATAATCTGGTAAAGATTAAAGAAACAAAAATAAAAAAGAGGTTCAAACCACTGCCTGTTCTTGTCCCGTTGGAACACGATGCATGTATCGCAGCAGCCCCGGAGTTTTATCCAGATTACACTTAAAAAAAAAGGCAGAGCCGATGGCCCTGCCTTTTTTGTTTTTTCATTATATTTTATTTCTTCTAATTAATTATTCTACCTTTGCTGCTTTCTTTGCTGCCTTCTCGGCCTTTTTATCATAAATCTCAATCTCACCGATACAGCTACCAATGCGTATCGGATAAAAACCCGGCTCTTGGTCACTCAAGACTGTCATCATTTGCCTCCGCGTCCCTCTTCTTTCACGAACCTCGAAAGTCATCCCCTCAGAAAGCGGAGGAACCAAATAAATTTGAGCAGAGGGATCAAAGTTTTCATTGCCTTTTATTTTTATCAATTTACTTACAAATTTCGGTTTGTGGTTTTTGTTGATATTAATGCGGCGAGGCTTGAAAGTTAGATCACAATCTGCGGCAACTGTGCAGGTGGTGTCATCTGCACAAAATTCTCCCTGTTCGCAGTCAGAATCTGTAATACACTCTACGCACATTAAATTAGGATCACAAAACAATCCCTCGTCACAGTCTGCGTCGCTCTCGCACTCGGCTTCCTGGCATAGCTCATCAATACACAAATCGCCGGGGCTACACTGCAGATCATTTGTACATGCTAGCCCAGCGGACGAAACACATATATCGTCAAGGCACAATTCGTCGGAATCACAATCAAGATCATTTGAACATGGTTCCCCAGTCGACGGAACACATATCTCATCAATGCACTCTTCGCCGAGAGCACAATCAAGATCATTTGAACATGGTTCCCCGGTCGACGGAACACATATCTCATCAATGCACTCTTCCCCGAGAGCACAGTCTGCATCTTCCAAACATTCCACACCTACCACACATTCGTCGGCTATCTCATCGCAGGTCTCACCTTCTACACAGGGATCCGTTCCAGGAAGACATTCTCCACCAGAGCATGTCTCATCACCATTGCAAAATTCACCGTCGTCGCATTCGGCATCTTCTTCACATTCGGCAGGGTCAACACAGATATCATCAATACAATCTTCTCCGACAGCACAATCCTCGCTACTTGAACATGCCTCCCCGGCCGACGGAACGGAAACATCTATATCCGATGCAGCCTGTGCAGCAAACGCACACAGCAGGAATGCTAAAGCGATTAAACCCCCTGTTAATTTTTTCATGCTTTTTCCTCCATCATACAATGCATAATTGCATGTTACATATTGTCGGCATTCAGACAGCAAGCTTGCTCCTCTTGTAGCCTAAAATTCACCGTCTCAAACACCTTCTTCTATAATGTATACTAAACTATACCCCCAAAATAATTTGAATGCAAGAAATAGTATCTCTCTTTAAAAGTTTTTGGCAGGCAGTCTCAAACAAGATTTCAAAACTCTTTCTAACATAAAAGACACAAATAACAACCTTTATTAAAAAACAAGTTGGCTTCTGTCAAATTATTGGCCTTCAATGCGGATAGTCTTATATAGTTCTTTCTACGCCCAACACACATTAAATCCGTAAATTTAAATTTTTTGGCTATGTGATGCAAAACATTTTGTCCAAGACTACAGCGGGCTGCCCTTTCGAAAATCACGGATATCATCCGTCCCTGTCTCAAGTACAATCGATACCTTGATAATCCTACTGTTTTGATTTTTATCATATCCGTGGTAATACAAGACAACAAAAATAACCAAAATGAACCAGGCGCTTGAAACAAAAGGCCGCGGCCATCATCAACAATGCATCATTTGGGAGAAATCTATGTCACGGCACAACGGATGGACCGGCACAATACTGCATGTTGATCTCAGCTCAAAAAAAATACATCGGCAGCCAAGCATGGAGATGGCCTCGGAATTCATCGGCGGCAGGTTCATGGCCTCGCGGCTGTATTGGGATATGGTGAGTCCTCAAACCGGCGCACTTGACCCCGATAATGTACTCATGTTTATGCCCGGCCCGCTCACAGGCTCAGGTGCCTTGGCCTGCTCTCGCTGGGTCATGGCGGCAAAAACCCCTTATCTCTACCCCGAGCAATTCGGTTTTGCAAACGCCGGGGGTTTTTTCGGTGCTGCCATTAAACAAGCCGGTTTTGACGGCATTATCGTTACAGGCAAAGCCAACCGAACTTCCTATCTTCTCATTGAAAACGAAACAATACAGGTAAAGGATGCCGCCGGACTGCAGGGTCTCAAAATCGATGAAACCATGAACCGGCTGCACGAGACACACGGCAGGCAGGCACGTCTTGTCTGTATCGGCCCGGCAGGCGAAAACATGGTAAGCTTTGCAACTGCCGGCACGGACCAAGGCGGCAGCCTTTCCAATGGCATGGGCGCGATCATGGGCTCCAAGAACCTCAAGGCTGTTGTCATCAAAACTGGCGGCCGAGTTGCTGTGGCCGATCCTGCAGGCCTACAGGAATTGAATAAAAAAATACGACGCCTGCGCAAGGGCCAGAATGAAGTTCTCTATACCAGCGAGCCCATGCTTCTGGGAATTGAACGCGGTAAAAACACTCCCTGCCATGCCTGTCCCGCTGGATGTACGCGGGCGCAGTTCAAGCATGTGTCGGGCATGGAACAGATTTTACAAATGTGCGCTTCTTCACATTACTATAATGCCTGGGACAAAATGTATTACGGCGAAGCATCTGAAAACGCCTTTCTGGCAACAGCATTATGCAATACCTACGGGCTATGCACAGGCGAGATGGCCAACCTTGTCTGGTATTTGTACCAAAGCCGCGAAAAAGGCCTGCTCAGCGATGAGACAACAGGCCTGCCCCTTTCCAAGATCGGCAGCCTTGAATTCATACAAAGCCTTATGGATAGCGTAACCAGTAGAAACGGCCTTGGGGACGAGCTGGCCCAAGGTACACGCCGTATTTCTATCGCCCACGGCCCGGAAGCCGAAAAAATGGCCCTGCGCCACATTACACGCCACGGCTATCACGATGACGCTTACGGCCCGCGCATATTCCTCACCAATGCCCTGTTCTATGCCACAGAAGCCCGCCATCCGATCATCCAGCTGCACGAGTACAGCTTCACCCTGCTCAAGTGGATGTTCTGGTACACCACATCGGGTATGATGTCGTCCATGGACACCCAGCGCCTAAAAAAAATTGCAGCGCGCAACTGGGGCAGCGAGGCATCTGTTGACTGCACGACCTATGACGGCAAGGCACAAGCCGCTTTCATTATTCAAAACGGCAGCCATGCAAAAGAAGCAATGGTAGCCTGTGACCGCTTTTATCCGTTTCTGGATGATGACAACAGCGAAGACGGCATGGGTGATCCTGCAATCGTGCCGAAATTTTTTACTGCCGTTACCGGAGAAACTATGACCGAAGCGGACTATTATGAAATGGGCGAACGCGCCGTAAACCTGCAGCGGGCCATTGCCATGCGCGAGGGCTGGCAGGGCCGATGCGATGACGTGATCAATGAATTCCACTTTACTGAACCAGTTGAAACCGAGGAGGGCCTTATTGGCGTGTTCAACCCGGATCTGGAATTTCCCGGCTCCGGAGAGGAAATTGTCACACGCAAAGGCTGCGTGCTCGATCAACAGGGATTTGAGCGCATGAAGGACGAATATTACGAATTGCGTGGATGGGACCCCAAGAGCGGCCTTCAAAAAAAGGCCGGTCTTGAAAAACTAGGGCTTTCTTTTGTTGCGCCCGACCTTGAAACCATGAAAAAAATAAGCTGACAATCCTTACGCAGAATTCTCAAACAGAAAGAGGCGGGGCCGAATACGGCCCCGCCTCTTTTATTCATACGTTTATTACACGCGCTCAACTACAAAATTTTAATCTCCTCAAGGCTCCGGCTTCGCCACACAAATCAAACATTTGTGTATATAGCCTGTAAATAAGCACCAATAGCAATCACCTCGGCATGCCGAAGAACCTTTGTAACATTTTATTGCCTATAGTGAGTATCACTGACCGGTTCCGGCCATAAAGGATGGTTGTATTTCTGACACATCAACTCGGAAAAACTCTGCCCCCTTTTGTTGCATTGGAAAGCAATCCGGCATAGGCCTGCTCCATCAGCTGTTCCTGCCCCGCCGGATCCATAAACAGCAGACAACTACCCACACGCTGCATTATAAAGCCGTCTTCCTGTCTTTGTACCCAGGCAAGTTTTGTAATGGCGCTCACTGGTGTTTTTTGAGCGGCAATCTTAATTTCCAGCAGCATAAGTTGACCGCTTTTTATTTTAACAGGAGTATCAAGCTCAAGGCCCAGTCCCTGCCTGCTTATATCCACAATCCGGCAACGTACGGACTTTTCTCCGACATTGTAGTAGCACTCCGCCTGAAGAAGTAAGAAATAAGTGTCAATACATAAGCCACAGAAGTTTACGAAATGAACTCCCTGCGATATATGCGAATCATGGCCAACATCAGAGCAACGATAACAGGCCCGACAATAAAACCGACAGCACCCAACCAGATGCTGCCGCCAATGATGGCAAGGGCCAGCAGCACCGGGTGCACGTTGACCTTGCCGCGCATTGCCAGGGGCTTTATAACATTATCGGCCATTGAGACCAGTGTCAGTCCCCAGATAAGCAAAAAGATGCCGCTGCCTATGCTGCCACCTATAATAAGGGCAATGGATGCAGGCAGGTACATGGCCAGAGCGCCGATCACCGGTATAAGGGTTACACCGATGGTGACAACACCCCAGACAAAAGCATTGTCAATACCCGCTATCCAGTAGCCAATACCTATCAGTATGCCTTGAACAACGGCAGTTGCGATCATGCCGGCAAATGTGCCCGTAATAACGCCGGAGACTTCTTTTGTCAGGATCTGCTTATGCTCCGGCTCAAGCGGCAACAGACTCAACAGCACCTGCTGCAGCCGATCTCCTTCTGCGAAAAACATAAATAGAAACAATACCACTAGCAGAAAACCAATAAAAATAGCGGTCGTGGCGGTAAAAACCTTCGGAGAATATTCGTAGGCAATTTTGCCTGCGGCGGACAGAAATTCAAGCAATGTTTCGCGAATATTGAATTCAGCGGGAACGAACTGAGGAAAAGCAGCCATTTTGCTCTGCAGCCACAAATTGGCCTGATCAATCGCCTGGGCAATCGCGCCGGCTTCAAGATGGAAAATAACGGCCTTGACTGCGCCGGCAGCATTCATTGCGGCAAATGAAATAATCGTACTCAGGGGCCCCAGTATGCACAACAACACCAACAAGGTAGCCAGACCCGCCGCAACGTAGCGCCTGCCCCGGCAAAGCCGAATGCACAGCCGATTAACGGGCCAGCAAATAACCGCTATGATGAGCGCCACCAAAGCCGACACGAGAAACGGCTGCACAATAGCGACAAAGGCTGCCATCAACAACAGAAGCAACACCAGAAAACTTATTTTTGATGCCCGGGATGTCTCCATGAACCTCCATATACCCTATGTAAATACCACTGTCCATGAAGAAGACGCGTGTGCCGACCAGGAAACTCTTACCCCGAAAGGCGGATTGCCGGAGTGATCCTATAACAACTGCGGCCAAAAGCCTGTCAGGACCGCACAGCCCCCTGCTTAACTTGCGCCACGGGTGCCTGCGAGTCACGGATTAATCCACCAGACGCTGCTTCACGTGCAATCAAAACAGGAGATTTTGGCCTTTTACGTCGCTTGATCCGTTCACGCACAACCAAGACTGCGATCACCAGCACAATCACCAGAAGAAGCCAGTTCTTGTAGGGTTTTATGATTTCATGCGCGTAGGGTCCAAATCGATAGCCGACCCAGACGGAAACAGGACACGTCAGCAGGGTTCTTATGCTGTCCCAAAAAAGAAAATGGGAAAATTTCACTCCCATCGTTGAACTGAGGAAAAACGTGGTCGCCCGAATTCCAGCAAAAAAACCCGCACAAAAAATAGTTTTGGAGCCGTGACGGGAAAAAAACGTCCGGCCGCGGACCAAACGTTTGGGCGTAAACAGAAGCCGAAAAGGCCACATAGACAAAAGCCTTTCTCCGTGGCGGCGGGCCAGCAGAAAAAGAAGAATATCGCCAAGCAAAACACCAAAAACAGCAAAAAATATCATCAGGCCAAGCGATCCCCCCGTCGAATCAGCTAGATACCCGCCAAGCAGAAAAGAAAGCTCCTCGGGAATTGGCAATCCAACCCCGGAGAGAAATAATGCAACAAATATTAAACAATAAGCTCCCTGTTCCATCCAGAGAGGAAGGTTTTCAAACCATTCCATAAGACTCACATGCTCCGTTACCATTTGATCGAGGCCCATCGTGTAACGCAGGAAAGTATAGGCGGGGGGCGGAATCCTGTCAATAAAAACAAATATCTCCGCAGAGGCCTAATCCCATTGACAGATTGGTGTTTTTTTTTTACCATAACAGTTGTTTTTCGAAACATCCTACAGGGAATAAAGACCATGGAATTGTTAACACTTGCAGCCTACCTTGACGAGGTGCTTGATTGCGCCTCATTTCACGACTCCTCGGCCAATGGCATACAGGTTGAAAACCGAACAACCATTAAAAAGGTTGCACTGGCGGTTGACGCCTGCCTGGAGGCAATTGAAAAAGCAGCCGCTCAAAACTGTAACCTGCTGATTGTTCATCACGGACTTTTCTGGGGCGCACAGCAACTAATGATTGACCCGCACTACAGCCGAATAAGGGCTCTTGTACAAGCGGATATGGCATTGTATGCCGCGCACCTCCCGCTTGACGCGCATTCGCAACTTGGCCAAAATGCCCAGATTGCCCAAGCGCTTGCACTTGAACGGACAGAGCCGTTTGCGGTCTATTATGGTAAAGCAATCGGCGTGCGCGGGAGTCTGGCTTCAGTTGTCTCCCGAGATGAAATAGCGAGAGTTCTAACCGAAAAAATCGGTCCACAGCAGGCCTTTTTTACGTTCGGACCAGAAAATATTCAAACCGTCGCCATTGTCGCCGGGTCAGCCACAGAGCCGGATCTGTTCCGCGAGCTAAAAAATCAAGGCATTGACCTGTTTATTACCGGTGAACCCAAACACGGGGCCATGTATATGGCACGCGAACTTGAACTAAATATTTTTTACGGCGGTCACTATCAAACTGAAACTTTTGCCATGAAGGCCCTGGCCGCGCACCTGCGGGAAACATTTAATCTTCAGGCTGAGTTTATTGATACGCCCTGCATTCTATGATATATATGCCCACACACACAGAGTGTCGATACACTGGCGATACCCGCTTCAGGAAATCCTGCTTATAAAAAACATACAAAGCGGCACTGCCCGGATCACGCCAGGACTGTGCACGCTCAAAATTTAATTTTAATTCCGAAAAAAAGAACCAGAAGGAGGATGTAATGAAATTTGAACAAACCCTACTAAATTTTTTAATGCGCCATCAGGAAAAATACAACCGTACCTTTCACTTTCTTATTTTAATGGATGCCATCGTAACGGCTGCCAAGCGCATCGAACTGTACTACCGCACCGGAGCCCTGCAAGGCAACCTGGGTATGGCCGGCAGCACCAATGTTCAGGGTGAAGAAGTGATGAAAATGGATGACATCGCTCATAAAATCGTACTGCACTATCTAAAGTCAACCGAAAGGGTCATTCAGGTTGTGAGCGAGGAAGCGGAAAAAATTATCGACCTCAACAAGGATGGCGGCCGCTATTACGTGTATTTCGACCCGCTTGACGGATCTTCGAACGTAGCACACGGACTGCCGGTCGGCTTTATGTTCGGTATCGCCAAAAAAAATCTGGATGTCAATATACAGGGACCGGAGGATTATCATTTGCGCCCTGGTAATGAATACATTGCCGCCGGAATGTTTGTCATTCCAACCGGTATGTTTACCCTGGCCCTGCGAGACGCAGGCTGCTGGCGTTTTCACATGGATGAAACCAGCTCTTTTGTTAAGCCCATGAAAATGGAACTGCCAACGGCGGAGAAAAAATGGGAGCTTTCGTTTAATGCCGGTAATACCGAAACATTCAGCGAGACGATGCAAAAATGGATCGCAGAAAATCAGTCAAAACATGTCTTCCGCTACTTGGGCGCCCTGGCCGGTGATTTCCACCGCCTGCTGGCCAATGGAGGCATGTTTATGTATCCGGCAATTGTTAACCACCCGGACCCGAAAAAAAACAGACTTCTGGGCAAACTACGACTTTTGTATGAAGCTAACGTTGTAGCCTTTATGTGCCGCGAGGCCGGAGGGGATGCGATTGATGAAAACGGAACACCTATTATGGACATACAGCCCCAGACCCAGCATCAACGCACCGCTTTATATGTAGGCTCAAAAAAAATGATCGCAAGCGTAAAAAAGATACTAAAGGCCTAAACATTGCAACCTGTTTGCATTATGTGCGCCATACCGGCCCTGAGATTTTTCTCCGGGCCGGTATTTTTATATCTAACAACAGAACATATTGGAGTTTGCGACGGGGGAATCAAAGCGGGCTGCAAGCACCGGGAAAATCAATCCTGATACGCATACACAACAATACCGCCAACAACAGTATATACAGCCCGGCCAGTGAAGGTATGCCCTAAGAAAGGAGTATTGCAGCTGAGTGACTGCAGCTGAGTGCGATCCAGGGTCCATAAAAGCCCGGGATCAATAATGGTCAAATCCGCAACAGCGCCGACCCTCAGACCAGCGCACGCGCAACCTAAAATCGCAGCCGGATTACACGTGAATTTTTCAATCGCCTGCGTCAGGCTCAATACGCCCTCGCGCACAAGCGCAAGCGTGAGCGGCAGCATAGTTTCGAGCCCGATAATGCCAAAAGCGGCATGATCGAACTCAACATCTTTTTCAAGGGATGAGTGCGGCGCATGGTCACTGGCGATAACGTCAATGGTTCCATTTGCCAGAGCCTCCTTGATCGCGGCTATATCTGCAGCACTTCTCAGCGGAGGATTCATTTTAGTGTTTGTATCAAAGCCGCGCACAGCTTCATCGGTCAACGTAAAGTAGTGCGGCGCGGTTTCTGCCGTAACCCTGACGCCGCGAGCCTTGGCATCACGGATAATACGAACCGATCCGGCCGTGCTGACATGCTGAATATGAACAGGGTGGCCGACCCACTCCGCCAATGCAATGTCGCGCTGCACAAAAAGCTCTTCCGCAACCGGCGTGATAGCACCCAGACCCAGCAAGGCCGATACCGAACCCTCATGCATAACACCGCCAGCCGACAGGCTACTGTCCTCACAGTGACACAAAACCGGAAAATCAAAACTTCGCGCATATTCAAGAGCATGCCGCATAACCTGCGCGTCGGCAATGCCGCGACCGTCATCGGAGAGCGCAACCGCGCCGGCTGCCTTTAAATCTCCCATTTCGGTCAGGGCCTTGCCCTGCAACCCCATAGTCAGTGCAGCAACCGGCAACACATGCACGCAGGCTTCGCGAGCTTTTTCGAGAATATAACGGGTTGTAGAAGCATTGTCATTAACCGGCCGGGTATTGGCCATACAGGCAACGGTAGTAAAACCACCGGCAGCAGCTGCTCGCGCTCCGCTCTCGATAGTTTCCTTATACTCTTGACCGGGCTCACGCA
>Ga0208648_1001832_pt1 | contig 15992 bp, 10 predicted proteins | sample AntAceMetag02UKL_FD_184772 | JGI IMG/M metagenome (GOLD analysis project Ga0208648, IMG submission 184772) | Saline lake microbial communities from Ace Lake, Antarctica - Antarctic Ace Lake Metagenome 02UKL (SPAdes) (version 2) | ecosystem: Environmental > Aquatic > Non-marine Saline and...
ACTGCAGCTTCAGCATTTTTCAGACATTTTTCAAGGGAATCAGGCATGTCCAATGCCCGGCATAAAATATTTTTCCATTCAAGGCTGGCTGTCTTTGCAAGCCCTGCAAGTCCGCCATAATATGGATCCGTATGAAAGGCTGTTTTTGTAAATCCAAATCTGCCGCCTAAAAAGGAGACCGTTGATAAAAAGGCACCTTTTTGGGTGGCGGAATCCATGAGAAAACAGGCGTTCTTTTTTACTAATAGAAAGGCGGATTTTAAAAAATTCAGGGCAGTATCAGGGCTGTTTTTTTGGAAAGCATCGGGCAAAAGGACTATCCCTGCAGCATCGGGCAATTGGGGAATATTTCCTTTGCTGATATCAATCAGCTCTGCGTCTATGCCTGATTTTTTAAATTCTGTTTTAAACAGAAAGGCTATTTTTGAGCTGTCTTTTGTAATGTAGACTTTTTTTTTAAGCGGCAGTTCTATTTTTGCGCCATTATAGAACCGGATCTGATTGGTGGGATATTCCTTTATAGAAACAACCTTGCGGGTCAGTTTTTTATCCAGGTGGGCAGTATTGGTTTTTTTTTCAAATTCAGTTTCAGGCCCTGATGTTTTTTTTTTTGATTCAACACTGGGTCCAGGGTCATTCTTTGTCAGATAAACAATGATCTCTTCAATGGTTTTCAAGGTTCCAATGTCATCGGAAGAAATGGTGTCAACATGATCCAGTTCCTGTTCTAATTTTGAAAGAATTTCCACCCTTTTAATGGAATCAATTCCCAGGTCTGATTCCAGATTCATTGAAGGCTCAAGCATTTCAACGGGAAATCCGGTTAATTCACTGATGGTATTGATAAGAACACTTGAAACCAGTCGGCTTATGCTTTCTTGGTCCTGTCCCTGGCCAATGGTTTTTGTGCCCGGGCTCTTCTTGCTTGTGGGTTCAGTGGTATCGGTTTCCATGGCAGGGGTTTTGCGGAAAGTCGGCTCAAGAACAGTCGGCTCAAGAACAGTCGGCTCAAGGAAAGTCGGCTCAAGAACAGTCGGCTCAAGGAAAGGTGGCTCAAGAACAGGTGGCTCAAGAACAGGGGTTTCAATAAAAGTGGCTTTCGGGTCTTGTATGGACCGGCAAATGTCCTTCAGCGTTCTTACAGATCCCATGTTTTCACTGGTTAATCCCTGGCAGGAAGGAATTTGTTTTTCCAGTTCTGAAATAATTTCCACTTTTTTAATTGAATCAATACCAAGGTCAGACTCAATGTCCATATCTGATTCCAGCATTTCAACAGGAAAGCCTGTCAACCTGCTTATAATTTCAAACAGGATGGGTTCAATTTCAGCATCAAAGGTATGATTTTCAGGTTCAGGGGTAATACGCTTTTTAATGGTTTGTGTTATCTCAATCTGGGCCTCTTGTTCAAGTGCCTGGGCAACACTGGTGTTTGAATCGGTTTGGAAAGCCGTGGTTTCATGATTTTCCTGATGAACAGGTCTATGTTGAGGTGTGGGTCGGTCTTCCATGGTTGCAGTTGCGGCGGGCCGGTCTTCCATAGCTGCAGGTGCAAGGGCTGAGTGGGCAATAGATGATGAAGCAATAGATGGATTAAACGCAAGATTACGGGTTTGTTCCATCATGCTTGCCAGAGTTTTGCTTGCCTGGGCCTGTGTTTCAAGAAATTTTTCATGGGCATGGGCTGTTTGCGTCTGAAGCTGCTGCATGGCTTCAAGTCCCTTTTGAATCATTTTCATGGCTTGTAATGCCTGTGAATCCAGATTGCCGGGATCATTTTTTTGTGTATTTGGTCCTGGTGTGTTTTGATATGTCATATCATATCCTTTTAAAACTGACCTGCTGTTATTAGAAGGTTTTTTTTGTGATGATTCCAGATTTGATTTGGGGTTTAATTCTAGGTTCGATTTCAGGTTTGATTTTGGGTTTGATTTTGGAATGCAGCACCTGTTTGCCGGTTTAGGGTTGGCACCTGAAACCTGCACCCTCATTTTTTTGGGAAAGGGTTTTTTTGCGGCATCTTCCCACTTTGTAAGGTCAACGGCAAATCCCTTTGAGGCGATCATGCATAAGGCATGGGCAAGATCTTCAATGCCTGATTTTTTCCCCGATGACGGGTCAAGACAGATGGCAGTCACTGGTGTGTCTTTTAATATTGATTTGACCAGACCCGTTAACACGGCCTTGGGGCCTACTTCGATAAAAGTCGATACATTGTTTTCAAACATTGTTTTAATATTATCAACAAAATTGACCGGGTTTGCCAGTTGATTTCCCAGCAGCTCTTTGATGTCTGAATCTTTTTTGCCATACATTTTGCCCGTGGTATTTGAAAGGACATCAACTGGTGTGGGGGAAATAATTTTTAAGGACACCTTTTTTTTAAAAGGAATTGCAGCAGTGTTCACAAGTTTGCTGTGAAATGCTGCGGCAACAGCAAGTTTAACTGCTCTTATTTTTTTTTGTTTGCAGATTTTTTTTGCCCGAAGAATTTCTTTGGTTGAGCCGGATAAAACGCCCTGGGTGTGGCTGTTTTTGTTGGCAAGGATGACATCAAGTTTTTCTTGTTTTATCAAGGCTTCAATATCTTCCAAAGGGGCTTGAACAGCAAGCATGCTGCCCGTATCTTCATCCTTTGAACCCGCATTCGCCATATATCTGCCCCGGGCAGAAGAAAGCCGGATAAACGATTCTTCATCTATCCATCCGGCTGAACAAAGGGCTGATAATTCTCCAAAACTGTGGCCGCAGGTTGTTTGTGGTGTGATGCCAAATCTTTTTAACACCTTGATCATGGCAAGGGATACAGCCCCGATGGCTGGCTGGGCAATGTCGGTGTGGCGAAGATTTTCTTCCGAGGCTGTTATTGCCTGTAAATGCCTAGGCAAAGGAAAAATATAATCCTGCAAGGGCTTGAATTCTGATGATTTATTTTCCTGGGAAAAAATATCAGCTGCCTGTTCCAAAGCAGTTAATGCTTCAGGAAACATAGAAATAATATCTTTTCCCATGCCCGTGTACTGGCTTCCCTGGCCAGGAAACAGAAAGCCTAATTTTCCTTTTTTCAGGCCCTGGGAAAAATATATATTGGGGGGTGCTTTTTCCCCATCAATGTTCTTCAGAGCCAGTATTAGGTTTTTTTGAATATCCTCGTCTTTTTTTATAACCAAAAGCAGCCTGAAAGTATGGCTGATTGAAAATCTCTGTCGTGATTCATACGCCTGAAAGGCAATTTCCTGGCAAAGCTCCTGGTCATCTTTGGCTGTATTTAAAATCGTTTTAACGGCATTAATTTTGTCTGAAAGTTCCTTTTTGCTGTCTGCTGAAAACGCCAGGATTTGAATGGCACCATCCCAGGAAACATGGGACTTTAATGGATTGTATTCTTCCAGGACAACATGAAAATTACTGCCGCCAAAACCAAATGCACTGACTCCTGATCTTCTTTTGGGACAAGAGGGGTTTGATACCCATGGTTTGGATTCAGAATTTAAATAAAAGGAAGAATTGTTAATATCCAGTTCAGGATCAGGTTCCAGGGCTTTTAATGTTGGGGGGAGGACCTTGTTGTAAAGGGACAGGGCTGATTTTATCATACCTGCAGCACCTGCCGCAGCTTTGGTATGGCCGATCATTGATTTGACAGACCCAATGGCGATTTGATTTTTTGGAGAATCCGTATCAAAACATTTTTTCAGGGCAGAGAATTCCACTTTATCGCCCACCCGTGTTCCCGTTCCATGGGCTTCAATAAGCCCGACAGTGGAAGGGGGGATATTGGCTTCCTTATACGCTTCATTTAATGCTTTGATCTGTCCTTTTGAATCCGGGGCATAAATGGCAGAGGTTCTGCCGTCGCTTGACGTGCCAATGCCTTTAATAACGGCATAGATCCTGTCATTATCTTTTTGCGCATCGTCCAGGCGTTTTAACACAAGCATGCCTATTCCTTCGCCCAGGACAGTTCCATCGGCATCTTTTGAAAATGGTTTGGCATCGCTGGTGTGTGACAGAACCCCGGTTTTTGAAAAGCACATGTGCATGAAAATATCATTCAAGGTGTCCACGCCCCCGGTAATGGACATGTCGCATTTACGGGAAACAAGTTCCATCACAGATGTATGAATGGCTGCAAGAGAGCTTGCACAGGCTGCGTCTGTTACCGTGTTTGTCCCACAAAGATTTAAGCGGTTGGCAATTCTGCCGGCAACAACATTGCCAAGAAGGCCGGGAAATGAGTTCTCCTGCCATTGGACATAATCGCCCTGTATTCTTTGAATGATTTCTTCTTTTTTTTCAACACTGATTCCAGAGTCTTCCAGGGCCTTTTTCCAGATAGGGTGTCCCAGCCTGGCTCCCAGCGGAATAACCAATTCCTGGGTTCCCGTAACCCCTAAAATCACATTGACTTTTTTGTGTTCAAGATCAGGATGGTTAATCGGATATCCAGCATCTTCCAGAGCCATTCTGGCAACTTCAAGCCCTAAAAGCTGGGAAGTGTCTGTAGCCGCAATATTATTGGGCGGAATGCCGTAAAAAGACGGATCAAAGGCGATAGACGGCAGAAAACCGCCGCGGTTGCAATAGGTATGGTCAGCTTTGGATGGGTCCTGATCAAAATAGTCTTTTACTTTCCAGTGGGTGTCATCGGGAATATCAACAATGGCATCAATTCCGCTGGACAGAAGATGCCAATATTCTTTCAAATTGCTGGATTTCGGGAAGATACATCCCATGCCGATGATGGCAATACTGATTTTTTCAGGGGGTTTATCCATTGGTTTCATAGCCATAATATGATTAAAATTAAACGTAATTGTTCAGCCCGTTAAAAGAAATTACCTCATAGCCCTATCTTATGGATATTTGCAGGAGGTTAAGCGTTTAGCATCGAACAAAAATATCCATCAGATAGGGCGGTTTCAAGCATAAGAGCTGAATAGTTACAATTAAACAAATTATGACAATATACTATTTTGGGCCTTGCAAATCCTGCAATGAGTCTGGATTTGACAAAAGTTTTACACGGAAAAATATGCTTAAAGAAAAAAAGAGATTTCCTTTTTTTTCATGGGTTTAAATAAATCCGCACCCAAGGGCAGGGTAATCCCCTGGATTTTTAAAATAGATGCCCTGATACAGATACAGGCACCAAACATGAGATTTAAAGCTATTTCAGCGGTTTCCCGGTTTTCATGGACTTCAAGAAAACTGCCTTTTACCCATTGGTTAAAGGCTCCAATGGCAGGGCCGCACCAGATCTGGTAATCCATTTTCCTTTCTAAATTCCCCTGGATGGCCCATTTGGAAGAAAGACCCAGATAGGATCTGAAAACAAGGGACATTTTATGTTTGGGATCATTTTGAGCCCTTTTAATTTCTTTTGTATTTCCAGTTTTGTGGAAAAACTCTTTTGTGGAGGCCCAGGCATCTTCAAATTTTGCCTGCAAAATTTTTTCCTGTATTTCCTGTTTTGATTTTTCATCAATGTCATCAAAACTAGTGTGGGCCCGGTAAAGTTTAAACAATTTATCAGCCCGTACAGGAAACAGGGTTCCGCGTTTTAATACCTGGACTTTTGCTCCGATTTCAAACATGTCTGCTGCAGGGGCCATGGCAACATCTGCCTGTTCTGCCTGGCACAGCATTTTTTTAACATCTTCACAGATGTCAGCCTCAACACAGGATTGATTGATAGAACCCGTCAGTATATAGGCCGCTCCCATTCCAAAGGCGGCAGCTGCTGATTCAGGAGTGGCAATACCCCCGGCAAGCCCTACACAAAGAGGCTCTTTATAATGATAGGTTTCCATGAATTCATTTTTTAATGCCATCATGGTTGGCAGCAGGGTCAGTGCTGGACGGTTGTCTGTATGTCCCCCCGAGTCTGCTTCTGCTGTCAGGTCCTGGGCCATGGGAATATAGGCTGACAGTTGGGCCTCCTGTTGTGTAATCAATCCCTTTTCCAAAAGGAGGTTCACCAGTTTTTTCGGGGGCGGTGAGAAAAACTGCCGGGCAATTTCAATTCTTGATACCTTTGCAATGATGTGATTGGCCGTGACAACCTGGCCCTGGCTGTTTGAATAAATTCCTTTAATTCGATAATATACAAGGGCCGGGGTCATGCGCATGAAGGCTGCTGCACTTATCAGAGTGATCTTATGCTTTAAATAAAGGTCAACCGTTGCCATTTCATGGTCAGGGTCCCCCAGAGAATGAATCAGGTTAAACCCGAAAGGCTTATCTTGCAGGCTGTTTTTCAGGTCAATAATATTTTCTTCAATTTTTTCAAGGCAAAGACCGCCTGCACCAAAAAAGCCCATCATACCATTTTGAGCCATGGTTTTTACCATGGCAGCAGAGGTGATCCCATTGGCCATGGCACCGGCAATATAGGGATATTTTAACCCATGCCTTTTTTTAAACTCCTCATCTCCAAGGTTTTCAAGCCGGACAGCCGGGACAAAGGCCTTAATACTATGCCCCGTATTTTTCTTAAAGGCTGAAAAGAAAAAATTATTATCTTTGCTTATAAAATTAATCCCTTCTTTGGTCTGAATAGCAAAAATAGGAGTGTTTACCTGCATGAGCAGGGCATTTAATGGGTTTGGTGTTTCATCGGGCATGCTGGTTTCCCTGTAAAATTGAGGTAAGACGTGTTTTATTGGTGAAGGTCTTTATACTATGATCTTGATAAAAATAAAACCATTAATCAGTTCCGCGGATGGTATTTTTGATGCATTTTGATCAGATATTCCCTTGAAATATGGGTATAAATCTGTGTTGTAGATATGTCTGAATGGCCCAGCATGGTTTGAACTGACCGCAGATCTGCGCCGCCTTCAAGCAGATGAGTGGCAAAGGAATGTCTTAATGTATGGGGGGTGATATTCTTTGATATGTTGGCCAGGAGGGCGTATTTTTTTATGATTTTCCAGAAAGACTGACGGGTCATGGGTTTTCCAGCCCTTGCAACAAAGAGATAAGGGGTTGAAATTTTTTTTAAATGGGAAGACCGGCCCTCTTTGATCCATTTTTGTGTAATGGTTCTTGCCTTTGAACCAATGGGGACAATGCGTTCTTTGGAACCTTTTCCCATGACCCTTACAAAGTTTGCATCAAGGTTAATATCCTGGAGGCGCAAAGCAATAAGTTCAGAAACTCTCAAGCCCGCGCCATACATGATTTCCATCATTGCTGAATTCCGCATTCCCCTGGGCTTTCTTATGTCAGGGGCATCAAGAAGCGTTGCAACTTCTTCTATGGTCATTATTTTTGGAAGAGTAAGACCTGTTTTAGGGATATCTATATCTTTTACAGGGCTTTTTATCACTTTTTTTTCAGCGATTAAAAATTTATATAAACCGCGAATGGTAATGATATGCCGGGCCCTTGATTTGGCTGAAAGTCCTTTTTTAGCAAGATCTATCAACCAGGCCAGAATGACCGTGGTATCCACATCATTTAAATCATGAATCAGATTTTTTTCAAGAAAGGTGATGTATTTGGCAAGATCTGATGAATAAGAAACAAGGCTGTTATCGGACAGGCCTTTTTCAATAATAAGATAATCAATATAATTTTGGGTTAATTCATCCATATTTTAACCATGATTTTTCCTGTTTATGGTTTGATATTATTTTGCATTATGATATATTCACTGTATTATTTCAACTAACCATGGATATTTCATTGGGTTTTATTTTGAAAGTTGAGTAAATTAGAGGATTGAATTTTTAAATAATTGTGCTAAAGGTATTGGGTTATGAGTAATATAATTACAATCGCCGGCCAAAAGGGTGGAACTGGGAAAAGCATTACAGCCGTTAATCTTGCCACATCATTAGCGCTGTTTGGAAAAAAGACCCTGTTAATAGACTGTGATCCCCAGGCATGTTCCACCCAATGGTGCGGCATCAAGGATTTGGATTATAAGTGTGATATCACATCGGTCTTGTCTGGCCGGGCCAAGGTTGTTGATGCCATTGTAAACACCCGGATCAACGGCCTGGATATAATGCCTGCAGAATTTAATTTGTTCCAGGTCGCCTTAAAGCTGGCAAAAAATTCTGGAAATGAAAAGATCCTGCGCTTTTTTTTAAAGGATGTTGAAGACGATTATGACTATATTATTATTGATTCACCGTCTTCCTATAGTTTTTTAAGTGTTACAGCAATGACAGCTGCTGACTGGCTGCTTGTCTGCATGTCGGTTCATCACAATTCCATTGAAGATTTTCATAGCCTGCTGCAAATGGTAAAATATATCCGGATGACCCATGATGTTCCTTTGAAAATAGCCGGTCTTTTGTTTAACCGGAGTGAAACAAAAAAACAGATCGAGTCCTTTATGGAAAGTCAGAATTTGTCCGATGTAAAAAAATTGGTTTTCAATACATTTATTCCCCATGATGTGGCCATTAAAAATTCTAAGGAATTAAAGATCCCTGTTGTACTGCATGATATAAAAAGTCCGGCAGCTGAAGCATATTTAAGGGCTGCTGAGGAATTACATTTTTCCTTTAAATAAAGGAGTATTTCATGAAATTTATAAATTCTGAGAAAATCAAGGAAAAAGAAAAAAAGTTTATTGATACAATAAATGCAGCACTGGATTGGGACGCCATTGGAAAAATGCTGATGGAAAAGCACAATTTCACACTCCGGGAAAAAATAGAGTGTGAAAATGGTGACCTTGTGGTTTATAATGATACCATTGCTTATAAATTTGATTTTGAAATCAAGGTTCCCTTATCTGTGATGGTTAACAGGCAGGGTGAATGTCTGGAAATTTCAACTCCGGGAAAAGAGGGTGAAGAACAGGACGAGGACCCTTTGTTTCAAGATTTGGATACAGACGTGAACACAGATCCTCCAATAAGTTCTGAGAAGGAAAATAAAGTGGCCCAAATGGCTTCAAATATTGCAGATATGATTTCAGAAATAAACCAGGGGGATGCATAATGGATTGGGAGGTAAAACAAAGAGACACCAATGGCCATATCTTTTATTGATAAAAGACTTGAAGGAATTTATTCAAAAGTCTTAAACAATTCCCGTCTTTCCAAGGAAGACGGGATTTATATTTATGAAACCCATGATTTGATTGGTCTGGGCCAGGTTGCCAATCATGTCAGACGGTCTTTGCATGGCAATAAAGCATTTTATATTTATAATCAGCATTTAAATTATACCAATGTGTGCAAAAACAGGTGCAGGTTTTGTGCCTATGCCAGGGACCGCAAAGAAAAAGGTGCTTATACCTGGTCCATTGAGGAGATTGAAAAAAGGCTTTTAGAACGCATTGATGAGCCTGTGAATGAATTGCACATTGTGGGGGGCTTGAATGAGGCCTTAACATTTGATTATTTTATTGATCTTTTAAAGACCGTGAAAAAGATCAGACCAAAGGCCACGATTAAAGCCTTTACCAGTGTGGAAATTGATTATCTTTCCACACTGGCCGGGCTTTCCATTGAGCAGACCATTCAACAGCTCAAACAGGCCGGGCTTGAAATGATGCCTGGTGGCGGGGCTGAAATATTAAATTCAAGAATCCATAAAGAATTGTTTCCCAGAAAAATCAACCACAAACGCTGGCTTGAGATTATAAGGGCTGTTCACAGGGCCGGGATCAAAACCAATGCCACCATGCTGTATGGCCATATTGAAACCATTGAAGAAAGAGTGGATCATTTGATTACCTTAAGGGAATTACAGGATGAAACTCATGGGTTTTCTGCTTTTATTCCTCTGGCATTTCATTCTGAAAACACAAAACTGGCCCATATCCCTCCCACAACTGCAGTGGATGATTTAAAAAATGTGGCAGCTGCCCGTCTTATGCTGGATAATTTTGATCATATCAAAGCCTATTGGGTTATGATCGGGGAGAAACTGGCCCAGGTGGCCTTAAGTTTTGGGGCTGATGATCTGGATGGGACCATCATAGAAGAAAGGATCACCCATATGGCCGGTGCAAAATCAGCCGTTGGGCTTACAAAGGAGCAGATGGAGGACATGATCACAAAAGCCGGGTTTGAACCCGTTGAGAGAGATTCTTTTTATAATCCTAAAACAGTAGTTTAAAAAAACAAAATGAATAATCTGAATAAAATTATTAAAAAAATATCTGCCAATGAAAGAATAGACATCAATGAAGGCCTGAAGCTTTTCAGACAGGCTGATTTTTTGACCCTGGCAAGTCTTGCAAACCAGAAACGCTTTTATTATCACCCGGATAAAATCGTCACATATGTTGTGGATAGAAATATCAATTATACCAATATCTGCGCCTCAGGCTGCAGGTTTTGTGCATTCTTTGTAACTCCCAACAAGGGCCGTGGGTATATTATTTCAAAAAAGGATTTGTTTGATAAAATTCAGGAAACCCTCGACCTTGGCGGGACCCAGATTCTTTTGCAGGGGGGCATGCACCCAGACCTTGACCTTGATTATTATGTTGATTTGTTAACCTATATCAAAGAAAATTTTGATATTCATATTCACGGCTTTTCTCCACCTGAAATTGATTTTATTGCCAAAAAATCTTCTCTGTCCATTGCTCAGACCCTGTTGATTTTAAAAAAGGCGGGCCTTTCTTCTATTCCGGGTGGAGGTGCAGAGATTTTGTGTGATGATATCAGGGAAAAAGTGTCTCCCAATAAGTGCTCGTCAGAAGAATGGCTTGAAGTGATGCGACAGGCCCATGCGCAGGGGATGCGGTCCAGTGCCACCATGATGTTCGGACATGTTGAAAAGGATTTTCATATTTTTGAGCACATGGATAAAATACGAAACCTCCAGGATGAAACCCATGGTTTTACAGCCTTTATCCCCTGGACCTTTCAGCCGGATAATACCAAAATTTTGGTTAAAAAGAAGACAGCCGTGGAATACCTGAAGGTTCTGGCAATGAGCAGGTTGTTTCTTGATAATATTAATAATATCCAGGCATCCTGGGTGACCCAGGGAGATAAAATTGCCCAGACAGCACTTTTTTTTGGTGCAAATGACATGGGCTCCACCATGATTGAAGAAAATGTTGTAGCTTCTGCAGGCGTTGACTTTATGCTTTCCAAAGAAGAACTGACACGATTGATTACAAAGGCAGGCTTTGAACCAAGGCAGCGGGACTGCTATTATAATCTGCTATGACTGTGAATTCCCAAAATCCGGTCTGTATTAAAGGCTGTAATAAAAGAGAACTCCACTGGGCTGGCTGGATAATGAAGGATGCCTTCACCCTTATTGAGAATGGATATCTTGAAATTGAAAACGGGTTTATCTGCGCCATCCACAAAGGCCGGCCAAAAGAAAAGAGTATTGATCATGGCCCTGGCGTATTAATGCCTCCATTTGTGAATGCACACCTGCACCTGGAGTTGTCTGCCTTAAAAAATCATTTGCCCTTTGACAGGGGGTTTAAGTCCTGGGTTAAAATGCTTCTGGAAAAAAGAGATGTTATGGGCAAAGAAAAACTGATGAAAGAAGCCCGGAATTCTCTTCAGGATTTATTACAATCCGGCACCCTTTATGTGGGAGATATCTCAACTCTGGGAATTACAGGGCCCCTTATGGAAGATTCTGCTTTAAAAGGTGTTTGTTTTCATGAGTTTTTGGGATCAGACATCCCTGCTGTTTTTGTCCGGAAAAATGAGTCTGTTTCATTTTCGCTTGCAGGCCATGCCCCTCACACCTCTTCCCCGCAATTGCTCAAAGCATTAAAAAAAACTGTCTCATTAAAAGAACTGCCTTTTTCCATCCATGTGGCAGAATCAGATGATGAATCAGAGTTTATCCATGGCAAAAAAGGAGCCTGGGCGGATTTTCTTACGGCCCGGGGGATTGACTTTTCATCCTGGGATATTGGATCAAAAACACCTGTCTCCTATGTCTATGACCTAGGATTGCTGGATTCTTCAACCATTGCAGTTCATCTGTTAAACGTGACTGAAAAGGATATGGACCTGCTTGCCAGGTCAAAGACAAAAGTCTGTGTCTGTCCCAGGAGCAATTGGAATCTACATAAACGACTGCCTGATATTGAACTTATGATCCAAAAGGGCATACAACCAGCACTGGGAACAGACAGCCTTGCAAGTTGCGACTCATTAAATATTATAGATGAAATGGTTTTTGTACAAAAACATTACCCTGGGCTTGATCCTCAAACAATTGTTGCCATGGGAACCATAAATGGTGCAAGGGCCCTGGGTGTTGAACATGTGACGGGTACACTTTCAAAGGGGAAAAAAGCTCAATTTTTGTATCGCCCCCTTGATGGATTAAATAAAAAAAATCTTTTACACAGAATTATTTCCAATGAATGAAAAAAAAGTAAATATAGGGAAAATCTCTTATATTAATGATGCTCCTGTCTACTTTGGCCTTGATCACGGCCTTTTGCCTCCCTGGCTGAAAATGGTGTCAGATGTGCCTGCTGTTTTAAATCAAAAAATAAAAACCGGACAGATAAAAATAAGCCCTGTGTCTGCGGCATTTTATGCCATGAATCACCAAGAATTTTTATTGCTTCCTGATCTTTCAATATCCTGTAACGGCCGGGTTATGAGTGTTATCCTGGCCAGCAATTACAGCATTGATGACCTTGACGGTAAAAAGGTGATGTTCTCCCAGGAGTCTGCCTCGGCCGCGGCTTTTCTGAAAATGATATTCCGCAGGAAAAAGGTTTTTCCCATATTTGAAGTCGGGCCCACAAACAATTATCAGCAGATTTCCAATTCTGCTGATGCTGCTCTGGTTATAGGAGATGCAGCACTTGTACACCCCTGGGGTCAAATTTTTGAATATTGTATAGACCTGGGCCAGCTTTGGTATGAGATGACAAAGCTCCCTTTTGTATTTGCAGTCTGGGTTGTGAGACGTTCTTTTGCCGCTAAACACCCGTCCCTGGTAAGAGACATCCATAAATTGTTATTGGCATCAAAAGACCTGGGGTATCGCAATATTGATAAGGTGATTGAAGCAGGAAAAAATAAATTAGGCCTTGAGAGATCCATGGTAAAAGAATATTTTGATCTGCTTTATTGTGACCTTGACGACAAAAAAATAAAAGCAATGGCTTTGTTTTTTGATTCTCTTTTTGACCAGGGAATTTTGAATAAAAAAGTTGATATCGAATTTTTCGATTCTTGATTTTAGCTGGTCGGGATGAGAAGATTCGAACTTCCGACCCCAGCGTCCCGAACGCTGTGCTCTACCAGACTGAGCCACATCCCGACAGCAAAAAAGGTTATACACAAAAAAAATTAAAATGTCTAATTGAAAATATTTTCTTTTATAATAGTTGCTTCCCTTTCCGGTCCAACAGAGACAATTTTAATTTTCACTTTGGAAAGCTCTTCAATCCTGGCAAGATAGTTTTTTGCCTTATCCGGCAGGTCATTAAAGTCAATAATGCCGGAAATATCCCGTTTCCAGCCTGGGTGACTTTCATATACAGGGATGCACTTTTGTAAAATTTTGATTTCAGCTGGAAAATTTGAAATTATGGTTCCCTTGTGTTCATATCCTGTACAAATTTTAATCTCATCAAGATCATCAAGGACATCAAGCTTGGTAATGGCAAGGCCGGTAAGGCTGTTCAATCTTACCGCATTCCTGAGAACAACCATGTCCAGCCAGCCGCAGCGTCTTTTCCTGCCAGTGGTGGCACCGAATTCCGAGCCGGTTTTCTGGAGCTTGTCTCCCATGTCATCAAATAATTCCGTTGGGAAAGGCCCGCTGCCGACCCTTGTTGTATAGGCTTTTACAATTCCTATGATTTCACTGAGATTACCAGGGCCGACCCCGGATCCATTGGCGGCATTACCGGCCACAACAGAAGAAGAGGTCACAAAGGGATAGGTCCCATGTTCAATGTCCAGATGGGTACCTTGCGCGCCTTCAAATAAAACGGTTTTATTGTTATTCATTCCGTCAAACAATATCACGGAGACATCTGCAATATAAGGCAGGAGCCGACCTTTGATCTGCTGGAACTGATTGATAACTGTTTCAGGGCCCATGGTTTCGGTTTTAAAATAATGTTCAAGGTAAAAGTTTTTTTCTTCAAGAATGGTGATAATTTTTTCTTTGAAAAGATCAAAATCAAGAAGATCACAAAATCTTATCCCGCGTCGGGTTGCCTTGTCCTCGTAACAGGGTCCGATTCCCCGACCTGTTGTCCCGATTTTCTGGTCGCCTTTTTTAGCTTCACGGGCAGAGTCGATCAGTTTGTGATAGGGCATGATGATATGGGCTCGATTGCTTATTTTGAGCATATCCGGTGAAACATCAATATTATTTGATAATAAATAATCAATTTCTTCAAGTAACACAAAGGGATCAACAACAACGCCATTGCCGATAAAGCATTTTTTGCCCTGGATAATGCCGGAAGGGATTAGGTGGCTGATAATTTCTTTGCCGTTGACAACCATTGTATGACCGGCATTGTTTCCCCCTTGAAACCGGACCACATAATCGGCGTGTTTACTTAATAAATCAACAATTTTTCCTTTACCTTCATCTCCCCATTGGGTACCGACAATAACTGTATTTCCCACTACTTGCTCCTTTTATTCAAAAAAAATTTTTGTATGAGATGTTTTGTTTTTTCTTCATAAATCCCTGATACAATTTCAGGGCGATGGTTCAATCTTTTATCCTCTGCCATGGTATACAATGAATTTACCGCACCCCATTTCAGGTCTTTTGCCCCAAAAACAACCCGTTTGATCCTGGCATGGATAATGGTGCCCATACACATGATACACGGCTCAATGGTGACGTATAAAACCATGTCAATCAACCTGTAATTGTTCAAAGCCTGGCAAGCCATTCGTATGGCATTGATTTCAGCATGGCTTGTTGGATCATTGGATGATATGGGACAATTATAACCATATCCGACAATTGTTTTATTTTTATCCACTATGATGGCGCCCACAGGAACCTCATCTATTGCTGCTGCTTTTTTTGCCTCCTTAATGGCAAGGGCCATATAATATTCATCATCTTTCATTTATGCTGTATTTATATAAATCTTTTTGCCTAAGGTCAAACAAATTTATGCCATCATGCAATAGGGGAAAGGAATTTTGAAAATGGATTGAAACATAAAAATCTTGAAATTGTTAATAATCTTTGGTATAAAGCATCACATATTGTGCGCCTGTAGCTCAGTTGGATAGAGTATCTGGCTACGAACCAGGGGGTCGGGAGTTCGAATCTCTCCAGGCGCGCCATTTATATTAAGGGTTTTCAGCTTTTTGTTGAAAGCCTTTTTTGTTTTAATGAAAAGTAGTTGTCAGTTCAGTATTTCCTTGGTTTTCCCATGACATATTGTTAATATCTTTCGTGTGTATTATAAGGTTCAGCAATAATGTTGACATGGTTTTTCAACAAAAGGGAAAAAATGGATATTAAAGAAATGGCATCACTGTGTAAATCTGCTGGAATTTTTATGTCAGCGCTTTCAAGTGACATAAAAAATGCAGCTTTGAAAAATATTATCAAGGCTTTGGAAGATAATATGGATCGCATTATTGCTGCCAATAAAACAGATCTTGAACAGGCTCAAAAAGACAAGCTTGAACCGCCGTTGATAAAGCGCCTGGGGTTTGACCGCGCCAAGTTGTCAGAAGCCTGCGAAGGGATAGCAAGCCTGATAAAACTTCAAGATCCCGTGGGCAGAACGTTGAGCGCTACAGAGCTGGACAAGGGCCTTAATCTTTTTAAGGTGAGTCGGCCCATTGGCGTGATCGGGGTTATTTTTGAATCCAGGCCAGATGCCCTGGTACAGATTGCAGCCCTTTGTTTGAAAAGCGGGAATTCAGTACTGCTCAAAGGCGGCAGTGAGGCTTTGGTCACTAATCAAATTCTGGCGGCGATCATTTCCAAAGCCGGGGTTGAAGCAGGCTTGCCCAAGGGGTGGCTGGGAATGCTTGAATCCCGCAGTGATGTGGACCAGATGTTAAAGCTGGACA
>Ga0208648_1001839_pt1 | contig 15938 bp, 3 predicted proteins | sample AntAceMetag02UKL_FD_184772 | JGI IMG/M metagenome (GOLD analysis project Ga0208648, IMG submission 184772) | Saline lake microbial communities from Ace Lake, Antarctica - Antarctic Ace Lake Metagenome 02UKL (SPAdes) (version 2) | ecosystem: Environmental > Aquatic > Non-marine Saline and Alkaline...
CATTCAATGGAATAAATATGGAAGCAGGAGATGAAATTGGTGTTTTTGATGGTGATATCTTAGTAGGAGCTTTTACTTTAGACCAAGTTTGCACACCGGAAAATCAATTTGATAATGATATGTTGGCTCTTTGCTGTGTTTATAATACAGGTGATACAATTTACCAACCCGGAAATGATTTTACAATAGTAGCATGGGACGAAAGTACACAAATAGAATCAACATCATTCGATTATACATTTAGCGATCCTTTCGGAAATGCATGGACAGGAGATGTTTTTCCTGATGGAGAAGAGCAATATTCAGTGGCAGAATTTTCATTTTCTAATATTTATGTGCCAACATTTAATATTTACTACGAAAACGGAACTCTTGTTGCCGAAGAAGTAGATGGAACAACTTATACGGATATGGATTTAACATTTGCTCAAGAATATTGTTATTATGTTACACAAATTTTGGAAAGTGGCGAAGAATCCGAACCTTCAAATATTTTATGTGCAATACCATTTCTTGAAAACACACCTGTCTTGGTAAGTGCTGTATCGGGTATAGAAGAAATTACTCTTGAATGGCAATCAGTACCTGAAAATGATATTATCATACAAAAGGATTTTGAAAATAAAGATAACCATTGGAATGTGACAGGCGATCCATCTGCATGCCTATGGCCTATTTATATTGAAGAAGCAACATTTGATGGAATAGATCTAATAGCAGGGGATGAAATTGCAATCTTCGATGGTGATTTGCTGGTTGGTGCTTTTACATTAACCCAGGTATGCACTCCTTATAATCAATTCGAGAATGAACTAATTGCATACAGTGAATTATTGAATGGCCCTGGATTTACTCCCGGAAATCCTTTCATATTCAAAGCATGGGATCAAAGCGAAAATTTAGAGTCAACTATTTTTGAATATACATTTATCGCTGGTTATATGGGGAATGTATTTCCGGATAATGAACCTTATACCGTTGCAAAACTTAGTTTCTATGTTGGAAATCCTCTCGATAAATTTAATATTTATTATGAAGATGGAACTCTTGTCGCTGGGGAGGTTGAAGGAACAACCTATACCGATATGGATTTACTAGCCGGACAAGAATATTGTTATTATATTACACAAATCCTTGAAGGCGGTTTTGAGTCAAATCAATCAAATATTTTATGTGCAACACCATTTCTTGAAAATACACCTGTCTTGGTAAGTGCCATACCCGGCATAGAAGAAATTAGCCTTGAATGGGAAGTAATACCGGAAAACAAAACGGGCCACTTTCTTTTAGAAGGTGGTGGTGGCGAAGTTTGGACAATCTATATTGGAGGAGCAACATTCGATGGAATAGATATGGTAGCAGGCGATGAGATTGGTGTTTTTGATGGAGATTTACTTGTTGGAATTTTTACATTAACACAGGTATGTACACCTGCTAATCAATTTGATAATTGTATGCCTGCCTTTACTGTATTGACAACTGGACCCGGATATCAGGCGGGAAATACTTTTACAATGGTTGCCTGGGATGAAAGTACACAAATGGAATCAACATCATTTGATTATACTTTCAGCGATCCTTATGGAGGTGCGTGGACAGGTTATGTTTTCCCAGACGGAGACGGACAATATTCAATGGCAGAGTTGTCATTTTCGAGTATTTATATTCCAACATTTAATATTTACTATGAAGATGGAACTCTTGTAGCAGGCGAGGTAGAAGGAACAACTTATACGGATGTGGATTTAATAGCCGGACAAGAATATTGTTATTATGTTAAACAAATTTTGCCTAATGGCGAAGAATCAAATCCTTCAAATGTATTATGTGCATCGCCATTATATGATAATGCACCTGTTCTAATTAGTGCTACGCCCAGTATCGAAGAAATTGGCCTTGAATGGGAAGCAAATTCAAATAAGACCGGACATTTTATTCTTGAATGTGGATGTGGCGACATATGGACAATTTATATTCAAAGTGCAACTTTAGATAATTATGATCTCATCCCCGGTGATGAAATTGCTTTTTTTGATGGTGAACAGATTGTTGGTGTCTTTACTATAGATCAGGTTTGTACTCCCGAGAATGTCTTTGATAATAACTTATTAACTTTTACTATGGTATGCCCACCTGGACAAGGTTATACCCCAGGAAATCCTTTTATTGTTAAAGCATGGGATGAAAGCGAAGGTATTGAAACAGATAGCTTTGAATACGAATTTCTCAATCCATACGGAGATGCATACACTGGTGAAGTATTCCCTGAAGGAGATGGTGAATATTCAATTGCAGAATTTTCATTTTCGGGTATTTATGTGCCAACATTTAACATTTACTATGAAGATGGAACACTGGTAGCTAGCGAAGTTGAAGGAACAACTTATACGGATATGGATTTAACAGCCGGACAGGAATATTGTTATTATGTTACTCAAATTTTGGAAGGCGGCGAAGAATCCAATCCTTCAAATATATTATGTGCTACACCCACCGGAGATTTTGTAATACAAAACTATAATCTTGTAACAGGTTTTCAATTTGTTTCATCACGGCTTGTTCCCGAAAATACGGATATGTTAGTTGTTGTTGAAGAAATACTAAACGAAAATCTTGATTTCGTTAGAAACTCGCAAGGACAAACATTACGTAAAATCGGCCCGACCTGGGTTAACGGCATCGGCGACTGGATTGTTGACGAAGGTTACCTTGTTAAAATGTTTGCCGATGATGCATTTACAATAAATGGAAACTTGGTTGGGCCTACAACTCCGATTCCTGTTGAAGAAGGATTTCAGTTTGTAAGCTATTTTCCCGAAACATCTATGGATGCTTTTATTGCTTTTGAAACTATCATTGGCGATGATCTTCATTTTATTAGAGGCTCTGAAGGTACAATGATTCGGAAAATCGGCCCAACCTGGGTAAATGGTATTGGTGATTGTCAGCCCGGTGAAGGCTATCTTGTTAAAATGTTTGCTGAAGGTGATATTATTTATCCTTCTTTTGCAAAATCAAGTGGAAAAGTAAATAAAATGCCTGTTAATTTCCATTTCAAAAGTGGTAATCCCGCCGAAGCTGTTTATACACTTTATATAAAAGGCTTGGAAATAGGCGATGAAGTAGCAGCTTATGACGGTGATAAAATGATCGGATCTCTTAGAATTAATTCGGAAAATGCTTTTGAAAACGAACTTCCTGTTTTTAGCACTTTAACAAACGGACAGGGCTATGAAGAAGGCAATCCGATTACATTTAAAGTTTGGTCAGAAAACGAAATTGTTTCTGTTGATTTCACTATGGAAGCAATTTATGATTCTTACGTTTCGGATGTTTTTCCAGAAGGAGACGGGAAATATAGCGTTGTGAATATTGCAAAAGGAAAAATTGAAAATGCCCCTAAAGCAATACTTGTTTATCCAAATCCATCAGATGGGATAATTAATATCTCATTACATGGAATTATTGGTGATATTCAAATAAAAGTTTTGGATATAAGAGGTAAAGAATATTCTGATTTTGAAATAAACGGTGCAACTGTAAAGAAGCTTGACTTAACTAAATTAACTCCCGGAGTTTATTTTATAAGCTTTAGTGGAAAAGATTTTAATGTAATTAAAAAGATAGTTATCAATTAAATATTTTAAACGCAGAGTCACAGAGTTGCAGAGAAAAAATGATTTATTCTCAAATATATTATAACAACATCTCTGCATCTCAGCGACTCAGCGTTCAATCAAATAAATATTCTAAACGTATAACAAAAAAATAGGAAGATGGAAAAATTATACAAAATTACAGTAATGATGATGATTTGTTTCTTCATCACTAATTTTGCTTTCGCAGAATTAATCGCCGATTTCTCTGCCGATCAAACAATAGTAATGGCAGACAATCCAATCCAGTTTACCGACCTGTCAACAGGCAATCCGACAAGCTGGGAATGGGATTTTGAAAACGACGGAACCATTGACAGCTACGAACAAAATCCCGAATGGACTTATTACGATGTTGGAATTTATTCTGTTTCTTTAATTGTAAGTGATGGAACTAATGAAGATAGCGAAATAAAAGAAGATTATGTTATGGTGATTGAGGCACAGGCTCCGGTTTTAGTATCTCTTATTCCCGATCAGGGATCAATAACACTTAATTGGGAAGAAATACCATTAAAAAAGACAAACCACTTTAATTTTGAAGGTGGAAACCCGGCTGAGGCGATTTGGGCTATATTTATTGGGGGAGCTAAAATTTCCGGAGAGGATATGGAAGCAGGTGATGAAATCGGAATATATGATGGTGATCTGCTTGTCGGTGCTTTTACTCTAAATCAGGTTTGTACACCGGATAATCAATTTGAAAATGTCTTAAATGCGTTTGCTGAGCTCTATAGCGGGCCCGGATATGTCCCGAGCAACCCGTTTACTTTTGTTGCCTGGGACGAAAGTGAACAAACCGAATCAATAGAATTTGAATATACATTTAGCGATCCCTATGGTGATGCATATACTGGAGATGTTTTCCCTGAAGGACATGGGCCATATTCAATTGCACAATTGGCATTTAACGCAAGTGGTTACATACCAACATTTAATATTTACTTGGAAGACGGAACTCTTGTCGAAGCTGAAGTTCAGGGTAATTCATATGTGGATTATATTATTCCTATCGGTGAATACTGCTATTATATTACACAAATAATGCAATGTGGTATTGAATCCAATCCTTCAAACATAGAATGTGCAGTTTGTCCTCCACCACCAAGAGCAATTTATGGAGATATTTCAGAAATAAGCGGAGCTGTGGAAGGTGCTCTGGTGGTGTTAGAAGGAACAAGTTATTCTGCGATAAGCAATAAATATGGACGTTATTGTATCTTTGACATTGATCCCGGTACCTACGATATAACTGCAAGTGCCGAAGGATATAATTCTGTAACAATTTATGATAAAGTAATTGGAGAGAATAATTATTCACCTATTAATTTTTTATTAATAAGAATACAAAACTTTGAACTTGAATTTGGCTTTCAATTTATTTCTTCAAGGATTATTCCCGAAAATCCCAATATGTTAATTGTTATGGCTGATATATTAAATGATAATTTTAGCTTCGCAAGAAACTCACAAGGCCAGACATTACGAAAAATCGGACCTAATTGGGTTAATGGAATTGGAGATTGGATAATTGATGAAGGTTACCTAGTTAAAATGAATGCCGCTGATTTATTTACAATCAATGGTACTTTAGTTGATCCTACAACTCCTATTCTTGTTGAAACAGGTTTTCAGTTTGTAAGCTATTTCCCGGAAACTCCGATGGATGCCATATTAGCTTTTACAACTATTATAAATGATGATCTTGATTTTATTAGAGGATCGGAAGGAACAATGATTCGAAAAATAGGCCCAACCTGGGTAAATGGTATTGGTGATTGCCAGCCAGGTGAAGGTTATCTTGTTAAGATGTTTGCTGAAGGTGAACTTATTTATCCTTCTAATGCAAAATCAAGTGGAAAAGTAAATAGTGTACCTGTTCACTTTATTTTAAAAAGTGGCAATCCCGCCGAAGCAGTTTACACTCTTTACATAAACGGCCTGAAAATAGGCGATGAAATAGCAGCTTTTGAAGGAGATAAAATAGTTGGTGCGATAAGAATTAATTCGGAAAATGCTTTTGAAAACGAACTTCCGGTTTTCAGCACTTTAACAAGCGGACAAGGTTACGAAGAAGGCTATCCGATTAGATTTAAAGTTTGGTCTGAAAACAAACTACTTTCTGCCGATTTTGATATGGAAGCAATTTATGATTCCTATGTTTCGGATGTTTATCCTGAAGGAGATGGGAAATATAGTATTGTGAATATTACAAAAAGATCAATTGAGAATAATGAGGAAACAATATTAATTTATCCAAGTCCTTCAACAGGAATATTTAATATTTCAATTGAAGGAGTTATTGGTGCTATACAAATTAAGGTAATTGATTTAAGAGGAAAAGAATATTCTGATTTTGAATTAAACGGATCGGTATCAAAGCAAATTGATCTTACTGATTTAGCTACTGGTGTTTATTTTTTAAGCATTACCGGATATAACTTTAGTCAGATTAAGAAAATAGTGATTAAGTAAAATTTATTAATCTCCCGCAAATAGCCCAGAAATATGTAGAAAGCCATCAGCAAAAATCTGCGTCATCTGCAGGAAAAAAATTAAAAGCATGAAAAACGTTTACAAAATTTCAGTACTGATGATTTGTTTCTTTATCGCACATTCTGCTTATGCAGATGTAACGGCGGATTTTACAGCTAACCAAACAACAATTGTTGCTGGTGACACTATCCAGTTTACCGACCTATCCGCAGGGAATCCAACAACTTGGGAATGGGATTTCCAAAATGATGGAACTATTGATTCCTATGTTCAAAACCCGGCTTGGATTTATGAAGAGCCGGGATTATTTACCGTTTCATTAACGGTCTCTGATGGCACAACTCCCGATACGGAAACCAAAACAGATTATATTGATGTCCGTGTTTATATCCCTGACGAAAATTTTAAATCAAAAATTAACGAATATCTTGGACAACCGCCAGCTTATAACCCAACTATTGCTGATTTAAACGGAATTACAGCGCATTTTTTTGCAGGCAACTCAAATATATCATCTATTGAAGGTGCTCAATATTTAACTAATTTGACTTGGCTTTCGTTGAATAATAATCAAATCATTGATATTTCTACCATTTCCGGATTGGCGAATTTAACCTCGCTTGAATTGTATAATAATCAAATCATTGATATTTCCGTCATTTCCGGATTAGTGAATTTATCATTGCTTGATTTGGAGGAAAATCAAATTAGTGATATTTCTGTTATTTCTGACTTAACTAATTTGATATTGCTTAATTTGATAGGAAACCAAATCAAAGATATTTCCGCTATTTCCGGTTTAACTAATTTGATAAACCTCTATTTGGGAGGAAATCAAATCAGTGATATTTCTGCTGTTTCCGGTTTAAATAATTTGAAAAACCTTTATTTAGTAGAAAATCAAATCGTTGATATTTCTGCTGTTTCCGGTTTAACTAATTTACATTGGCTTTGGTTGAATGATAATCAAATCATTGATATTTCCGCCGTTTCCGATTTAACAAATCTAACTTGGCTTTGGTTGAATGAAAATAAAATCATTGATATTTCCGCCGTTTCCGGATTAACGAATTTGGTACAGCTTTATTTGAATGATAATCAAATCAGTGATATTTATCCTCTTGTAGAAAATACAGGACTTGATTCAGGGGATTTTCTACAATTAAATTCTAATCCTCTTTCTCGGGAAGCTTTTAATGTTCATATTCCAATTCTGGAGAGCAGAGGATTTCATTCTTTGCAATTTCCTTCTACACCAAACAATTATGCTGCTTGCTATCCTGATCCGGCTCGTTATGAAACCATAGTTTACATAAATGCTGATCTGGAATGGCAGGGAAATTTTCCATCACGGGATGCAGTTTATGATGTATGGCTGGGTGAAACAAGTGATGATCTTGTAAATGTCGGTTATGGTACGGCAATAAACGATACACTATATTCTTTTACCCCAGACTTAAATCCTGATACGGTTTATTGGTGGAAAGTAAGAGCCATAACTGAAACAGACACAGTCTGGAGCGGATTATGGTGTTTTACAACTTACATCATAGCCGATTTTTCGGCTGACCAAACCTCAATTGAAGAAGGCGACACAATCCAGTTCACCGACCTATCAATCGGAAATCTGACAAATTGGGAATGGGATTTTGAAAATGACGGTACAATTGATAGTTATGAACAAAATTCGGAATGGATTTATACTGAAGCCGGAATATATTCGGTATCCTTAACTGTTAGTGAAGGAATTTATACCGATACCGAATTAAAAGAAAATTATATTACTGTGCACGAAACGCAAACTCCGTATTTAGTAAGCCTTACTCCGGGAATAGAAGAAATAACACTTGAATGGGAAACAATACCTGAAAAAGATAATGCTTCAAAAGAAACAGGGAAATCAAAAGGACATTGGAATGTTGAACCGGGTTCAACCGCAAATATATGGACTATATTTGTTGGAAGTATAACTTTAGATGGAATAGATTTGGTAGCCGGTGATGAAATAGCAATCTTTGATGGTGATTTATTGGTGGGTGCCTTCACCTTAACTCAAGTTTGCATTCCGAATAATGCATTCGATAATGCCCTATATGCTTATGATATATTATCAAATGGTCCGGGATTTACTCCCGGAAATCCTTTTATATTCAAGGCATGGGATCAAAGCGAAAATTTAGAATCAACATCATTTGAATATACTTTTAGTGATCCTTATCCGGAATTGTACACAGGTGATGTTTTCCCAAGCGGAGAAGAAGTTTATTCAATTGCAGAATTTTCATTTTCTTATAATTATGTACCTACATTTAATATTTACTATGAAGACGGAACTCTTGTAGCCGGCGAAGTAGAGGGAACAACTTTTACGGATATGGATTTAACAGCCGGACAGGAATATTGTTATTATGTTACGCAAATATTCGAAAGCGGTGAAGAATCCGATCCTTCAAATGTTTTATGTGCAACCCCTGCCGGAAATCCAGGAATACAAAACTATTATCTTGAACCAGGTTTTCAATTTGTTTCCTCACATATTATTCCTGATAATTCTGATATGCTAATTGTTATGGCTGATGTGTTAAACGATAACCTTGATTTCGTAAGAAATTCACTTGGCCAGACTTTGCGAAAGATCGGCCCGAATTGGGTTAATGGTATTGGCGATTGGATTATTGACGAAGGCTATCTTTTGAAAATGTTCGAAGATGATTCATTTACAATCGAAGGAACTTTAATTGATCCTACAAGTCCAATACCTGTTGAAGCAGGATTTCAGTTTGTAAGTTATTTCCCTAAAAATCCTATGGATGCTTTAATTGCATTTGAAACTATCATTGGCGATGACCTTGGTTTTATTAGAGATTCGGATGGTACAATGATTCGAAAAATTGGCTCGAATTGGGTAAACGGTATCGGCGATTGTATTCCCGGTGAAGGATATCTTGTTAAAATGTTTGCCGATGATTTCCTAATTTATCCAGCTTCCTTTTGTTGTGGCGATCCTTTTACCGATCCTCGCGATCAACAAACATACAACACCGTGCAAATCGGTAGCCAATGCTGGATGGCTGAAAACTTAAATATTGGTGAGATGATTATTGCAGGCCCTTACCAGACTAACAATGGAATAATTGAAAAATATTGTTACAATAATGATCCTGCAAATTGCGAAGCCTATGGTGGTTTATACCAATGGAACGAGATGATGGAATATGTTACGGATACAGTCGTACAAGGCATTTGCCCCGAAGGTTGGTTTTTACCCACCGATACTGAGTGGACACAATTGGTTGAATATGTAGTTAGCCAGGGTTATCCAAATGATTGGAATGATCCAAATGGTACCGGAAATGTATTAAAATCGTGCCGGCAGGTAAATTCACCCCTGGGCGGTGATTGCAATACTTCTGAACATCCCCGTTGGAATGAAAATTTCAGTCATCATGGTTTTGATGCCTTTGATTTTTCGTCGCTTCCTGGTGGCACATGCGGCGGAGGCTCATTTTATAGTCTGGGCTCTTTCGGCTATTGGTGGTCTTCTACTCAGAGGTCAATAGCAAGCGCATGGAAACGACGAATATACTATGGTGATGGCGCTGTGTTCCGTAACCCCAGCTATGAGGCGAACGGTTTTAGTGTCCGGTGTATTAGTGATTATCGTCTATTCTACAATATGACTATTTCGGGTAATGGCTATCCTAATGAATTGTCGGGCCAAAAAATTAGGAATTTGACATCGCCTGATTTTTCATTTGAGGGCGGCAATCCCGCCGATCCGGTTTTCACAATTTACGTTGATGGATTGGAAATAGGTTATGAAGTAGCCGCTTATGATGGTGATAAAATGGTAGGAGCTACAAGAATTAATTCAGAAAATACTTTTGAAAACGAACTCCCCGTTTTTAGTACCTTAACAAATGGAAGAGGTTATGAAGAAGGAAATCAGATTAGATTTAAAGTTTGGTCTGAAAATAAACTTATTCCGACTGATTTTATAATGGTAGCAATTTATGATTCTTATGTTTCGGATGTTTATCCTGAAGGAGACGGGAAATATAGTGTTGCTAAAATTACTAAAGGAAAAATGGAGAACACAAAGGAAGCAATATCTATTTATCCCAATCCTTCCGATGGAATATTTAATATCTCACTACAAGGAATTAAAGGTAATATTCAAATAAAAGTTTTGGATATAAGAGGTAAAGAATATTCTAATTTTGAATTAAGCGGTGCAACTGTAAAGAAGCTTGACTTAACTAAATTAACTCCCGGAGTTTATTTTATAAGCCTAAGTGGAAAAGATTTTAATGTAATTAAAAAGATTGTAATCAATTAAATATTATAAACGCTGAGTCACAGAGTTGCAGAGAAAAAATGATTTATTCTCAAATATATTATAATAATATCTCTGCATCTCAGCGCCTCAGCGTTCAATCAAACAAATTTTTTATACGAAAAAAAATACAGCATGAAAAACACACTAAAAATTTCATTAATGATGATGATTAGCTTCTTCATCGCACATTCTGCTTTCGCAGAATTAGTCGCCGATTTTTCTGTCGATCAAACAATAGTAATGGCAGGCAATCCAATCCAGTTTACCGACCTTTCAACAGGCAACCCGACAAGCTGGGAATGGGATTTTGAAAACGACGGAACCATTGACAGCTACGAACAGAATCCCGAATGGACTTATAATGAAATAGGAATTTATTCTGTTTCTTTAATTGTAAGTGATGGAACAAATGAAGACACCGAATTAAAAGAAGATTATATTACGGTGATTGAGGCACAGTTTCCGATTTTAATAAGTGCTACTGGGGGCTGGGGAACAATAACACTTCTTTGGGAACCTATTCCAGGAACTAAGACAAATCACTTTAATTTTGAGGGTGGAGATCCATCAAGTCCATTGTGGACAATATATTTAAGTGAAGCGACATTCTATGAAACGGATATGGAGGCAGGTGACGAAATTGGTATTTATGATGGAAATCTATTAGTTGGAGCATTCACATTAGACCAAGTTTGTACACCCGATAATCAATTTGAAAATGATTTGAAAGTATTTAGTATACTTACAAATGGGCCTGGATATAATCAGGGAAACACCTTTACATTAGTAGCATGGGACGAAAGTGAGCAAATGGAATCTTATTCTTATGATTATACATTTAGCAATCCTTATGGAGATGCCTACACAGGTGATGTTTTTCCAAGCGGAGACGGACCGTACTCAATAGCAGAATTTACATTTAGCGATGGCTATATACCAACATTTAATGTTTTCTATATGGATGGAACCCTTATAGCAGCCGGAGTTGAAGGAAACACATATACGGATATTATTCTTAAAACCAAAGATGAATATTGTTATTATGTTACACAGATAATGGAATGTGGTATTGAATCAAATCCATCAAATATTGAATGTATATGGTGGTCGCCCCCGCTTTATGGAGTTATAGCAGGAACAATTACTAACGGAATTTCTCCCATCGAAGGTGTTGTGATTACACTTGAGGAAACAAGCCAAACGGCAATAAGCGGATTAAATGGAGTTTATACTTTCGAAAGAGTTGAATATGGAACTTATAATGTGAGTGTAAGTGCGGAAGGATATAGTTCTGAAACAAAATATGATCAGAGCGTTGTTTATGGTGAAACAACGATGGTTGATTTTACCTTATCAGGAATACAAACCTATAATCTTGTTACAGGCTATCAGTTTGTTTCAACAAGTTTTATTCCCGAAAATCCTGATATGTTAGTAGTTGTTGAAGAAATATTAAATGAGAATCTTGATTTAATCAGAAATTCACAAGGTTTCTCATTACGAAAAATCGGCCCGAATTGGGTTAACGGTATTGGAGATTGGATTTTTGATGAAGGTTATCTTATTAAAATGTTTGCCGATGATTCATTTTCAATTAATGGATATTTGATTGATCCCTCAAGCCCGATTTTTTTAGAAACAGGATTTCAATTTATAAGTTATTTCCCCGAAACTCCAATGAATGCTTTTGATGCATTTGCCACAATTATCGGTGATGATCTTGATTTTATAAGAAATTCACAAGGACAGACATTACGCAAGATCGGTCCAAATTGGGTTAATGGTATTGGCGATTGTCAGCCTGGTGAAGGATATCTAATTAAAATGTTTGCCGACAGTGAATTAGTTTATCATAGCGGTGAAGAAGGAATAACTTCAATTAATGAAAATTTCCAGGGCCAGTATGATTCCGAAGATATTAATATTTTAGGATGGCTGAATATTAATGAAATTGGAAGTAAAAAATGGCTGGGGAGAGAAGATTATGAGTTTAATATTTTTGCTCAGGCGACATCACATAATTCAAATGAAGAAAACATTTTCTGGTTAATCACACCAAAAATAGCTCTTGATGAAATGAATAGTCCTGTTTTCTCATTTGAGAGTGCCCAGGCATTTTGGAACCATGATGGATTAAGCGTTCTTATATCAACAGATTTTGACGGCTCGGATATTCCTGCAGCAACATGGACACCATTAGATTGTATAATTGCAAGTCAAAATCATCCTTTTTTACAATGGATATACTCGGAATTGATTGACCTTTCATCATATTCGGGAAGTGCACATATTGCGTTCCGATATGAAGGAAATGATAATGCAGATGAGACAACTTTTTATAGAATTGATAATGTAATTCTTGATGATGAAAATAAAAATACTGAAAGTGTTGTTTCAATTGAAAAGTCGAAAAAACATTGGAGCAACATAATCGGTGATCCTTCAAGGCCGGTCTGGACTATTTATTTTGAGAAAGGCAACCTGGAACAAGGTGATGAAATTGCAATATTTGATGGAGAAAATATTGTTGGAGCCGGGCTTATAACCTCCGATAATATTCTTGATAATGATATTCCTGTCTTTAGTAATCTATATGAAGCCGGTAGTAAATCGATAATTAAAGCCTGGGATAAAAGCGAGAAAAAAGAATATGTTTTAATCAATTATACTTTTTCAAATCCTTACGGAGATGCATGGACAGAAAATGTTTTCCCTTCGGAAGATGGAGAGTATAGCATGCTGGAGTTTTCAACAGCAGGAATTTTGGATGAGAATCTAACTAATTCACCTTTCAATATTTATCCAAATCCTTCCAAGGGAATAATAACTATCGAAAACCTTTCTGGTTTCCAAAACCTGACAGGTTTAGAAATTACCGACATTACCGGAAAAACTGTTTTTCAATCAAATATTATCAATCATGAATCAAAAATGGAAATTGATCTTTCATGGCTTGAAAAAGGAATTTACTTTATCAGCTTAAGTGGAAAAGATTTTAATGTAATTAAAAAGATTGTAATTGATTAAATATTATAAACGCAGAGTCGCAGAGTTGCAGAGAAAAAATGATTCATTCTCAAATATATTATATCAATATCTCAGCATCTCAGCGCCTCAGCGTTCAATCAAATAAATATTCTAAACGTATAACAAAAAAATAGGAAGATGAAAAAATTATACAAAATTACAGTAATTATGATGATTTGTTTCTTCATCACTAATTTTGCTTTCTCAGAATTAATCGCCGATTTCTCTGCCGATCAAACAATAGTAATGGCAGGCAATCCAATTCAATTTACCGATCTTTCTACGGGAACCCCGACAAGCTGGGAATGGGACTTTGAAAACGACGGAACCATTGACAGCTACGAACAAAATCCCGAATGGATTTATGACGATGTTGGAATTTACTCTGTTTCTTTAATTGTAAGTGATGGGACAAATGAAGATACTGAATTAAAAGAAGATTATATTACGGTGATAGAGGCACAAGCTCCTATCTTGATAAGTCTTACTCCGGGCTGGGGAACAATAACACTTCTTTGGGAACCTATTCCGGGAACTAAGACAAATCACTTTAATTTTGAGGGTGGAGATCCATCAAGTCCATTGTGGACAATATATTTAAGTGAAGCGACATTCTATGAAACGGATATGGAGGCAGGTGATGAAATTGGTATTTATGATGGAAATCTATTAGTTGGAGCATTCACATTAGACCAGGTATGTACACCCGATAATCAATTTGAAAATGATTTGAAAGTATTTAGTACACTTACAAATGGGCCTGGATATAATCAGGGAAACACCTTTACATTAGTAGCATGGGACGAAAGTGAGCAAATGGAATCTTATTCTTATGATTATACATTTAGCAATCCTTATGGAGATGCCTACACAGGTGATGTTTTTCCAAGCGGAGACGGACCGTACTCAATAGCAGAATTTACATTTAGCGATGGCTATATACCAACATTTAATGTTTACTATATGGATGGAACCCTTATAGCAGCCGGAGTTGAAGGAAACACATATACGGATATTATTCTTAAAGCCCAATATGAATATTGCTACTATGTAACACAGATAATGGAATGTGGTATTGAATCCAATCCTTCAAACATAATATGTGCATGTTGGTCGCCCCCATTTTATGGAGCTATAGCAGGAACAATTACTAACGGAATTTCTCCCATCGAAGGCGCTGTGATTACACTTGAGGAAACAAGCCAAACGGCAATAAGCGGATTAAATGGAGTTTATACTTTCGAAAGAGTTGAATATGGAACTTATAATGTGAGTGTAAGTGCGGAAGGATATAGCTCTGAAACAAAATATGATCAAAATGTTGTTTATGGTGAAACAATGATGGTTGATTTTACTTTATCGGGAATACAGACATATAATCTTGAAACAGGCTATCAGTTTGTTTCAACAAGTTTTATTCTCGAAAATCCTGATATGTTAGTAGTTGTTGAAGAAATATTAAACGATAACCTTGATTTCGTAAGAAATTCACAAGGACAGACATTACGCAAAATCGGCCCAAACTGGGTTAATGGAATTGGCGATTGGATTGTGGATGAAGGTTATCTTGTGAAAATGTTTGTAGATGATTCATTTTCAATTAATGGATATTTGATTGATCCCTCAAGCCCGATTTTTTTAGAAACAGGATTTCAATTTATAAGTTATTTCCCCGAAACTCCAATGAATGCTTTTGATGCATTTGCCACAATTATCGGTGATGATCTTGATTTTATAAGAAATTCACAAGGACAGACATTACGCAAGATCGGTCCAAATTGGGTTAATGGTATTGGCGATTGTCAGCCTGGTGAAGGATATCTAATTAAAATGTTTGCCGACAGTGAATTAGTTTATCATAGCGGTGAAGAAGGAATAACTTCAATTAATGAAAATTTCCAGGGCCAGTATGATTCCGAAGATATTAATATTTTAGGATGGCTGAATATTAATGAAATTGGAAGTAAAAAATGGCTGGGGAGAGAAGATTATGAGTTTAATATTTTTGCTCAGGCGACATCACATAATTCAAATGAAGAAAACATTTTCTGGTTAATCACACCAAAAATAGCTCTTGATGAAATGAATAGTCCTGTTTTCTCATTTGAGAGTGCCCAGGCATTTTGGAACCATGATGGATTAAGCGTTCTTATATCAACAGATTTTGACGGCTCGGATATTCCTGCAGCAACATGGACACCATTAGATTGTATAATTGCAAGTCAAAATCATCCTTTTTTACAATGGATATACTCGGAATTGATTGACCTTTCATCATATTCGGGAAGTGCACATATTGCGTTCCGATATGAAGGAAATGATAATGCAGATGAGACAACTTTTTATAGAATTGATAATGTAATTCTTGATGATGAAAATAAAAATACTGAAAGTGTTGTTTCAATTGAAAAGTCGAAAAA
>Ga0208648_1001841_pt1 | contig 15895 bp, 10 predicted proteins | sample AntAceMetag02UKL_FD_184772 | JGI IMG/M metagenome (GOLD analysis project Ga0208648, IMG submission 184772) | Saline lake microbial communities from Ace Lake, Antarctica - Antarctic Ace Lake Metagenome 02UKL (SPAdes) (version 2) | ecosystem: Environmental > Aquatic > Non-marine Saline and...
GATATGGACGTGAAGACAAAAGTTGATTACTCATTCGATGAATGGAAAAATATCGCGAGAAAAAGGATGAAACTATCCTAATAATAAGTCAAAAGAGAATAAACTTGATGATGATACTGCTATGTTTGATAGCGAGCGTGTTGGTATATTTCTTTTATTTCGGCAAAAATATCCTCAATCCAGTTAATGTGGGTTGGCTAATGAACGGAGGTGATTGGACAACAAATTATTTAGGGTGGGCATTTTTTAGAAATGAACCATGGACGTTACCCCTTGGAACAATCACGAACTATTTTGCTCCCATGGGAACCTCTATTGGTCTGACAGATTCAATACCGCTTTTAGGGTTTTTGTTCAAAATGTTTTCTCCCCTTTTACCGAATGATTTTCAATATTTCGGGATGTGGATATTATTGTGTTATGTTTTACAGGGGATATTTGGGTTATTTTTAATGAGAACCTTGACCGAAAATTATGTGCTTCAGCTTTTAGGGACATTGTTTTTTTTACTCAGCCCTGTGTTATTACATCGTATGCATTTTGCCCTGATGGGCCAGTGGCTTATTTTAGCATCTTTATGGCTTTATTTTGTTGATGACAAACAAATAACTAAATCAAAGAAATCGTTAGGGTGGTTTTTAATTACTTTCTTAAGTGCTCTGATACAACCATACTTCACTGCTATGGTGTTTGTACTGTTTTTAGGCTTTATGAGTAAATGGAAATTCATCGATAATAAAATTTCCTTTGTCAGATTCATCATACTAATAGTTGGTATTTTTGCTGTTACCACTTTTGGCCTTTTCTTGGCCGGGACTTTAAATTCCATCGATTCAACTGATTACGGTTATTGGTATCGATATCACTCGATGAATCTGAATGCCCCAATTAACTCTCAAGGGGTCTCATATTTCCTAAAAAGTTTGCCATTGTATAAAGGTGTGTTAGCAAATCGGGCTTCAGGACAAGGTGAAGGATTCAGCTACTTAGGTTTTGGGATGATATTATTGACTTATTGTGCAGTAAGTTTTTCTTTGTTGAAAATTACGCCCTTAAATGGCTGGAAAAAACACGTTCCTCTTTTGATCCTACTCATATTACTGACTGGATATTCTTTGAGTAACGAAATTACGTTTGGTGAATATTGTCTCTTTAAGTATCAGACACCATTTTTTTTCAAGATATTTACTAACTCATTTCGAACATCAGGCCGGTTTTTCTGGCCTGTGTATTACGTAATAATTTATTTTGTGCTGGCGATGTTGATTAATACCCAAAAAAAGAAAGTTGTGATGTTTATGCTTTGTTCAGCCTTGTTAATACAAATTATTGATGTATATCCGCTTAAAATGTATCGCCCCACAAGCCTCATTGTTACAAAAGAACCATATCATAACGTCTTAAGATCTCCCTTATGGAACGATATTTTTAAACGGTTCGACAGAATTGTCATGTATCCACCTTTTCATAAGAATTACAACAGTTATGATGATTACAGACATTTTGCGTATTTCGCCTCTCATTATGCAAAACCCATAACAGTTGGTTATGTTGCGAGAACAGATCGTCATCTTTTGAAAAAACACAAGAGACTGTTAGAAAACGAGCTGAAAAATAACAACCTCGACGAAAACACTTTTTATATTATAAGCAATGAACATTTTGATACAGTCGCTTCTGGAAAATTGTCACTGGCAGATCGCCAAAGAGGGATTATCGACGGCTTCCATGTCTTGTTTTCAAAGAAAAGCGGATTTGAATTACCAGATGGTAATAAAACACGAATTAACTGAGCCTGCAGAAGACGATCTTTGGGGGCTTGGAATTTCCAACCACAATTATGCACCAGCTTGCAATTATTCTCACGCATACACAGAAATGGGGCAATAAAGAGCTTTCCAAAACAGGAGTAATTTATCAATGTTTATTAAAATTGGGATGATGGTTAGAATCCGGAAGGAATGCAAATGGATCTTACAGTCTTGATTCCTGCACTCAATGAAGCGGATAACCTCGCAGAACTTCTTCCGAGGCTTGTGGGTATGCTTGAGCGTATCACGCCTTCTTTATGGGAGGTCATTGTAATCGATGGCGGCTCACAAGACAGGACAGTTGAGGTCGCCCAAAAGCATGGCACTCGAGTAGTTGACCAGCAGCTACCTGGTTTCGGTGAGGCAGTTAGGGCAGGCATTAAAGAGGCAAAGGGCAAATACATCCTGACGATGGATGCCGACCTCTCACACGAGCCCAATTTCGTGTATAAGCTCTGGGCGAACCGCCGCACCGCTGAGATTATTATCGCTTCTAGGTACTGCCGCGGAGGGGCCGCGTATATGCCTTGGACTCGAAAGCTTCTTAGTCAAATCCTCAACGCATTTTTTTGCAGAGGGCTTTCCCTTGGGATCCGGGATATCTCCAGTGGGTTCCGTCTTTATCGAGCTGAATTTCTCAAGAAGCTGAATCTTCAAGGAAAGAACTTCGAAATTCTCGAGGAGATTATCATAAAGGCCGTGATTATAGGTGGGTGTGTTCTCGAAATGCCTTTCACCTATTTTCCTCGAACAAAGGGATCTTCCCACGCCAGGGTGATCCAATTCGGGGTGGACTATTTGCGGACGTTCGGGCGGATGTGGAAAATTCGTAACTCTATTGAGGCGGCAGACTACGATGAGCGGGCATTCTACAGTCTCGTGTTGCCCCAGAGATGGTGGCAGCGATGTCGTCACAAAATCATTACGACCTCTGCTAGGAATTCCGATTTGATTATTGACGTGGGCTGCGGATCGAGCGTAATTCTTCAAAGTCTGAATCGTGTGGTCGGTTTGGATATTAGCTTCCCCAAGATGCGTTATATGCGACGTTATGGGCTTCCGGTCGTTAACGGCTCGATTTTCGCATTGCCTTTTGCGGATGGGGCTGCGGACTGCGTGATCTGCTCGGAAGTTATTGAGCATATCCCCATGGATCCTGTGGTGTTTGGCGAGATCGATCGGGTATTGAGGCCGGGCGGACTCCTGATCCTTGGTACCCCGGACTACGGGACCTGGTGCTGGCCGATCATCGAATGGCTTTACGGTCTCTTGATGCCCGGCGGATACGCGGATGAACATATCTCCCATTATTCTTTGGATCGCCTCACTCGCATTCTTTCCACTATGGGATACAAAATACTCGGTCATAAATATATTCTGGGGGGTGAATTGATCCTGTCTGCCCAGCGTGGAGACCGACCCGGTGGAGCGACCTGGATTGAAAGAGAGCTTGCCGACATTATGTTTTCTTAGCTCTGGTGCTGCATTTTCGCCGGATTAGGCAATCATCTTTGATTCCAAATCTCTTTTGACCCATCTGCTCTACTCCACCTCTGTTGTTTTAAACCTTGCCACAGGATTCAAACTTACCCATAATTAAATATCATTCATCAAGATCCCATTGACTTCTTTATTTTCTATCCCTAAATACCTCATAGTGATAGCAGGACTTGAATGGCCGAAGCGTTTACATAGAATCTCAAAACCTACCCCAAACTCAGTCCTCTGAATGAACCCGAAACTTTTCCGGAGTGTGTGGCATCCGTAGGCTCCCTCCAGATTGATTGCAGATGTCCATTTCTTCATTAATTTATTTACGGCCAGAGGCTGTAAGTGTCCCCCTTTCTGACTTGGAAAGAGATAGTCCCCATCAGCAGGATTCTCTTTATCCAGATAACCCTTTAAGGCCTTGTAAACGGCTTTATTCACCATCAAAACATTTTCTTTCCCCGTTTTGCTCTCTCTGATAGTTATAGAGTCCCCAGGCTTCAATTTCCTCACATCTTTGACTTGAAGTCTGAGAAGGTCTCCTGTCCGCAGGCCATTGTTGATCCCCATCTTGAATAAGAGTAGGTCCCGGGGCTTATCACTCAGGAGCTTTGCAATTGAATTGATGTCCTTCCGGGATCGTATGGGATCTACCGCTGTGCGGGTTCCCTTTTTTGGATGATTTTTGTTCTTCATGCCACCACCTCCTTAATAATGTTAACTAAGCAATTAATATTATATGAATATTAACTTTAAATCTCAATAGAAAAAACGTGAGACTTTTGAAATATCTGTAACCTGTTGATTTGATATGGATTGTTGTTGATAAGGTATTGGAATGTTAAGTTTTAGTTAAAAATTAACATTTTGACAATAGTTGCCGGATATTTTCAGGGCTAAGGGGGATGATATTGAATTGCAGGCGGCCCAGGCATTGGCAATCCTCAAAACAACGGGTTTTTATCCGTGCCGTGCTATGCATTTGGGGGAGATCGTTGATCCTCGTGCCTCTCAGCGGCTTATTGGGCCAGATCAAAGTATTTTGCCAGGGTAAGCTTCACTTATTTTGGCGGGTGTCAGGGTGAGGACTTATGCACAAAACCTTGACATTTTGTGACCCTTTATTTATTCATATTGGCAGATGAAAACATGAATCGGGGACTTTTCACGTTTTGGGCTGGTAGCCTTCACTTTTTTTGGCGGGTATCAGGGTGAAGCTTAATGCACGTAAGTCACACCTGAGGATATTGTCAGATACGAAAGAAATCCTGACCTTGCTCAAAGCCGATTTTTCTTGACACAAAGGGCTTTTTGTCATTTCATTCAGATTTAGGTATTCCAACCAATCATTCAACTTCTATTCAGGAGGTTACCTAATGAAAAAGCACCTCAAAATGTATATACCTTGCTCCTAATAGGGGATAGTTTGCCCTGTTGGGAGCCCAAATTCCATTCAATATACAGCCAAATCCATTGTGAGATGGATAGGAAAGCTACGGGTTTTGATATTCCCGACTGACATTCATTTACTGAAAATCAGTCAACAGTGGAAGAAAACTATGTAAGATTATTGGAACTGAAACGTCTCATTAAATAGAAGCCCTAAAAATACATCAAAGAGATAACTGAAAACTGGAGATTCTCATGAAGACAAGAAGAAGTTTTTCTAAAGGATTCATCGTTTGTGTCTCCCTTCTGTCGCTATTTTTGGTCCCCACCTTCTCCTTCGGAGCCACAATCAACGTCCCAGGGGATCAGTCCACAATTCAAGCCGGAATCGATGCAGCATCTAACGGTGACACCGTTTTGGTAGCTGATGGAACATACAAAGGCACAGGCAATAAGGATCTGGATTTCAAGGGCAAAGCGATTACGCTTCAATCGGAGAATGGGGCTTCAAAATGTATTATTGACTGTGAAAATAATGGGCGAGGATTCTATTTTCATAGCGGAGAGGGAACTGAGTCAGTTGTATCGGGTTTTACAGTGATGAACGGTAAAGTATCTGACAACTCCGATAATCAAGCCATGGGTGGGGGAATTCTGTGTGATAAGATATCATCTCCAACAATCACAAACTGCACTATTTCAGGAAATCAAGCTGTTTCATCCAATGGCGGAGGTCAAGCCATGGGTGGGGGAATCGTTTGCCTTGAAATGTCATCTCCAACAATCACTGACTGTACAATTTCAGGAAATCGAACTATTTCATCTCCATCATGGCCTTATTTCAGTGGTGAAACCATGGGTGGAGGAATTTATTGTTTTGATTACTGTTCGCCTGCAATCAGTAACTCCGTAATCAGAGATAATTCAAGCGAAAACGGGGGGGGTGGTGCCATATATTTAATTTCAGGTTCGTCCCCAATCATCACCGACTGTATTATCACAGCCAATACAGCTACATCTTTTGGTGGAGGAATAGCATGCCGGGATTCCTCTTCTCCGTCCCTTACCAACTGTACTATCAGCAGGAACACTGCAACAGATAGTGCAGGGATAGTTTGTCATGACTCCTCACTGATACTTAATAATTGCAGTATTTATAATAATGAAGCGAGTGGCCATGGAGGTGGTATGAGTTGTTTTGAGTCTTCGCTGGCCTTAACGGATTGTTCGGTTAGCAATAATACAGCGGATCGAGGAGGCGGGCTCTACTTATCAATGACATCAAGTACCATCAGCAAGTGTATTATCGAAGACAACTCTGCAACAGGTTCTATGGGCGGCGGGATTTATAGCGTGGGCAATCGGAACTCTTTAGTTTTGTCCTCTTCCGGAGTAATCGGGAATACAACTAATGAAAGCGGAGGAGGTGTTGCACTTGGTGGACACGCGAGCATCATTAATTGCAATTTCATAGGGAATCAGGCCAAAATGAATGGCGGCGCTTTATACTTATCAGCGTCTTTTACCAATGCGACTCTTACTAATTTAATTATAAGTGAGAACACATGTGGCAATTCCGGGGGTGGGCTTTCTTGCGATAATGGTTCTTCGACAACTATTACTAACTCCATTATCAGCAAGAATACATGTGGCAATTCTGGAGGTGGGCTTTCTTGTGATAATGATTCTTCGATAACCATTGTTAATTGCACTATCCCCAGCAATAAAGCAGATTCTTTTGGCGGGGCGGTTTATTGCACCCGGTCGTCCTTAACAGGTACCAACTGTATTCTGTGGAACAATTCTCCAGACCCGATAATATCACATTCGAGCACTTTGTCTTTAACCTATTCAGACGTAGAAGGGGGCTACTCAGGGTCGGCCAATATTGACGAGAACCCTGTGTTTGTCAGCAGTGACGATTATCACCTGTCCTATTCCTCACCCTGTATCAACAGCGGCAATAATGATGTTCCAGGTCTTCCCCAAACGGACAAGGCCGGCAATCCCCGTATAGTAAATTCAATCGTGGACATGGGCGCTTATGAATACAACCCTGCGGCGCCCACAGCAATTGCAGGTCCGGATCAGAAAGTCGATTCTGGGACGGTCGTCACCTTAGACGGTTCTCATTCATCCGATCCTGAAGGTGCAACATTGACTTACTTGTGGGTACAGATAGGTGGGACAATTGTTACCCTTTCGGATAGCTCCGCTGTTCAGCCCACATTCACCACCCCGGAAAAGGCAGCATCCCTCATGTTTCAACTGACAGTAACGAATCCCGGTGATCTGAACAACAGCGATTGGGTTAATGTCACCGTGGACCAAACGATTCCATCAGTCACAACAACTGAGCCTTCCAATATAACCACCAGTACCGCCTCTAGCGGAGGCAATGTGATTTCTGAAGGGGGGTCTTCAGTAACCGCAAAGGGCGTTTGTTGGAGCACCTCTGCCAATCCAACCACATCAGACAGTCATACCTCAGATGGCAGCGGCACTGGCACATTTACAAGTTCCATAACAGGCATGAGTGCGGGAACGACCTATCATGTCAGGGCATATGCTACAAACAGCACAGGGACCGCCTATGGGACTGATAAGAGTTTCACAACCACGAATACTTTAGCCCCTACGGTCAGCACCGGTTTAGTGACTTCGGTGACTTCCAATTCAGCTACTTTGAACGGTACTGTCAACCCAAATGGCGCAAGTACCTCCTATTATTTTGAATATGGAACAACAACGGCCTATGGATCAACCACTATAACCACAAGCGCCGGTTCGGGAACGAGTTCTGTGTCGGTCAATGCCAATATAACTGGGCTTAGTGAAAGCACCATATACCATTACAAGCTTATAGCGACAAATAGCATAGGGACGGCTTCTGGGAGTGACCAGACGTTTACCGCCTCGGCACCTGTGGGACCCACAGTAACTACAGGTTCGGCAACACCCATAACCTCCGAATCGGCTATCTTGAAGGGTAAAGTTAATCCGAATGGGTCAAGCACGGAAGCCTATTTTGAATATGGCACAACAACGAGCTATGGATCTTTCACACCATCTGAGGATATCGGAGCAGGCACCAGCTCTTTAACGATAAGTGCCACCATATCCGACCTTATCCCTGACACAACCTACCATTATCGTCTTACTGGTACAAACATTGAGGGGACGTCTTCCGGTGCCGATATGACTTTTCTTACTGCTATTATAATCTATGTTTCATCCGATGGTACGTGCGGTGGCAACACCCCCTGCTATTCAACCATTCAAGAAGCTATAGATGCCGCAAGCGATGGAACCATTATAAGGATCGTGGAGGGAAACTATGAGGAAAATATCACCCTAAATGAGTCGAAGACCTTGACCTTAAAAGGTGGCTATGACTCCACGTTCGCAACCCAGACATCAAACACAACAATTAAAGGGTCATTGGTAATTAGTAATGGAAAGCTCAAAACCAGTAAAATCAAGGTGCATTTTCAACAATAATGAGGAGGTTTGCCATGAACAGAACATTTGTCACGATATTATCACTGGTTGTTTGGTTAAGTCTTATTATTCCAGTATTTGCGGCTGAGGCTGAGGATAGGTTCGCAGTTCTGAATCAAGACGATGAAGAGGTGTTTACCGTCAATGATGAAGGGGGCGTTGCAACAAAGGGCATTCTATTAACCAATGGTGCTTCAAGCCTGGGTACTGCACCACTTGTCCTTGGGCAGGATTTTGAGAATAGAGGGATTGTGATAACTGATAAGGCATCGAGCAATCCGAAAAACATATACATCGGATGGAACGTGGGGACTACCCACAATTATGCGGAAATATTTTCGCTCCAAGAAGGTATAGCCTGGAAAAACTTGGTACTAAACCCATACGGGGGCAATCTTGGCATCGGCACTACCAATCCAGAATACCTGATAGATACAGGGGGTGCCTATTGTGATGGGTCCACCTGGGTAGATGCATCCAGCCGGGAGTACAAGGAGAACATCAAGGCCCTTACTGCGGACGAAGCCATGGATACCTTGAAGGAGTTGAATCCCGTCAAGTTTAATTACAAGATGAGTTCAGGCGAACAAAACGTGGGTTTCATTGCGGAAGATGTGCCCGCCCTTGTCGCTACCAGGGACAGGAAAGGCATGAGCTCAATGGACGTTGTTGCGGTCTTAACTAAGGTGGTTCAGGAGCAGCAGAAAGTCGTTCAGGAGCAGAAGGCAACAATTGCTGAACTGTCAAGAAGGTTGGCTGTTGTTGAAAGAGGGGTAAAGATAGCCAAATATCAAGATTAGTGTTTGAATCGTGGCAAAATCTCGGATGCAGGGTCTCTATATTAGTTCTTACAGAAGTTTTTTTAAAAAAGTGTAACTTACGTAGGCACTCTTGCATAATCTTTGCGTTGTGGGATGCTACCATAATTCACGAACTGAACATCTGAGTGTGTTGGAAGGACATACAATATATGGAAATCGAACCCTAATTGACATGAAGCCACGTATCTGGACGGATAACATTACAAACGAGATGATATTCGGGTCGGTATAATCATTTGTTAAACCCCTTTGATAAAGGAAATGAAAAATGGAGAATGTAAAAAAAATTAAAATTCGTTGTTTGCATTGTAGTTCTATTTTTAATTCACCTATTTTTTTTGATCAATTTGAATCTTTTGAAACTTGCACCCTTATTGGAAATATAGTTCAATGCCCAACATGCAATGAAATGACAGGATGCAATAAAAAAAATATGAGTATTAAATTTGAGGGTGGTGGTTTTGTTGGTTTTGATTCTTAACAAATTTCCACTTTGTCCCCTTACGCAAGTCAGTTAATCCTACATTAAAAGCATCTTTATTAGTTTTTTGCAAGAACAAAAATGTTAAATCTACGCAAATATTTTAGATCCATAGTAAAGAAAACAGGAAAAAATGTCATTTCTATGCAAATTCCAGTAATTTCATAATCACAACTATATAATTGGCTTCCTAATGAATATTTCCCCTAAAATCTTTATTAGTTTTTTGCAAAAGCCAAAATGCTAAATCTACGCAAAGTTTTTCATTTCATAGTAAAGAGAACATAAAAAAAATGTCATTTCTATGCGAATTTCACTAATTCCCCAATCACAACTAGTGTATTATAGCATTTTCTCTCTTTCTGTTTCTTCCTGCCTCCATCTTTCTCTTTCCGGCTTCTTTCTTAGTTTCTTTAGTTATTTGTCATAATATAATATCAGTTCGTTTGGCGTAGCCAAACCAAAGATACAATAACCTTTAAAAGTCTACCACATTACAAATGAGCCCCTTTAGATTGTCCTTGATGCACTTTAACAAATTTTTTCATTTCTTTTACTTTTCTCTTGGAACAAAGCCTCTTTCTTATTAAATTTGAATTTTTAAGCCCGGATAAATTTCCTGCTTTTGTTATTATTTTTTTTGGGATTTTTTTACCTGTGATTATTCCGTCGTGTTCATTTTTGTAAACTGGTATCTTATTTTTGTTACAGAGTATTGTTAGGTGGTGGATGAAACATGCTTCTTGTCCTTGTAACATGAACGCTGCTACTCTTCTTTTACACTTGGCTATCACTTTAGTATTTGTTGTTGATTTACCTTTCTCCGTGTCTATTAATTCTAAAGATCCGTTGTTGTTCTTCCTTAGTCCGTAGTCTTTGAATTTCATCCCGCAAACATTTTTCCAGAATTTTATCCCTGCGTGTTGGTAATGGTATCTGTCATCCTCTTTCTGGTATAAATAATTTCTCCATTTACCAGCTGATCTTGTCAGGTTCTTTACTGTTTTGCTGAAGGCATTTACGGCAGCTGTTGTCTTCTTTATGTTACCATTGAAATGATCCTCTAAAGTTAGATAAACTGCTCCATGTGAACCTGTTATATCCGCTCCCATTATCATTGAGTAAAAACATTGTTTCCAAACGTCTACTGGTATACCTATCTGTTTTGCTAATTCCTCTTTGCGGTTAGGATCTTTCATGTAATCTTTCATCCAGGTGCTATCTATTTTACAATGTTTCAGTTCTTTGATTAAGATGTTTGCCTGGGAGTTCTTTAAATCGTAGTTGTAAATGTCTGGTACGTGTCTGATAAATTTCTGTTTGAACATCTGTGAAGCTGTTTGGAATCCCCCGTGTATTTCTGTTATCCTGCCACTTGTTTGTATTGTGTAGGCAGCCTGGTATTCTTGTAGTTTTCTTCCCCCTTTTGTGTCTTCTGTAGGAATCCTTTTAGGAAATTTAGGGATTTCTTTAGGGAATTTAGGGATTTTAGGGATTTCTTTAGGGATTTCAGGGAATTGCCCTGTTATTGTTTCCTGTGCTGTCCTATCATTCACGTATCGTCCTTTAGCTACCTGTAGATTTTCCTTAGCTTTTTTGTATTCCGGACTATCTTCTGGCTCATAGGACATAACTTCATCAAAATTTTGTTTTTCCCATAGATATTTTTTGTTTAAAGCTTCTACCCATTCCTCAATGTATTTAGGATTAAAGGGACACGCTTTTAGTGCATTGATACTATCTTTTATTAACTTTGGAATGTTGGTAATAGTTAAAGATGATCCTTCTGCTACAAGTTTATTCCGGAGTGGCCGCACGCTCTTCCTGCCCGTTACTAAGTTCACTGTTTCATAAGGCTTTGGTAATTTCTTTTTACCAAGATTCTTCCACCGTTTGACAGTTATTCGTGCCTCTATTTCTAAGAGCTTGCTGTATACCTCTTCATGGATACGGAATTCTCTGGATTTATGCCAAAGAGTGTCATGGGGGATCATTTCTATAATGTTGTTTTCTCTTAAAAATTTTACTTTGAGATCTCTTTTGAAATGTTTTTCTATTAGGCGGGAGTATATAGGGATGAAGCCTTCTTTATCTTCTAAATCTTTATCCATTATTGCCTGCTGTTTCATACCTGCATAAATATGAGATAACAATCTATGGTAGTTTTTTCTTTGTGTTAATTTGTCTTCCTGTTCTCCAGTGAAAGGTAAATCTGCTGTTAAGCCCCAGATGTAACGGTATACCCTTCTTGATGTTCTGAAGTTATCTATTATGTAGCCGCTACCAGCATATGGAATTTTTGTTTGTTTTTTCTTCTTCATTTATCTTTCAAATGGACGTCTTGCAGTTTTAGTGTCATCATCCTGCTTTCCAATGTTGCCCGGAATGTCAGAGCACCTTGAAACATGCACTACATCAGGAAAAATGTGAGTTGAAAAGATGCTACCTTTAAACTCTGCCCGTAGCATCTTCTCAGTAGCACACGGAGTTTTTTTCAGTGAGCATACTAATCACTCCTTGCTACCAGTCAAAGAATGTTAATTGCCTGTTTACAATCCAAAAAGTTTCAAAGATTGTCCCTGTTTGGGGTATTCCTTGAGCCTTTTATTAATACCTTTGGGATAAACGGTTAAGTTAGGTTTCATGTAAACGGCACACTTTGCGTCATGTGCTTGCTCGTATAGATGAGTAATCCACTTCTTTTTTGGCTGTTCCGGCTTAACGTCTTTCCCTCCGTCCCTGGCTCCAATAATCACCCAGTCAAACACTTCCATATTAGAGAAAGTTAAATTTTCTATTAGAGGTTCACAGGACACAAATTTCACAGTAGCTTTGACTTTACTGAACGCTTCTTCCGTACGTTCAACTCTCTTTTGTTTATCAACAACAGCACCTACCCAAACGTTTTTAGTATTCAATGGCCACTTGATCTTGGCCGCTCTTTTTGGAGTCTTGGTTAGAAATACAAATCTCCAATCGTGGTTGTCCCTGATAAATTTAAAAACTTTGGATCTCCAAGATGGCTCAACGTCCTCCCCGCAGAAATTGTCCATAGTACAGGTATAAACAATAGTATCTTTAAGGAATGCACCTTTTTTCTTTGGCCGTTGGTCAATCAAAAGACGTTCTGGATAAAACGTCGGCTCACGTCCGGTAATTGGATTCCACGTATACCCAGCCCACTCAATATTTTTGCTGGCTTTAGTAAATTTTGCCATCTTCTACCTCCTCTTCCTGGGCTTGTTTATATCCCAATTTCCATTTATCTTATCTTTCAACACCCCGGCACATTTAAACAACACAACCCTCCTGGTATCCAGGGTTATACTTTCCCCGGTGTGAGGGTTGCGGCCTCTTCGTTTCTTTTCTCTTTCACAAAGAATTTACCAAAGCCGGATATTAAAATATCCTCGCCGCTCTCCAGTGACCGTTTTATAATCTCCAGGAGACTTCCTACAAGGTTATAAGCTTCATTGCCTTTAAAGAGTCATTTTTATTGACTAAGGGTCTTAATTATGTGAAATTTAGTAAGAATTATGTTAATAAAGTCCTTTCATGTCCTAAATCTTACAAATCCTACACGCTGTAGACGGCCTGAGCCGCCGTTGGCAGTCATCCCTATGGGGTAGCATGGCCCATACCCTTATCGTTGCTTGTCGTGCATCTCAGTGGCCTCATTTCCCATTTGTAGACATAATAACAGGCTTCATTTTCACAGGTTACCCCTGCCTTTCCCTGAAACAGTTCATTCTATGCCCACGTATTGCTGGCCCGTCCTTTGCCATAGATCTAACTTTGGCCGTGGCATCAACGCCCTCTTGTTCACTCTTAGACAGTCCTCTCCACCAGTTTTCAAACTCTAATGTTTCAGCCTCCTCATTCAGGGCCTGTATTCTCTTAGCCTCTTCTACCTTCTCCTGGGCCTTATGTTCTGCCCTGGATACAAACCCTGCAGGTTTGGCAAATGGGCCTTTCATCAATGAACTGTAAATATAATTTAACGGATCTTTAATTTTATCATTGTGCTTCACAGCCCATTCAGCACGTTCAAGAGAATCGGGGAAATCATCCAGGGTGAACTTCTGAAAGTTCCAAGAGTCGGCAATTTCTTTCAGGTGTTTGTGTTCAAAACCAGTGCCGTGGAGTTTGGGGTAGATGTGTTTGATTTGTTCGGTAGATAGAAGAAGAATATTTATATCTTCTTCTTCTAATATATTAGGGTCTGCCATAGAGTGCGTCTGCCAGTATGTCATACCCACATCAGACTGTCTATTAGAATGTCTATTAGAATGTCTGTAATATTTATGCTTTTTAAACTGGCTGCACAATGCCTCGTTAATTGAGTAGGAAATCCCTTGAGAATTTCCCCTTCTATATTTTTGTGGTTTAGCTATACATTTCTCTTTAACTAATTTTCTTATGGAACTCCGGACAGTTCCATACGCTATGCTTGTCGCCATGGATATATCGTTTAAACTGGTAATCCAAGTCCGTTTGTCTATTAGAAAGGTTAAAATATTACCCTGCTTTTCTGTAATCCAGTGGAATGGATCATCAAAGGAAGAGTTAAGAGAGTGTCCATGAGAGTGTCTATTAGAATGTCCACCAGAAGGTTTGTCAGAAGGTTTGTCAGAGTGTCTGTCAGAAGGTTTATCAGAGTGTCTGTCTGTCTGTCGGTGTGTCACAGTGTCAGTTACTGAGTCTGTTATAGAGTGTGTTGCTGAATCTGGTACGGAAGGTTCTTTGTCACCTCCTCTTTTTTTAGGAAGCATATTTACCTCTTTAAAACGCTCCCCCGCTTTCTTGATAGTCTTTCCAAGAGGATCAATATCCATAAGCGTAGCAAGATGCCCTTTTTTCTTTTTTCGTTGTACACTCATATTACACCTGCCATTTCTTCGGATTCAAAGATATCTAAGACTTCTTGACAAAGTTCACGATATGCTTTTGCTCCTGGTGCTGAACCTTTGTGCTTGAGGATTGTTTTTTTGAAAATTTCAGCTTGTTCAAATGCTGCATTTGTGGGGATGGTAGTTTTAAAGATAAAATCCTCTCCGAAGTGCTGTTTCAATCGTTCCATAGTGTACCGACTGGTGGCTGTTCTCCTATCAACTTGATTGACAAGTAAACGAAGAAGCTTTAAATCGGGATTGGTTTCTTGTTTAAGCTCCTTGATAAGTTCTACTGCGTTTATTACGCCCTCTATACTGAAACCCGATCCTGCTTTTGATGGCACAATAACAAGATGACTCATGTTCAACGCACAGATAACGAACGCACCAAGGGAAGGTGGGTTATCAAGGATAACGAAGTCAAAAGTTGTCTCCACATACGCTTTAAAAATGTCTCTCAGGACAAATAGGTTATTGGGGTAATTTGATGATCTAAAAAATTTTGCTTCTAAGCTACCAGTCTCTGCGTCATTTGGGATGCACCATAAATCGTTATAATTGGTTGGATAACAGTAATTCGAGGCTTCCAGCTTTTCAGTGTCAGGATTGTAAACATCATATAAGGTATGATTAATGTCTGCGTCACGGGGCAGGAGCAAGTCCCCAGCATTACACTGTGTATCATTGTCTATCACTACAACCTTACGCCCCTGCCTTGTAAGTGCATGGGCTAAGTTAACGACCAGGGTTGTTTTCCCTACCCCGCCCTTATGATTTAAGATAGATATAATTGCTCCCATAGGTCCCCCGGTATTTGTGTTGAATTAGCAATAAGATATAATACAATATAACATGTTGAAATAATTCCAGTTAAATTTTCAAATAGATTTCAGACCTGTTTATCTTGTATCATAGAGAGAACTAAAACACAAGAGAAACTTAACCATTTTCAATTGATTCTTTCCCCCCACACATCTAAATGTTGAATTTTATACTAAAATCAATGCTTTAGTGGGCACGGAAGGATGGGATAAGGCATGAAATTTTATATATGGAATTGATTACCGGGGCTCTTGCGGGTATTTTACCCAACTTTTCAGTATTTTGGGCGGGCTTGATGGGATTTGAAGTTGCCGGGTCTCTGTGGTAGGGCGGAGCGGAAAAAACAAATGTTTATTCCGCAGGAAATTCATAATAGCCAAACCTCAAATCCCGTACAGCAGAAAGTTAATTTTTGGTTGGAAGTTAACATTTAAAAGTTGATGGTAAAATTAATGGGGTTTGCACTTAGTGGCGATACATGGTATCCGCGAGGACTGGTTCCGACCTTTGTATATATTGGTTTCCAGCTCTTCCTAAATTCCACTAAATTTTGACCGATATGGCCGTGAAGACAAAAGTTGATTACTCATTCGATGAATGGAAAAATATCGCGAGAAAAAGGATGAAACTATCCTAATAATAAGTCAAAAGAGAATAAACTTGATGATGATACTGCTATGTTTGATAGCG
>Ga0208648_1001844_pt1 | contig 15874 bp, 14 predicted proteins | sample AntAceMetag02UKL_FD_184772 | JGI IMG/M metagenome (GOLD analysis project Ga0208648, IMG submission 184772) | Saline lake microbial communities from Ace Lake, Antarctica - Antarctic Ace Lake Metagenome 02UKL (SPAdes) (version 2) | ecosystem: Environmental > Aquatic > Non-marine Saline and...
CCTAGAATAGGGTTTCTTGCAAAGGATGAGGCTGATTTTTTTGAACGGCTGGATACCCTGATCCAAATTGCAGCAGACTCATTGAGCATCAAACGAAAGATACTTGAAAAATTTACAGAGGGTGATCTTTACCCCTATTCAAAATTTTATTTAAGGAAAATCAAAGAGAGTACTGGTATTTACTGGCGCAACCATTTTTCCACCATTGGTATCCTGGGCATGAATGAAGCCTGTATCAACTTTATGGGCGAAAATATTGCCACAGAACATGGTCAGGATCTTGCTGTAAAAATAATGGATCATATCAGAACTAAGATTGAAAAATTACAAAAAGAAACCGATGAAATCTTCAACCTTGAGGCAACTCCGGCCGAAGGCACCACATACAGGTTTGCCAGCAAAGACAAGTCCAAGTTTGAAAATATCATCTGTGCCAATGAAGAAGAATACAAACAGGGTGAAGACCCTTTCTATACCAATTCCACCCATCTGCCTGTAAACTATACGGATGACATTTTTGAAGCTCTGGAGCTTCAGGACAAACTACAGGTCAAATATACGGGAGGAACTGTCCAACATCTTTTCCTGGGCGAAGAAGTTGCAGATATAGAGGTGGTGAAAAATGTAATAAAAAAAGTGTCCAATACATTTAAGCTGCCGTATTTTACACTGACCCCCACATTCAGTGTATGTCCGTCCCATGGATATATTTCAGGAAAGCATGAAACATGCAAAATATGCAATGCAAAGACGGAAGTGTACTCAAGAGTCGTTGGTTACTTAAGACCTGTTGGACAATGGAATAAGGGAAAACAGACAGAATTTTATATGCGTAAAACATTTAATGTCTCTAAGGTGGCCTGATAAAGGAAAACAAAGTGTATATCGGTGGATTTCAAAAAAATTCCTTGATTGACTTTCCTGGAACCATAGCCTGCATCCTTTTTACGCAGGGGTGTAATTTCATCTGTCCATATTGTCATAATCCCGATCTGGTTGCCAGCCCTCAAAAAAGGGCTGGCGATTTTTATGATGAAAACAAAATCTTTGAATTTTTGGAAAAAAGAAAAGGATTCATAGAAGGAGTTGTGATTACAGGTGGAGAACCCACTCTACAAAAAGATCTGATACTTTTTTGCAGAAAAATAAAGGACATGGGATATAAGTTAAAGCTGGATAGTAACGGGACCCGCCCGGAGATACTGACAAAACTTTTTAAAGAAAAGCTTGTTGATTTTATCTCTATGGATATAAAAACCAGCCTTGAAAACTATCATCTTGTGTTACCGGGGAAATTTGATACCACAAAGATTTTTAAGAGCATTCGCCTTTTAATGGACCAGGCACCTGCCTATGAATTCAGAACCACTTGCGTCAGGCCTTTTGTCAGCAAAAAAATCATGGATGACATTGGAAAAATGATAACTGGTGCATCAAAATATATTCTTCAAAAGTGCTCAAGGGATGTAAGCGTTCTTAAGCCTGATTTTCTAACAACAGACAAAAATTTTTTTTCTGATAAAGAAATGCTTGAGCTTCAAAAAACAATTGATAAATATGTTGCCATATCCCTTGTTCGTTAAAGACCATAACCTGCCAAAAAGGAATTATGCATGGAATATCCCCTTGTAAAGGCCTGTATTGATCTTGATGCCATCCAGAAAAATATTCAAAATCTAAAACAAATCACAGACAAAAAATCCAAATTCATGGCCGTGGTTAAGGCAGATGCCTATGGCCATGGGGCAGTTCAGGTTGCCAAGACAGCAGTGGAAGCTGGGGCTGATTGGCTGGGGGTAGCAAGGCTCAATAAGGTTGCTGAAATCCGCCAGGCTGGAATTAAAGTACCAATACTTGTTTTTGGATATATCCACCCGTCCCAGGCAGCCATGATAAACGATCTTGATCTTGTGGCAACGGTGTATGACTTTGAAATGGCCAGGGCCTTGTCCAGTAAAGCAAAATTGTTAAACAAGCCAGTCAAAGTGCATTTAAAGGTTGATACGGGAATGGGGCGGGTCGGCATGATTATTGCCAAAAATAAAAATTTAGCTGATAAAAATCTTGCTGATAAAACCTTTGCCAATAAAGGTCATGCCGATAAAACGGCAAGAAAAGAGGCACTAAAAGAAATTGAGAAAATAATAAAATTACCAGGCATTGATTTTAATGGTATCTATACCCATTTTGCTGGTGCCGACCACAAGGATAGAACCTATACAGAATTACAGATAGAACTGTTTACCTCTTTGCTGGATGATTTAAAGAAAAAGGGAATCGAATTTAATATATGCCATGCTGCAAACAGCGCCGGCATTATCGAATTTCCAGAGTCTCATTTTGATATGGTGAGAGCAGGCATTTCCATTTACGGGCTTTATCCTTCCTCTGATGTGGATAAGTCAAAAGTAAAACTTGCTCCGGCCATGAGGTTAACATCAATTGTAACGAGTGTCCGAAAGGTTGCCAAAGGATTTTATGTCAGCTATGGAATGACCCATGAAACCCAAAAGGCTACCAAGCTTGCCTCAGTGCCTGTCGGGTATGCAGATGGATTTTCAAGGAGCTTTTCATCCAATAGTTTTATGCTTGTAAAAGGACACAGAGCGCCTGTTGTCGGCCGGGTCTGCATGGACCAGACCATGATTGATGTGGGAGACATCCCCAATGTAAAGACTGGTGATGAAGTCGTGTTGATCGGTTCCCAGGGAAATGAAACCATTGGCGCTGATGAACTGGCAACCAGGATCAATACAATCAATTATGAGATTGTATCTGCTTTAACATTCCGGGTAAAAAGGATTTATTCAGATTCATGTTCCGGGTAAATCATTTTACCGGTATAGGATAAATCATAACCACCGAATTCTTCAGCCGTGGCCTGAATCACTTTTCCCTTCAAAAGAGATAAGAAAAGCTGAATGCCCTTATCAAAGAATCTGTCTTTATTAATCAGCAAATCAAATCGCTCCCAGCAGATGGGGATAAAATCAAGTCCCAGAATACTTGCAACTGGCCTTATACCAGGCCCTGCGTCTGCTTTTTTTGTCAGAATTTGCAAACCAACATCCATGTGTTTGGTTAAATTATTCTCATATCCATCTATGGTTTCGCCTCTTATCCCTGATTTTTTCAGCTCTTTATCAAAAAGCTGGCGGGTGCCCGTACCCAGTTGACGGTTGACGATTCTAATACCCTGCCTGCCAAGATCCTTTACCGATAGAATATTTTTTGGATTCTTTTTTTGGACCATAATGCCCTGTTCCCTTAAACAAAAATTCATCACTGCCGGCATCTGGTTCATTTCATTTTTTAAAAAAGGGAAATTATATTCTTCGTTGTCTGCAACAAGGTGACTTGCGGCGATGTGGCAAAGATTCTGCTTTAAGGCTTTTAACCCTCCCATGGAGCCTGTCATGCCGAACATGGCCATGTGTTTTTCGTGCTTGAGATTAAAGGTTGAAATAATTTTGTCCAATAATAAGTCATTACTGCCGGCAATGAGGACAAGCCCATGATAGGGAGGAAGTTTGGCAAGTTGAGGGTAGTTCTCCGTACCAACCTCTATCCACTGGCGAACCAGATCTATGGGGAAAAGCCATTTCCCTGTAACTTTAGAGGCTGGCAGACCTTTTTCCGAAATAAGTGAATATATCATTTTTTCATTTACATTTAAAAATTTTGCAACTTCTTTAGTTGAAAGCAGTTCACTCATTAAAGGCCTCCCTTTATCTCAAGATAAATATTTCACTGCTCTTTTTGCGACTTGTTCTGCCGTCATTGAGCCACAATCAATTTTTATGTCACAATAGGTATCATATAAGGGTGTTCTTTCTTTGTAAAGGTCTTCTATCGTCTGTCCGGACTTGACGGCAACTCCCCGGGATGTCATATTTGAAAATCTTTTTAAAAGTATATCCAGAGGAATTGAAAGATAAATAATGGTAGAGATTTTAGAAAGATGTTCCATGGCCTTTTTACTGTACACAACACTGCCGCCTGTGGCAATGACATGATTTTTGCACCTGAGGCTGACAACATGGCTTTCTTCAATTTGTAAAAACTGGTCCAGGCCCTTTTCAGCAATAATCTGGGAAAGTGTTTTTTGTTCTTTTGATTGAATCAAATCATCTGAATCAAAAAAATCAAAACCTATTTTTTGAGCTAATAGATTTCCAACGGTACTCTTGCCAACGGCAGGCATTCCTATAAATACTATATTTTTTTTAGTTTTCATCAAATTTTTTGATATTTTACAATAAAATTTAAAACCCCAAATACTATCCTTTTTTTATTAATGCAAGAAAAAATCATATCCTAACTTTGCCTGAAATGGTATGTTCCGGTCTAAAAAATGTATTCTCAATCAAAATCATCAAAGTTTGACCTGAAGCCATGGGTTATCGGTTCCATCTGTGTTCTGATTACCGGGATATCCTATGGGTTTGGTATGTATTTATTCCCCATGATTATTCCTGAAATGGCTAAAGATCTTCACTTAGACTACACCCAGATCGGCACTATTACAGGCATCGGCCAGACCTCTGTTTTTTTATCCATTCCTTTGGCAGGTTTTTTGACCACCCGGATAGGTGCATTGAAACTGATTGTCGGCATCCAGTTCATTGGGGCCATTCTGTTAGCCGGGCTATATGCGGTGAATGGGTTTAAAAGCTTGCTCATCTTAAATTTTTTAATCCGGGCATGGCCGGTCATGACATGGATCCCTTTGATTTCCGTGGCCATCGACCATATCCCAATCAAATGGCGGGCCACTATGCTCACACTGGCCTCAAGCTCTGGGTGCTTTTTGATTTTGATTGGTGGCCTGCTCTCATCCTTTTTCCTTGAACACTTACACTGGAGAACACTTTGGTTGACTATTGCGCTTATTTGCCTTTTCAGCAGCATCTTTTCACGAATGGGGCTAAAGTATGTGGGAGTTTGGCAGAGAACAGACCTCGCCCGACTCAAAAAAGAAAAGCCGTCTGATAAGGAACTCAAGGGATGGCTAAGGAGCAGTAATGGTATTATCCTGAATCTGATTTTCTTTATCACTGGATTATCTTTTGTGACTTTCCAGGTCTATCTGGCCTCCTATTTAAGAGATGAACTGGGTGTGGGGCTGGATACCACTGCCTTGATGTGGTCGACCATGGGAATCAGCGGTGCCATTGGTGGCGTGTTTTTCGGTTTGCTCACAGACCGCCTGGGAGTTCGGATATCACAATCCCTGATTTTTATATCCGGCCTTGGGGCAACGGGTTTTCTCTTCCTTTCTGCATCTTTCTCATCCCTGCTTATGATGGGGTTTTTGTTCGGTATCTCCCAGGCGGCCGTGTATGCCATGGGGCCGGCATATATTTCAAAAATGCTGTCTGCCGGGTCTGCTGCCAAAGTATTTACCATAGGCACCATGATCATGTCATCCGGCGCTTTTCTGGGCAATTTTTTAGGAGGATGGAGCAAAGGTATTACCGGTACTTTTTGGTGGATTTACATGGCAATGGGTATTCTTTTTGCCTGCGGCGCCCTGCTCTCCCTGTTATTGATACCAGAGAACAAATATCTAAAAGACACCTCCATTTAACGTCCTGCAAACCATAGGTCCCCGCTGCATATATCCTCGAAGCAGGTATTTAGAAATAAATATTTTTAATACTTTTCTTGACAAAAAGCGACTTCCTATCCTAAAATTAAACTATAAATATAGGAGAAATACATTGAAAAAGAAACTCTCGCGTTTTGATCTGCAAAAAATGAAAGACGATGGTCAAAAAGCCGTGTGGATCACGGCCTACGACTATGTCACTGCCCAATTGGCTGAAGAAACAGGCATGGACATGCTCCTGGTTGGAGACAGTCTCGGGATGGCGGTCTACGGCTATTCAGGCACAGTTCCCGTCACCATGGATCAGTGTATATACCACACGGAAGCCGTGCGCCGCGCTGCACCAAATACTTTTATCATCGGTGACATGCCATTTGGTTCTTATCAGACTGGTGTCTCAGAAGCGTGTAAAAATGCTGTCCGATTTCATAAAGAGGCTGGTGTGGACTGCATTAAGCTGGAGGGTGGAATCCGCGTAGCACCGGTCATTAAAGCCATCAGCGATGGCGGCATGCTGGTAATGGGACATGTGGGACTCACACCCCAGAGCGCAGGTGCTCAGGGTGGATTTCGTGCCCAGGGACGAACGGCAGACAGTGCCAAAGCTATTATAGATGACGCGCGAGCAGTATATGAATCCGGCGCCTTTGCTCTTCTCGTGGAGGGGGTACCCCCAGAGGTAACCCGATTAATTTGTGAAGCCCTTCCCATCCCTGTTTATGGCATTGGTGCTGGAGATTGTGACGGTCAGGTTATGATCTGTTCTGACATCCTCGGCCTTTTCCAGGCGTTCACACCAAAGTTTGTCAAACGCTATGGCAACATTGCCGATGAATATCGCAAAGTTTTTACAGCTTATATCGATGACGTAAGAAATGGGAAGTTCCCCGGAGAAGAGCACCTCTACCGCATGATAGATGGTGAAGCAGCCAAACTCTCAGTTAAGTGATCAAACTTAAAGCGTGATAATAAAGGAAGATCATCATGACGGACAGGTCTTTTGAACTGAAAATCGGAAAAGGGACAACAAGCTTTTCCATACCGGCGGAACAGCTTCTCTACGAACTGGTGGGAGAAAACCGCACGCCACCTGAAGATTTGGCCATGGCCTATGGATATGCTCTTGCCCATCCCATTGACAGCCCTCCTTTGAGTGAAATTGTTAAACCCGGCGAAACTATTGCCATTACAGTCAGTGACATCACCCGGGTCTGGCAGCATAATGAATTGACCTTGCCAATCCTTATCAACTATCTGAATGAAGCAGGTATTGCTGATAAGGATATAACTGTGATCATTGCCGTTGGAGCTCATCGTCAGAACACGGCCAAAGAAATGGCAGAGTTATGTACTGAAGCAATCTGCAAACGTGTACGTGTGATCAATCACAACGCCTGGGACACAGACAACATGGTCTATTACGGCAAGACCAGCCGGGGAACTGAAGTGTCTTTCAATCGCATAGTGGCCGAGGCTGACCGGGTCATTTTAACGGGAGGAGTCATCTACCATTACATGGTGGGTTATGGCGGCGGACGAAAAAGTATTATGCCTGGAGTGTCATCCCTTAGGACCATCCAGCAAAGCCACATGTGGGCCATGGGAAAGAGTCTCGGAGATGGTTCAAACCCATTGGCCGCCAATATGAAAACTGCAGGGAATCCAGCCCACGAAGATATGATGGAAGTGGCGGCATTTCTCAAACCCGATTTTATCATCAATGTCGTTCCCAATCTGGATGGTGACATTACTGGTATCTGTACTGGCAATTGGATCTCGGCATGGCAGAAGGCTACACAGATGGTTGATGAGATATTCGGGGTAAGGATTCAAGAGCAGGCCGACATTGTCATCGCCTCTGCCGGTGGCTACCCTAAAGACATTAACCTGTACCAGACCCAAAAGACCATTGACAATGCTGTCTACGCCATGAAACCTGGCGGCATTGCCATCATTCTGGCCGAGTGTCCGGATATTAAAGAACCCAGTGAATTCTTTGACTGGTTCCGCTATCCCACGGAGTTTGATATGGAAAAGGCTGTACGGGAGAATTTTCTCATCTCAGGGTGGGTCGCGGTTCGGCAATTAGAATATGCCAATTTAGGACACATTATCCTGGTTACCCAGGAAAAGAACATCGAATTAGCCAAAAATGCCGGTGTTCAAGGAGTAACCACTATGGAAGAAGCCCTGGAAATCGCATATGAAAAGTGTGGTAATAATTCCCCAAAGGTTACGATAAAGGTTACGATTATGCCACAAGGTGCCAATACATTTCCCATACTTAAGACCTGAAACCGATGGATCAGATTTTGAAAAATATGTACTGGCCCAATTGAAATCAAAGGACAAAAGATGATTAAAGTTGGAAAGCAAAATTTAATAACAGATGTTCCGGGAATAAAAGTCGGGAACTCTTACGATGAAACGATTAGAACGGGTGTGACAGTTATTATACCTGATGATCCTGCCATTGCCTCGGCAGATATTCGAGGCGGGGGACCGGGAACCCGGGAGACTGATGCCCTGAATCCGGATTGTCTGGTGGATGTTGTTCATGGGATTGTCTTAAGCGGGGGGTCTGCCTTTGGATTGGATGCTGCCGGCGGTGTAATGGCAAATTTAAAAACGCAAAAAATCGGCTTTAATCTGGGTGATGCCATTATTCCCATTGTTCCTTCTGCTATTTTGTTTGATCTGTTAAACGGTGGAGATAAAGACTGGGGAATCAAATCCCCCTATTTTGATCTGGGGTTTGCAGCGGTCCAAACCATCAGCAAAAATTTTGATCTGGGAAATGTAGGCGCCGGCTATGGTGCAATTGCCGGCGGGTTAAAAGGGGGTCTGGGGAGTGCCTCTTTTGTTTTTTCCGACGGCGAATCAGAGATAAGTGTTGGAGCGATTGCAGCAGTGAATGCCATGGGATCTGTTACAATGCCTGGCAGTCCTACCATGTGGGCGTTTCCCTATGAGCAGAATGATGAATTGGGAAAACAGCCCATGCCTGAAGAAAATGCCAGGATAGACCTGGACTTTTCTTTTGAGTTACCCCTGGGTAAAAATACAACCCTGGTGACTATTGCAACTGATGCAGTGTTGACCAAACCCCAGGCCAGACGGGTTGCCATAATGGCCCAGGATGGTTTGGCCCGGGCAATCAGACCGGTTCATTCGCCTTTTGACGGTGACAGTGTTTTTGTTTTATCAACGGGTAAGTGTGAACTTTTAGATCCAGTGGTTGGTGTATCCAGATTGGGTATGCTGGCTGCAGATTGTGTGGCCCGGGCAATTGCCAGGGGAATTTACCAGGCAGAAAGCCTGGGTGACATAGACAGCTACCGTGACCGCTACGGCAGATAAAATGTGATTAATATAAGGAGGCGACATGAGTAAAATCAAAACTATTGTTACATTAATTGTTCTATCATTGGGGATAGCCATAAATGCTTCATCCGTTATGGCTGCTAAAGACACCTTGAATTTGGGAATGGTATTGGAACCGACCCATCTTGATCCGACAGCAGGGGCAGCTGCTTCCATCGATGAGGTGGTTTATGCCAATATTTTTGAAGGACTGACCCGGATCGACAAAAATGGTGCTGTAAAACCAGGCTTGGCCAGCAGCTGGACAGTCTCAGAAGATAAAAAAACCTACACCTTTAATCTCCAAAAAGGGGTATCCTTTCATGACGGTGCATCTTTTGAAGCAAATGATGTGGTTTTTTCTCTGAACAGAGCCAGAGGCGAAGGTAGCGTTAATGCACAAAAGGCATTGTTTAAGCCCATTGAATCCGTTACCAGTAAGGATTCTCATACCGTGGTGGTAACATTGACTCAACCCACAGGCAGCTTTTTGTTCAACATGGGCTGGGGGGATGCCATAATTGTTGATAAAGCCAGTGCGGAAAAAAATAAAAGCAATCCCATTGGTACGGGACCTTTTAAATTTTTAAAATGGGTGAAAGGCGATCGGATTGTGATGGTCAGAAACGATGCATACTGGGGAACAGCGGCTAAACTAAAAACTGCAACAATCAAAATCATCCCTGACCCGGCAGCAGCTGTTTCAGCAATGATGGCCGGAGATATAGACGGCTTTGCCAATTTTCCCGCCCCGGAAAGTCTTGCACAATTTAAAAGCGATCCTCGATTTACAGTTGTCATTGGAAGTACAGAGGGAGAGACCATTCTTTCAACCAATAATCAACGCGGCCCTTTCAAAAATTTGAAAGTACGGCAGGCCGTGGCCCATGCCCTGGACCGCAAGGCCATTATTGACGGGGCCATGTTTGGTTATGGAACACCCATTGGAACCCATTTTGCCCCACACCACCCTGCCTATGTTGACCTGATCGCAACCCATCCCTATGATCTTGAAAAGTCAAAACAACTTCTGGCTGAAGCAGGATATCCAGACGGATTCAAAGGGGTTATCAAACTGCCGCCTCCCAGTTATGCACGACGTGGCGGGGAAATTGTGGCTTCCCAACTGAGAAAGATCGGAATCAATCTGGAAATCATTCCCGTGGAATGGGCCCAATGGTTGGATCAAGTGTTTAAAAAACGGGATTATGATTTGACCATTGTTTCACACACAGAACCTATGGATATCGGTATATATGCCAGAAAAGACTATTATTTTGCCTATGATAGTCCCAAATTTCAGGCATTGATGCAGAAACTGGATGCAACGGTTGCAACGGATGCCCGATATAAAATTTTGGGAGATGCCCAGAGATTGATTTCTGCAGAGTGTGTCAACGGATTCATGTTCCAGCTTGCCAAACATGGTGTGTGGAATAAAAATATCCGCGGATTATGGGAAAACAGTCCCGTTCAGGCCAATGACCTGACCGAAGTCTATTGGGTTGATTGAGAATTTTTCTGGCAAAAAGAGTCTTTACTCTGTTACTGACCCTGTTGGTGGCCACCCTGGTGGTGTTTGTGGTTCTTGAAATTCTGCCCGGGGATCCGGCAGCTGTTATGTTGGGAATCAATGCGGAAACAGATACGCTGAACGCACTCAGGGAGGAATTAGGCCTCAACCGACCGGTTTGGGTTCGCTATGCCAGTTGGGTAGCGGATTTGGTTACTGGAAATCTGGGAATCTCGTATACCTATGATGTGCCCGTATCAGAGCTGATTCTCAGTCGTATTATAGTCAGTTTTCCCCTGGCCTTATTGGCCATGACTCTATCCACGCTCATCGCCATCCCTTTAGGTGTCATAGCCGCTTCCAACCATAATAAACCAATGGATTTTCTGGTGATGAGTTTTTCCCAGATAGGAATTGCCATTCCCAATTTCTGGTTTGCCATGCTCCTGACGCTTCTGTTTTCTGTTACCTTAAGGTTGTTGCCTGCAGGCGGGTTTGCAGGTTGGGATGCAGGAATAGTACCAGTGCTCAAGTCTTTTCTGTTACCGACAATAGCATTGGCCTTGCCCCAGGCAGCCATCCTCGCCAGGGTTACCCGTTCGGCATTACTTGAGGTTTTGCAGGAGGATTTCATCCGCACTGCCAGGGCCAAAGGGATCACTAACCAGGGGGCCTTATGGAAGCATGCCTTGCGAAATGCTTTGATACCCGTTGTGACCATCATGGGACTTCAATTCTCTTTTTTGCTGGCCGGTACCATTATCATTGAAAACGTATTTTATCTGCCCGGAATCGGACGGCTGATTTTTCAGGCCATCTCCCAAAGAGATTTGATTGTGGTAAAAAATCTGGTCATTTTATTGTCAGGGGCTGTTATCATGATCAATTTTATGGTGGATTTGCTTTATGCATTTATTGATCCCCGTTTGAGAGAGGGGGAAGATGTTTAGCACACTGGCTGAAGTATTGCGGCATGGTTTGAAAAACCGGAGTTTTGTAATTGGTGGAACGATTTCATTGCTCTTTTTTCTAATCGCTTTTCTCTCCTATTTCTGGACACCCTATCCTGTTGAAGATATTAATATTGCAGAAAAATTACTGATACCAGGTGCCAAATATCTGCTGGGGACGGATCATTTTGGCCGGGACATTTTGTCAATGTTAATCCAGGGGGCCAGAAATTCAGTAATTGTCGCTTTTGTTGCCATTGGAATCGGTATTGGATGCGGCGTTCCCTTAGGCTTGATGGCTGCAGCTAAAAAGGGGTGGATTGATGAGTTGATCATGCGGTTCAACGATTTAACCTTTGCTTTTCCAGCACTCATTTCCGCTATTATGATAACAGCGATCTTGGGTCCAGGATCCGTCAACTCCATTATTGCCATTGGCATATTTAACGTACCTGTTTTTGCCAGAGTGGCGCGTGGAGCTGCATTAAGCATATGGAAGCGGGAATTTATTCTGGCAGCCAGGAGTGCTGGAAAAGGTCCGTTTAGAATATCAGTGGAACATATTCTGCCGAATATCTCAAGTATGCTCATTGTCCAGGCCACCATTCAGTTTGCCCTGGGCATCCTGGCAGAGGCTGGCTTAAGTTACCTGGGCTTAGGTACCCAACCGCCCATGCCAAGCTGGGGGAAAATGCTCAATGAAGCCCAGACTTTTATGCATTTTGCACCCCAATTGGCTATTTATCCGGGTTTAGCCATTGCATTAACCGTCATGGGACTGAATCTGTTTGGAGATGGCTTGCGAGATGTTCTTGACCCTAAATTAAGAAGAGGCAGGTAGCCGAGTGACTTTATTACAGGTTCAAGACCTTTGTGTAACCTTAAATACAGCCCATGGCCCCCAGGAAGTCATCAGCCATATTAATTTTTCCATGGATGCCGGAGAAAAGCTGGGAATCGTAGGTGAATCCGGGTGCGGGAAATCCATTACGGCACTGGCGCTGATGTCTCTTTTACCGCTGGATTCCCAAACCAAAGGAAAAATTATCCTGGGGGGCCAGGATATTTTAAAATTAGATTCCAGAAAGATTTGCAGCATACGGGGAAACCGGATCGGTATGATATTTCAGGAACCCATGACAGCCTTAAACCCCGTGAAACAGATTGGCGCCCAGATTTCCGAAAGCATCTATCTGCACTTGAAACTGAACAGAAAACAGACCCTTGAACGGGTGACTGAGCTGATGGATAAAGTAGGACTTCCCGTGAGCAGATTTGGACTGAACCTTTATCCCCACCAGCTTTCTGGCGGACAGCGCCAGAGAGTAATGATCGCCATGGCAATTGCCTGTAATCCAGACATACTCATCGCTGATGAGCCTACAACGGCACTGGATGTAACAGTCCAAGAACAAATTCTGGATTTAATACGGGAACTGGCTGATTCCTCGGGCATGGCCCTGATAATGATCAGCCATGATCTGGGCGTTATCGCCCAGACAACCCAAAGTGTGATGGTCATGTATACGGGTAACAGCGTTGAAATGGGAAGCACCGTGGATGTATTTCAAAATATGCTGCATCCATATACCTACGGTCTTTTTTCCGCCATTCCCCATGTCGGTTCTTCAGCACTCCCTGGTAGAAAAAGGCTTAGCAGTATTCCAGGGCAGGTACCGGAACTGCATCTAAGACCCGAGGGATGTAATTTTGTCGACCGTTGTTCAAGAGCTTCCAAAATGTGCAAAGCAAAGAAACCCATGGCCACAAGGGTGTCCGATCATCACCAGGTGTGGTGTTATCACCCGTTAAGCAGAGAAGATAAAAGATGAGACAGCCATTGGTTAAAATTGAGGGCGTGTACAAGGACTATCAACTTCCCAAAAAATACCTGTTCCAAAAGGCCCCGGTTTTTCGTGCCCTGCATGGTATTAACCTGGAACTGCATCAGGGAACCAGTTTTGGCATTGTGGGAGAATCTGGTTGCGGAAAATCAACCCTGGCCAGAATCGTCATGGCTCTTGATGAACCAACTTCAGGGACTGTTTTCTTTGACGGCCAGGATTTATTTAATATGCCTGCTGGCGAGCTGAGACACATGAGGCGCAATTTTCAGATGGTTTTCCAGGATCCATACGGCTCATTGAATCCCAGGAAAAATGTTATGGGGATCGTTGCGGAGCCGCTGGATACTTTAAAAGAAAAATTTTCATTTGCCCAGAAAAAAGAGCGCGTCGGTAAGATACTGTCTGAGGTTGGTCTGAATGCCACGGATATTGACAAATTTCCCCATGAATTTTCCGGGGGACAACGTCAGCGAATTGCCATTGCCAGGGCATTGATTACCCGTCCCTCATTGATTGTGGCAGACGAGTCCGTCTCGGCCCTGGATGTATCAGTTCAGGCCCAGGTATTGAATTTAATGATGGACCTCCAGGAAAAATATAATCTCACCTATATGTTTATCAGTCATGATTTGAGTGTGGTTGAATATATAACAGACCAGGTTGCTGTGATATACATGGGACAAATCGTGGAGCAGGGAACTACAAAAACATTATTTCAGAGGCCCCTTCATCCTTACACCCAGACACTCTTACTGGCTGTTCCGGACGTGAATCCGCTGAATAAAAAACGAAAAAATAAGCCTGTCATTTCGAAATTTGAAAAAACGGATGAGAGTTGTCCATTTCTCGACAGATGTAATAAAGCAACAAAGAGCTGTGTTAATAATGCACCAGAGCTGCTTGAGAATGAGGGGCAACTTGTAGCCTGTTTCAATGCTTAGTAGTATTTGGATGAAAACTCGCAGTAGGAGATTACTCATTGGCTGGCCTGTTTAGAAAACGAAGAGTTGACAGCAGATAGATCTGCAGAGATTCAAACATTTCTTCGATCTCCACATATTCATCCGTCTGGTGTGGCACATGCCTGGGTCCGGGGCCATTGACAAGGCAGGGGATACCCTTTAAATACCTTAAAAAAGTACCATCAGTGGCTCCGGGAACTCCATTATAAACAGGCTCCTTGCCAGTTATATCTGTGTACGCATCTGCTGCAATCATGACAATGGGCTCGTCTTTTCCCATGCTCACCACGGGCTTATCAGCGATAAACTCAATTTGCGCATGAAAATCAGGATCATCTGCAGCCAGCCTGTTCAAGATCTCCTGCAGCTGCCTCTTGATCTGTTTATGAACCTGGCCTGGAATGGTCCGGATATCCACATATGCCACGGATTCTGCCGGCATGACATTGAGCTGTGTCGGCTCACCAGGCGGAGGCGACTGCACCACAGTAAACGTAACTGATGGCCACCCCAAAAACTCGTCCTTGCCGCAACGCTCCATTTCCGCTTTTTCAAAGGTCTCAAAAGCCAGAATGATCCGTGCCATGCGAATACTGGTATTAATACCGGTGAGCGGCATAGCCCCGTGGGCCATTTTCCCTTTAACTTTGACTATGGCTCGCAAAGCCCCTTTCATACTTAAGCAGAGCTGATTCTCCTCGGGTTCCGGCACCAGACAGGCGTCCACATCATCAGCGTGTCCTTTTTTGATATAATCCTGAATTCCCAGCATCAGGTCCTCTTCATCGCACACAATACCCAGCCGCATCCTGCCTTTGTATTCAACCCCTGATTTGAGCATTGCCTTGACCGTCAGCAAATTAACTGCCAGCCCAGCCTTCATATCGCATGATCCCCTGCCATAAATTTTACCGTCATCAATCTTTCCTTCAAAAGGATCATGCTGCCAGAGATTTGGATTTCCCTCGGAAACCACATCCGTGTGACCTTCAAACATCAGACAGGGTCCTTCCTGGCCTGAGTCAATAGTGACAATAATGTTCTCCCTATTTGGAACCACCTCTTCAATCAGCGGTTCCACACCCAGTTCTTTTTGAATCCAGTCAGCAATAAACCGGACGACCCCGGCTTCTGTATTCCCCGTTGCTGGACGAATCACTGAATCAATCCTGATCAAATCCTGGGTCAAACGAACCAGTTCATCCTTATTGATAAAGCTGAGCAGTCTTTTTTCCGTCTCGTTGATCATATGGCTATCCTTTATAAATTCAAAATTACCCTAAGCCTGGGCAGTACCAATAAATATATAACAAGGGGGTAAAATACAGTCAATGAAGATTATTTTGCTAAAAGCATTTACGAACTTGCTATACCTTCCAGTGGAAGGGTGATTGCCTTACGGGAGCATTATGGATCATGGCTTACAAGCTCTTGATTATAGTAGCGGTTAAACCGCCATGGTGTCTGAGCGAAGAATGAGCGAATTCATGGCGGTCAGCGAAAGTAATCTTACGTGTGACCTTCAGGTTACGTGTGACCTTCAGGTTACGTGTGACCTTCAGGTTACGTGTGACCTTCAGGTTACGTGTGACCTTCAGGTTACGTGTGACCTTCAGGTTACGTGTGAC
>Ga0208648_1001845_pt1 | contig 15871 bp, 11 predicted proteins | sample AntAceMetag02UKL_FD_184772 | JGI IMG/M metagenome (GOLD analysis project Ga0208648, IMG submission 184772) | Saline lake microbial communities from Ace Lake, Antarctica - Antarctic Ace Lake Metagenome 02UKL (SPAdes) (version 2) | ecosystem: Environmental > Aquatic > Non-marine Saline and...
ATTACGTTATCGTGTTTCATGGTGTTTCCTTTCCTTTAAGGTTTTTTCCTTGGGTGATAATTCGACGGTTACCACCCGGAAAGGATACACCACCTTTTCTCTCAAACACAACTTTCAGTTATAACTCCCTTGAGGAACGTCTGATCTGATCAACAAGTGAGTATTTTTCTTCTTTCAGAAATGAGCGGGTTATCTTATGTACTTCAAGTGCGAGCTTATATGAAAGCTGGTATGCCTTAATATCTCTATATCCATTGTAATTATTATTAGTCATGTAAGGGGTTATGCCTTTAGAATATTTTGTTTCTCCCTACTCCCTACTCCCTACTCCCTACTCCCTACTCCCTACTCCCTACTCCCTACTCCCTACTACCTACTACCTACTACCTACTACCTACTACCTACTACCTACTGTTTACTTTAGTTCCCAGCCTCCTGGCCTTTTTGCTTTTCTGCAATCATCTTTTCAATACATTGTATCATTGTTTTTCTTAAAAGTTCTACTCTGCGGAGGGTGTAATCATTCATTGAGCCTGTTTTAAGGTCTTTATACAGGTATAAAGTCCCCTGATGCATATTCTCCTTGCCCAGCAGCGGGAGTTCAATCTTTAAAAAATTCTTTTTAAAATTTAAATTTGTAAAACCGTCTTTTAACCAGCTCATGCCCGGGCTGGAAAGGTCCGTATTGAGTCCGGTAGATTCATCAAAGTGCAATTCCGCCATATCAAAAGTCAGTTTTTCAAGTGCAGTACAGGTGTTATCCCAGAGATCTTTAATATTTTTAGAATTAGTGATCTTTATCTGATAATTTAAAAAACTTCTTCTTTCATGATTTATACCTATATCGTCACCCACATCCTTGAACCAGCTCATGACTTTGTCAACGGCAAAGTATTCAAAATAACCCAGCTTTCTTATCAGGATGAAAGCACCGATGCCAAGCATGATAAAGAAGAAACCAATGGTTTCATTTCTTAAGTTAACCAGGATTATGGTGGAAATGCACAGGCAGATGGAAATGGCATATATGATGAGAACGGATTTTTGAGTCGACAACCCCATTTCCAGGAGACGGTGATGGATGTGTCCACGGTCAGCCTCGAACATTTTTTTACCAAGAACAAAACGGCGTATAGGGGCAAGTATTGTATCGATCAGAGGAACACCCATGGCGACTACTGGTATCAGCATAACAGCCCCGAGCTGACTTTTAATAGAACCCAAGATTGCAAGTGATGCAAGTGTATATCCAAGGAAATAACTTCCGCTGTCTCCCATGAAAATGGAAGCTGGGTTGAAATTGTATTTTAGGAAACCCAGAGTCGAACCTGCAAGGGCAGCAAACATCATTGCGATGAGATAGTTGCTGCTTATTACAAGGATAATTGTCATTACGACAGAAACAAAGAACACGATACCTGTTGAAAGTCCGTCGAGGCCATCCATTAGGTTTACCGAGTTTATAAATAAAAGAAACCAGAATAATGTAATGAAATAACTTAACGGGCCAAAAAACAACTCATTATCAAACAAGCATATGCCGTTTATCCGTATCCCTCCCCAGTATGCAATGCTTACGCCTGCAATTTGAAAGATTACTTTTATCAGAGGCCCCAGTCTTTTTATGTCATCAAAAAAACCGATACCGAAAACAACGAATCCTCCAATCAGGCAAAAGACTATTTTTCTGTTCAGAATAAGATGATCCGTTACTGTTGTGAAAAAGAATGAGCTTGCATAAAGGGTGACAATAAAGGATATCCCCATTGCAAGCCCGCCGATTCGGGGGATGTCTCCGGAGTGAATTTTCCTTTCATCCGGCCGGTCTATGGCACCCAGTTTATTTCCTAAAGAGCCTGAAATCGGTGTCAATATCAGCGAACAGATAAATGAAAAAAGAAATATTGCAAGGAGTGAAGTCATGATTTAAACACGCTATAGGTTATTGTGTTCTTGCTAATTTCTGTTTTAGCACAGAAACGATCCGTTGTGAAGTTTTGCCGTCCCAAAATTTCGGGATTTTCCCTTTTTTTAAATCACTGTTTTTAAATAAGCTATATGCTGAAAGAATGCTTTCTTTTGTTGTACCAGCCAGGATGTTTGTACCCTCCTCTATAGTTATCGGACGTTCCGTATTTTTTCGGATAGTAAAACAGGGAATGCCAAGAGCAGTTGTTTCTTCCTGCAGGCCGCCGCTGTCTGTTAATACAAGGGATGCATCTTTCCATAGTTTAAGAAAATCAATGTAAGGCTGCGGTGGAATCAGTTCTATATCTGATTGCATAATCTTGTCTGTTAAACCGAAGCGCTCAATGTTGTTTTTTGTTCTTGGATGGGCCGGAAAAACAATTTTCATATCCCTGGAAATTTCAGCTAAAGCCTCGATTATTTTAGTAAAGATCTCTTTTTCGTCTACATTAGAGGGCCGGTGAAGTGTTATTACAGCATAATTCCTATTTTCTGCTCCATCCTCGATCTTAGTCTCAAGCTTAACCTGTTCATCAAGTTTAGCCAGCTGATAAAACAGGGTGTCAATCATTACATTTCCGACAAAAAACACGGTGCTATCATATTTCCCTTCAGCTTTCAGGTTTTCGCAACCGCTTTTTTCACTGACAAATAGATAATCAGAGATTGAATCCGTTACAATTCTGTTTATTTCTTCCGGCATTTCAAAATCATTGCTTCGAAGTCCTGATTCAACGTGGGCGACCTTAATATTTAGTTTTTTAGCTGTAATAGAACATGCCAGGGTAGAATTGACATCACCCACAACAATAACAAGGTCAGGCTTTTCCTTTGTACATACCTTTTCAAATTCGATCATTATCTTTGCGGTTTGCTTAGCATGACTTCCGGAACCTGCATGTAAGAAATAGTCGGGTTTGGGTATCCCAAGGTCTTCAAAAAAAGAGAGAGACATATCGTAATCATAATGCTGACCGGTATGAACCTGAATTGTCTCAAACTTATTTTCATTGCTGGCATTAATCTCCCTTATTATTGGTGCGATTTTTATGAAATTTGGACGGGCTCCGGCGACAAGGGCAATTTTAGGCATAAATCTCCTCATATTTTATTTGAAGTTTGATTTGTCTTTTAAAACATCCAGATATTTAGCTGCAATTATATTCCTGTCAGCGTTATTTTCAACATACAGACGCCCTTTTCTACCCATCTCTATTAGAAGGTCTTTTTTGTTATACAGGTCATTAATAGACTTACTGATCTTATCGACATTTTCGGGTTCAACATAAATTCCACTGCCTGACTCTTCTATTATCTGTCTGCATTCTCCATCAACTGCACAAAGTATGGGTCTTGACATTGCCATTATCTCGAATATCTTTGATGGGATCACGGTTCTAAAAAGCGGAGTATTCCTTAAGGTTACCAGGTTTAAGTCGGTTATTGAATAGTAACCTAATATTTCCTGTTTAGAAACGCCTGGAAGAACTTTTATATTCGCGAGTTTTTTTGAGGAGATCATCTTTTTGATACTTTTTTTTTGAGCGCCTTCACCAACTATTAAGAATAATATTTTGGGGTTAGAAATGAATTTTTCTGCGACGTCTATGATTTTGTCAATAGCATGTGCCATGCCGATTGTTCCGATATATGAAACGATGAATTTGTTTTCCGCATCAAGAGCTTTTATAAGACCTTCTGGACGGTCTTTAGGTTTGAAAAAGGAGAGGTCAACGCCGTTTTTAAAAACTTTGATCTTTGAAGCAGGGACGCCTCGATTTATGAGGTTTTCTCGAAACGCGTTGGTAAGTGCGATAATCATTGATGACTGATGATATAAAAAAAGTTCAAGCTTTTCAAGCAGGCTAATGATAAATGATTTATGCATTGCACCAACAGTAACGATAGACTCAGGCCAGATGTCACGAAGTTCAAAAACAAACGCGCATTTTTTTAGCCTGCTTATAATGTAGGCAGCAACAGCACAGAAAAACTGGGGGGACGTTCCTATTATTATATCAGGTTTTTTTATTGTGAAAGAAACTGAAATGGCTGTGGGAATAAAGAAAAGATAGTTTAATGTTCGGCGGATAAAGCCTGCATTGGGTGCTAAATAAGTTTTTACTCTTACAATATTGATATTCTGTATTTGTTCTTTTTTAATCCAGTTGTTTGAATGTCCGGGATATAGAATTCCTTTTGGATGGTTAGGATTGTTAGTTATAACGGTTATCTTAAGATCCGGGTCTTTTGCCCATTGTCTTGTGTGCTCAAAAGTTCTTGAAGCAGGGGCATTTACTTCAGGCGGAAAATAATGACTCAGGAAGAGTATGTGCATTTTATTCCAAAGTTTAAATTGTTTTCAAATTTTTTGTTCAGAACGAGACAATTGCGTTTTTCTTTATAGCCGAAATGAGGATAGAAGTCCGAATCTGTTAGATTGTGGTTGATGTTATTGATTTCAAAAAGAAGCTTATTATTAATGATGTAACAATTTTTTGATTTTTTAAATATTTCCACACCCGGTGCAAAATGATAAAAGGCTTTACATGAGTGCTTTCCAGGGCCCGTCAGCTTGTCCGAAATTTCAAAGCCATTATCATTAAGCCTGATTTCACGGTTATGATACAGTCCTTTTTGATGTTTTATAAATCCTGTATGAGAGCAGCTTAAACTGCTCTCATGAAATTTTCGATCTATAGGTTGACCCCGGTGACCCATACGGAAACTTTTCCAGATCTCAGCTTGATCAAGGTCGTCGATTGTAACGGTGTTATGAGCTTCAGTGCTTCGTGAATAAGAACGAACTGATCCTTCTTTATATTCAAATACGCCGGTGTCAGTCAGAATATTTGTGTCGTCCAGGTCAAGAAGTACTGAAAGCATGTCACAATGCGCATGCCCGGGTAAGTAGTCCGGGCCGAGTTGTGCTGTGTCAAATATTAATTTAAAATGTTCGTGTCTTAAAATTATATATCCGGACAGGTCATGTCCCGTCCACTCACCAATGCGGAGTTTATTTATTTTGTCCTGGTTTGAATTTATACTCAGTTTATTACTGTATCGTTTAAGATCCTTGAATTCCGGACTAATCCCGTAAGCTGAATCATTCAGCAGAGGGATTTTATTGTTGTTGTCTGATATAAGTTCAAGCCAGGACAGTGCCTGCCCGGCAGTTTTTATGAGTTTGTTAAGGAGCTGCTGATGCTCAGGGTTATTATGAGATTTAAAAAGGTTAATAAGATCAAGCAAGTCTTCAAGTGCTATTGAATGATACATGGGTGAAAGTTCAAAATGCCCGCCGTCTGGTAGGAACTGTTCTTTTAGTTGGTCCAGGATTATTTTACGGCCAAGAGAAAGGGTGTCGCTCTGCTTTAAAAAAGCTCCTGCAAAACAGAGTGCTTTGCCATTAGCCAGCAGATGATTGCCGAGGATGTGGTACTCTATCCTGCTCTTTAAATTGTGGGTCTGTAAGGCTAAGCTGTTTAAAATATCCTGTGAAGGAACAATATTATGAACAGACAGAAACTTTATCCAGTTGCATATTCGTATTGAGGTGGGGTAGGGTTCCCATCCGGTGTTTTTATTTTTTGGTGTGTGGCCTTTTATCCAGCTTTGAATTAATGCTAAACCTGCTTTAGGATCAATGTTCGGCTGAAGTAAAAAATCAAAATAGTGCAGGTTGTATTGCCAAAGACGGGTAGGTGTTTTGGTGTTCCAATCTATGGGTATTCCAAGGTTCTGTTTGTGATTTAGAAAATAAAATTCACCCCTGTCCAGCCACGTAACAGAACGTGTTTGTGGCTTGATGATATTCAGTTTTTGAAAACTATAGTTTTTTTTAATTTTAGTTACAAATTTATTTGGGGAAAGACGGTACTTAAGCTGGTGATAGATCTGAACCAGACGAAGGTAACGGAGTGTGCGAAGATATCTCAAAGTATTTAAAGGCTTCAAATTTAGCCTCTGGAGAGTTCTATTGTTGTTTCCATAACTTCAAAAATTTCATCAGCAGGGATTGGGTTGTCCAGATTGTTTGTCACAGCATTGATGAATGAAGCTATTTCACGGTTATGTCCCTTGTCCTGTTTCCATAGATTCATTGTGCTAAATGATTTCCATCCATAGCCACGCATCTTTCTGAAATCATCAAGCTGTATGACCTTTCCTGAGCAAAAAGCTTCAAGCCGTTCTTTTGGAAAAGATTTGTTTCCATTAGAAAAGTAGTGGATGGTGCCGATTGATCCATCAGAAAAAGATAACTGTATGCTTGAAGTATCTCCGGTATCAATAGATGTCTGAGAGATATGTGAACCTGTCACTGGATGTCCAATAAGGAACCTGAGAAGATCGAAAAAATGGCAGGCTTCACCAATGATCCTTCCCCCACCAACATTCCTGTCCTGTATCCAGCTGTCTTTAGGTATGAATCCAGCGTTGACGGTCATGATGAGGGATTTTGGTTCAGGGCTTGTATTTAGCAGTTCCTTCATTTTGATTATGTGGGGAGCAAAACGGCGGTTAAACCCGGTCATCAATAACGGAGCAGGAGAGCTTTTATTGATGAGAGAAGTACAGACGTTTCTGATCTCTCCAAGTTCTTCCAGTGTCAGACAGAGTGGTTTTTCTACGAATATGTTTTTACCATTTTTCAGTGCTTTGAGGACAAAGTCAGCATGGGTATTATGCCGGGTGGTTATGAAGATGGTATTAATTTCGGGGTCGTTAAAGACTTGATCTGCATCAGTAGAGCTTTTGGAAAACCCGAATTTTTTGCCAAGATGAGTTCCGGTCACACCGGCGTTAGAAACGATTGTTTTGAGAACGGCATTTGTTTTTTTTAACGCAGGAAGCAAGGTTCTGCCTGTAAAGTTGCCGGCACCTATCATTCCTATAACAGGGGAACCTGGAGACCTGTTACCCTGCTGAAACTTTTGCTTTTTAATGACTACTGTCTGGTCCTTTTGTACCTGTTCATCGCTCTTATAATTTAGAATTATGCCAAGATAGGATTCGTTTTTGTTTGAGATCAATTCATAAGCATCCTTAGCCTTTTCAAACTCAAATCTATGGCTGATAAGCGGTTTAATATTAAGTTTTCCGGATGCCATTAGGTCCAGAACAGATTCAAAATTTCTTTTCTCGGTCCACCGTACAAAGCCGATTGGATAATCATGACCTTTGTCTTCATATTCACTGTCATAGCGGCCCGGGCCGTACGAACACGAAACCTGAAAAGATAGTTCTTTTTCATAGAAATCAGAACGTCTGAGTTCAAGGCCGGTAACGCCCACCAGAACGATCCGGCCTCTTTTCCGGCACATTTGGGCAGCATGATGTACCGGATCGCTGCTTTTTGTAGAAGCGGTTATGATGACTCCGTCAATTCCTCTGCCCTTACTAAAGCTGTCGGCTTTACTAATTGGATCATTGTCTTTTGAAAGATCAAGTATTTCTGCGCCAAAAGATTCTGCCAGCTCACATTTTTTAGTGTCAAGGTCAATTGCGAGGACTCTGCATCCGTTTGAAATCAGAAGCTGTACTGTTAATTGTCCGATCAGACCCAGCCCCATTACAACAAAGCATTCGCCAATGGTAGGCTGAGCAAGACGTAACCCCTGAAGCCCAATAGCCCCGGCAACAGTAAAAGCTGCCTTTTCGCTTGATACATTGTCAGGAACTTTTGCGCATAGGTTTATTGGGGCTGTTACAATTTGAGCGTGGTGACAGTTGCTGACAACCCTGTTGCCGATCTTAAGGTCAGTAGAAGAGTTTTCGATTTCAGTAACAATGCCGCAGTTGCAGTAACCCAGGGGAAGCGGCTGGTCCAGTTTTGACTTAACTGCATCTATTGTCGGGAATATTCCGTCTGTTTTGACTTTATCTAGAACCTGTTTAACTTTGTCAGGCTGCTGCTTTGCCTTGTCAAGCCATCCGGCTTTGCCAAAGTCAAGCATCATTTTTTCAGTTCCTGCGGATATAAGAGTTGAAACTGTTTGAATTAATATGTTTTCACGGCTTAAGTTAGGGGACGGCACTTCAACAATATTAACTTCGCCAGTATTAAGATTTTGAAGTATTTGTTTCATGAATTATGGTTCTTTCTTACAATAACATTTCCATTCGACTGTAATTTAATGTGTATTTTTATTTTGCATTATTTCCTAAACCAAAAGAATTCTTTTGCCTCTTTTGCTTCTAAGAATCTCTTTCTCATCCGTTACAATTTTATAATTAACCTTAAATTTATGGAACGTTAATGAATTTAGAAAAAGATAGCGGACTATACAGTGCTCCCCCAGTTTTTATTTTTTTCTAGCTACGCAAAAAAATAATTCGCCAAATCCAATTTTTGAAAGGTGAGGGAATCCTACATGTGTATGTAATTTTTCAAGATTAAATCCCGCAACTTTCAATTTTGATTTAATAGTTGATTTAATATAAATATTTTTCTGAAAATCTATATAAGAATTTGCTTTTATTTTTGATAGGATATATTTATTATATAATTGAAAAATGCCATATCGATTGGGAAAAGTAATAATCAGGATCCCATTCGATTTTAAATAAGTTGATAATTTTATCAATAAGTCTGTATCTTTTTCTGCATATTCTATAACACTTGAGCAAATTACTAAATCATAATAATTTTCTTCAATTGCTTCTATTTCTGAAATAGTTATATTTGAATGCTCAGATAATTCATTACTAGCAACTTGCTGCATTTTTATAGAGATGTCTGTTCCAATTACAGTCCCAGCTTTTTTTGCTAGCAACTCAGTTAGAACTCCAGACCCGCAACCATAATCGAGAGCTACAACATTAACATCACTATAAATTGTTAATAATTCATTAAACTCATTATATCGTTGACGAAAAAAAGTTGAGTTTTTGTATCGAGAGGACCAGTCTTTGGCTAGTTCGTTAAAGTATGTCTCAATATTTTTATTGTTCATGATTGATTAGTATTGTTTATGCCAACAATTTTTTGGAGTGGTGATGATAGGACTCTCTGGTCATATGCCCTGCTTATGTTTTTGGGTAATGAAGGGGTTTTTCCCGTGGTTAAGATTTCTTTATGTTTTAATTCTATAGTCCTCATTACATCAACTCGTAGGCGGGCCCAGGATGTGCCGCGAACGCCATCTTTCCAAGCACTATGAACAATAATTTCATAAAGCCATTGTAGTTGATACCTGAAAGGGATTTTGTAGAATGTTTTTTTAAGAAACATGCGACGTTGTAATGCTGAACCAAAAATCTTTGGCTCAGCAGAAAGTTTATCGCCTCGAAATTTCATAATTGCTTCCATTGTCGTATATCTATTTTGTTTTTCATACCAGTGATATAAATTATGGCTATCGTGATGTTCCATAAAATTCTTTAATTTACCAAGAGAGCCGTCAATAATTGGATGTTCATTAACAATAACATTTGAAAATTTGCATTTTCCAGTACGCCATAAGCGAAGTAGATGTAACTTTACGTGTAAAGGTTTCCCTATAAACCAGAGTCTTAAGTCCATTGAATATCCATTACATACAGGATTGGTTTTTAATAACTTTTCGATTTCAGTCATAAGCTCAGGAGATAATCTTTCATCAGGATCAAGTTTCATTACCCATTCGGTTTTAATCGGTAGTTTTTCTAATGCAAAATTCCATTGGTCTCCGAAATTGGTGAAAGGTCGCTGAACGATGTTGATACCATTTTCCAATGCTATGTCAACAGTTTGGTCGGAGCTACAGCTGTCAACGATAAATATCTCTTCTGCCCAGTTCTTTATGTTATCAATAGCTCTTGGAAGGTTAATCTCCTCATTTAGGGTAAGCATAATTACTGTAACGGGTACTTTTAACAATTTTGTTACCTCATAGTTAATAATGAAAACGCTTGTTTCCTTATGGAATGGTCACCATTTATAGGTTGTTACAGTTTTTTACGCTCTGTTAATGATACCAGTGACTAGCCCTTCGGCATTTTCCGCATACAGGGTGTTCGGACCTATGACTATCCTTATGTATTTTTCTTAACTTTACCAAAACCTTGCAATTAAAGATTTCCTGCAAAGTGTTATTTCTAGCAAATTCATTTAACTCTTTTCTTGTTGATAGAATCACTGATTTCCTTAAAAAGGTTTATCAGAGAATCAACATATGATGACCATACATATTCTTTTGATCTTTTTAAAGTATATTTTAATATCCTATCTTTTTTATCTTTGTTTGTTAAGACCTCAAATATTTTTTCTTTACATTGTTCGATATCCAGTGGTTTAAAATATATAGCTGCCTTCCCGCATAATTCTCTATTAACAGCAATATCAGAAGCGATAATCGGTAGTTCACAATTCATTGCTTCAACTAATGGATGGCCAAATGATTCAGTAATAGATGGAAAAATAAATATATCTGCACGTGAATATAAAAATTGCAATTGTTCGTACTCTAGATGTCCTGTTGGGATAAAGGTGTTAGACAGCCCTAATTTATAAATTCTATTGATCATTTGATCGTATTCAACTTTATTCCCGGTTTTTTCTCGTGCGATAGTTGTGATAAATTTAAATTTTATTCCAGATTTAATCAAACCAGGTAAAGCTTCTATAACGGTTTCTAAGTTTTTATGAATTGCGTATGCGGATACATGTAAAAGGATTTGGCAGCCGTTATCCTTCCATTTGTCAATATCCCGGGTGATTTTTGGTGGTCTTGCATTCATGTTTAAAAATGAACTATGTGAAAATCCATAATGTAATATATGAAACTTTTTTTCCGGTAATGAAATATGTCTTTTAACTTGTTCGTAGATTGACTTGCTTGGAAATAATACAACATCGGCAAACTTTATAGACAAAAGACTTAGCCATTTTCTGAGGCGAATTATTCTAAATGACCTGTTGGCATCTCTGTATTTTTGTTTAAACATGTTTGAAAAATAAGCTGCATTTCTAATAAGAAGAACTTGAGGACAGGGACTTTTAATAGTTCCAAAACCTGTTGATGAAAAAAGAATATCAATGTTAAACTTTCTTATCATTCGTGGAATAATTATATTATCGAAATATATTCGCTTTACTATGCTGTGACCAGTGTAAATATATGGAATGATCTTAATTATATTTTTGTTAGATAATTTTGATAATTGATCTAACTTATCAGGAGGAACTATAACAATGAAATACGCATTGGATGTTTTCTTAATAGAGATTTCTTTTAATATGTTTATAATATAAGTCAGTGCGCCGCCCATATTAGCTGATGCAGCATTTATTAAAACTCTCACTAGAATACACCATGTGTGATTTTAGTTATTTAAAACAAAAAATGACTAAATTTATAAATTTGTTTTGGATACAGTTTGTTTAAACTTATAACTGTGTTACTACATTTTGTGACTTTAAAATTGGTGGTATCTCTTTATGCTTATGAAATTTTTAGAATTTTACGATATAATGCTGTATAGTGTGCAGTAATTTTATTTGTTTGAAACCTTTTAACGTTCTGAATTCCTGAATTAGTTATTTTGTTTTTATACGTCAGATCATTAATAATTAGAAGCAAGCCTTTTCGAATACTATCGGCATTGGAAGGATCCACTATGCATGCGCCATCACCTGCTATCTCAACCATTGGTTCTAAGTTGCTTGTTATTACAGGACGTCCTATTGCTTGGGCTTCTATGATCGGAAGCCCGAATCCTTCATAAGTTGAAACAAAAAGTAATATGTCGCTTTTTTCAAATTCAATTTGCAATTGTTTATCTGAGATATTCGAGGTGTTGGAGTAATCAATTTTATATTCTTTAAGCATTGTTAATTGAGTTTCATTTAATGGGCCGATAATGCGCAGATGGCACTCTAATCCGTTAAGTGCATTGGCTACCATGTCCAGATTTTTATTTTGTTTTGTTCCGATCTGCAGGATGACTGGTTTGCCAGGTTTATTTTGAAAGGGCTTTTTTGAAAATTCGGGATCAACACAATTATGTATTACTTGAACTTTATCAGATGTCCATGGCAGTTCGTTTATAAGTTCTTGTCTGCTGAAATCAGATATGACTGTAATTACTTTTGCACATTTGCAGGGGAGGTAGTACCAGAGCAATTTATGTATCTTCCTCTTTAACCCTTTAAGTTTATGAAGGTTAACACAATCGTGAATTGTCAGGATTGTGTTTTTTCGTGACAGCCCGAGCGCAATGTAATGGCAATCACCTGTGATATGATTTATTTCACCTTGATGGAATGCTGCCCATATTATGTTAAACAGTAAACAAAATGGATTGGTTCCGCCAAATGGTAAATAACAGACTTTAATTTCAATTTTATACGAAACAGCGGAACGTATATGTTTAAATAATCGTTCAATGCTTATTCCCTTACATTTTGCTCTATGAAAATGTGTTACTCTCATAAGAAGTCTGTAGCTTTTGTATTTTAAAACTAAAGGTTTACGGGTTAAACTTAAAGAAATATTTAGGTCCAGGATAGTTCCATGACTTAGTTGGTATTTTGTTATGGATGCTTATTTGTGCAATTAATCTTGGTTAGATATTAATTAAATACAAAAAAGTGTTTTGAATTAGTTTTGTAATGTTGTTTATTTAGAATACGGTTTTTCTTTGATTAAATAAAAAATAATAAATAATTACGAAATATCCGACACAAATTACAAATGAACCAACGTAATCAGCAACAAACCGACCATCTATTCGATAACCCATTTTAATACCGTAAAATATGCAAGGCAAAAATATAATTGCTTTATTACTCATAACAATAGAAGCTATGCGTGATATTAGAGAAAAAATTAAGCCTATGACAATAGATACTATGACAACCATTATCCAACCACCATGATAATAAGCATCAGCAAAAACTGTTATGCCTAAAGATGATCCTTGTTGTTTTCTCAGAAGTGTATAAAACCCTAAGCCAGCCGATGTCATGATTGGCTTGCTCGGAATTATTTTTCTTGGAATTAATGCCCAGAATATATTATTAAAATCATGACCAGGGTAGCCGGCATCGTACTGGTCCATGGCAAAAGCTTGTACATTCGCATAATTTATTCTACCCCACATTCCCATTTTGTTTTTAACATTAATAGTTTTATTTTTTTTGAGCATTTTTTTAAAGATATTTAATCTTTCTGATAATGTCGCACTATAATGAGTTCCACTCATCTTAATTATTTCAAATCGTCCGGTCCTAACAATGTTATTATAAAAATAAAAAGTAATAGCACATAAAATTAAACCAATAACTAATGTTTTTATTTTATTGTTTCCAAAATAAACTCCAAGAGTTCCCAATATTATAACTAGCATTAAAGCTGTTTTTGAAAATCTTAATATATTTACAGCTAATTCAATGATGAAAAGTGATACGAAAATAATTTTCCACTTTCCACCTTCTAGAGATGATAGATATCCAAAAATCAGGAGCGCTAAAATTATTAAATTGCTCAGCCCAAGAACTGTTCCCGGAAGTATAGAATTTGCCATTCCAAATTCATACGGAAGAGCAAAACCATATTCAATAATTCCTCCAACGATAAGAAATAATATTGCTATTTGCTTGATTTTATATATTGGTATTGTTTTATCAAAAGAACGCCGAATGTGATTAAAATGTATTCTGTTTTGAATTGTTATAAATGTAGCAATTACTGTCATGGTGCCAAATGTGTTTAATATGTTTGTTCTTAAGAGTGTAATATTATTAATCTTGTATAATGAATGAGCTGATAATATTTCATTTGGCCCGGCAAATGTATATAATAAGGGGCCAAAACCCCAATATAGAGCTGTAGCTCCCAAAAACCATGGTAATGGAGTCCAGATTGCTACCGAATTTTTTTTAACAAATTGATACGTTGTATAGATAGAAATAAAACATAAAAGCAATGGCCCAATCCAGTTGGTGAACTCAAATAAATATTCATTGTTAATTAATAATACGGATAAGTAATAAGTATATAATAAAAAAATGAAAATAAAATAACGTCGTAAGCTATTTACATTTAGATTTTTGTTTAATTTATGGCTTGCTTTATGACTATGAAATTTAGAATTATTATTTATCATTATGCTTTCAATAGTTGCTTGGTATGACTCAAGGATTATAGATTGTTGATAATATTTATCATCTGTTGCATACGATCGTGATTACTATAGCCACTCTTAATGCAACGTTCGCGTCCAGCTTTAGCAATTTTATTTCTTTTTTCTTTGTTTTTTAAATAGTACTTAATTTTATCCAACATCTCATCATCAGAGCTAAAATAATCTGCTTCTTTACCTTCTTTAAATAATTCTAAATGTTCATTTGTCCGTTCGGCGAGCATAAATGCTCCGCATGCAGGAATTTCGATACTTCTTGTTGTTTGAAGGTCTCTGTTGATTTTTCTAAGAAAACATAAATTTATGTCAAAAGAGTTTATGATATTAACGTATTTTTCAGCATATTGCGAAGGCCCTGCAATGTTAACATTTTTAGAAAATATTCCGGCATATTTATTCCACTCATCACCCCATATTTTTATATCAATATTGTTTGAATCTAAAAAAGAAATGCTGTTTACACGTTGAGATTCAGCTGTTCCGATAAATCCTACAGCACCTCCTAATTTATTTTTTTTTTCTGTTGATAATTTTACAGGTCTATGAAGTACTGTATCATATGAATTTCCAATAAAAACCACACGTTTTATACCGAGTTCTTTTAACTCTTTTACACCATAAGTCTTGGTAGTAAAAAAAATATCATAATATTTTAAATGTTTCAAGAAATGATCGGATTGACAATGTCTTGCTGACATGTCATCAAGTGAAAAACCTATTATTCGGCATTCAGGTTGAATCTTTTTAAATAATTTTAGCGTAGAAGCTTTAATTGTTAGACTTTTTTCAAGCCATAAAAGATTATATTCGTTATTACATGCATAGCTTAAAATTTTCTTGTTAGTATCCGCCATATCGACAAAACCAAAATTATTTAATCCACATCTGAATAATTTGCCTTGAATACGTTTTAAAAGAAATAATGTTTTGCTTTGATTTTCCTTTGAATCAATAGTCACAACATTATGTTCAAGCTCTTTTAAAGCATTAATTCTTTGATAAGTTGTACTTCCCTTATATGTTTGGCCTACGTACAGGATTTTCGTATTTTTAGTTAACATGTTGTACACAATAATGAATTGTTAGATTAGCTATTATTGGATTTGTCCTTGTGTGAAATAATTTTAGTCTCTGGTAAGTTTTATGTTTTTGGTGAAACTTACCACAGTATGTTGCAAAATGTATTAAATTTTGTTTTTTTAAAAATGTAAATAACTAAACTTATATATTAATTATCGAGCATTTAATGGCGGCTGTGATCAAAAAAAAACGATTGGTGCTTAAGTCAAGTAATTTAGCATTGGAAAATTGCTTTAAACTTTATGACTATTGATTGTGTTTTGAATTCATAGTTTTTATGATAAAAATTACGTAACTATTCAGCAAAAAAATGAATAATAGCACATTTTTTTCTTGACAGTGTTTTATGCTCTTTTTCCAAAAACTGCTGTCAGTTACAGCACTCGCAATATAGTTGTCAAGCTGGAGCAGAAGCCACAAGAGGCATTATTAAAGGGCATGAGCATGGTACGGTGAGTCATTCTTTTTAAAACCCCGCAGAAAGAAGTACAGAGACAAAAAATCCGATTTTAAAACGTATGTTATACCTAAACTGAGCGATTGTCACCCAGCCAAAAAAAATGCCGGGGGTTTTCCAAATAAGTTTCTAATGACCCCTGCGAAGCAACTCTCATAACAAAAATATTTAAATTTTTTATCCAGATTTCAATCTCAAGTGTTTAAGAATAAAAACTGCTCCAATTTTGAGCACACCTGT
>Ga0208648_1001849_pt1 | contig 15848 bp, 32 predicted proteins | sample AntAceMetag02UKL_FD_184772 | JGI IMG/M metagenome (GOLD analysis project Ga0208648, IMG submission 184772) | Saline lake microbial communities from Ace Lake, Antarctica - Antarctic Ace Lake Metagenome 02UKL (SPAdes) (version 2) | ecosystem: Environmental > Aquatic > Non-marine Saline and...
CGAGACGAATGAAGGGATTGGCGATGGCGAATCTTAGTCGAGACACCATGAGCCCTTGGATACTCACATTCACCACCATCGATCTGGTCACATCTCTCATTCGGATTCCAGCAATCCCTGTGGCCATTATCCGATCCCAGACACACTGGCCAACACATCTCCAAGCCTGTCACATACCGAGTCGAGCCTTCCAATGACACCATTGATCTTGTCGCTAGACACTTTGTTCATCTCCATTGCGGTGGGTTCTTTGTCCAGCCCTAGTTCTCGCTCAATATCGGACAACAAACAGCTGACCCTATCCGCACTCGATGCGATTGTAGCTTTCTTATCTGATGCAATGTTCTCGCTCATAAATCCTCCCTTACACGTTTCATTCCATCCCTGGAACTCATTTGCCACTCCTCGGTCTCCAGTTACGGTGTTCAACAGGCTCTTCTATGCAACCAATGCACGCAGGCGCACCGAAGACATTCCCGCAGGTGTTGCAGCACTTCTCGATAGGATCCTCGGCGGTAGGCGTGCTGCGGTAATCCCACGCAAACTGATTAAACACATCAGGCTCATCAAACTCGACGCTCACGATGTTCGTCGCCTTGTCGAAACTGACACCAACAACGTTCTTCCCGTTGTGGGACAAGAAATCGAAGTGCATGACGCTGTCAGGGATAGGGAACGTTGTCACCATAGGGCCACAGTCTTCCTCGGCAGTTTGACTGCGGTGATCCCGCATAAACTCCATCGACGCATCCGTCTTTCGAATACTCTCAGCGGCCTTCTCTACATCGATCGGCTCGAATCGTTTCATGAAGTCATTCCCCGGCATCGTGAACACACCGTCAGCGCCTAGCATGATCCATCGTTCGATGTCGCCCAGCACCGTCTTAGCAATCTCAGGGCCGTTGTAGACACCTAGCTCATCTTCGCATACTCCAGATCCTCCGAAGACGAATACCCTGTGCGTCTTGACGAAATCGCAGTCGTAGAGAATGCCTGCCTGCGTCTTGATCCAGGCCATCACTCATCACCTTCGTCTTTGTTCGCACGGAACTTGTCTAGCTCGTCCTGAAAGTCCATCGTCGAACTAACGGATTCCTTGACCTTGAAATTCAGATACTCTTCTGTGCCAAGCCGATCGACAAGTACCTTCCCACACTTCGAGCATACCATTCGTCGGTATCCATCGCGCTCTCTGTTGAAAATATCAAGCCATACTCCGTGATCGACAATAGGAACATGCTCATCACACAGAGCCTGTTTCAATCCTTCACGAAGAGCATCAATCGCAATCTGATTAGTAACGTTGCAGACCTCAAGATATTTCACTCTCTGTCTCAGTCTCATTGTTCTCATCCCCTTGCAAAACTCGTTGTACTCCTTCATTGCGCGGTTAGCGTCAGAAATGCCGTCAAGAGTGCCTCCTATAACGGAGCTCAGTACCCTGAACATATCAAGGCCAGTATGGCCGCCCCAACGAAAATCCCGCCAATGAATGAAGCCAGCGGGTCTATCCTCTCAAGCGAGACCTTGGTGCCGTCAACGTAGACAGCCTCGATAAATTCCAGATCTGAAATGTTAATGATGTACGGTGGGAGCTGCCCCGGACTCAAATGGACGTTCATGTACCCGTCACCGAACCAGACTGTGTCGTAGCTTGGCGGCTCAAGGACAGGAGCTTCATCGATCCATTGGGCATCAACAACCATCGACACCCCAACCAACAAGACCACTATCACCAAGAATGCGAATAAACCCCATAGCCTCATTGCCGTTTTATCACTCATTTCCTTCTTCATTCGCCCATCCCCCTCGGAGCTCCGCGCCGTTTCGCTTTCTTGTGCTTCTTAATCATGTTGCTGACCACACCTTCACCGATAGCAACAGCCGCCATGAACAGGATCGCGACTCCAATCCAGCCAGCCAACTCCCCAGGTGTCATGATTCATCACCACTGTCATCGGTCGTCGAGTCATGGTCGTCGGAATCATCCGTAGGCGCTGCCTCATCGGTATCAGCTTCCTGGAAATTGCCGTCGTATGGCGCATCAGGCTCACCGATCGTATGGAACATGATCTGTGCAATCCCGCCACCAACCTTGACGAAGATCCTAGCCTCACTGACGTTCATCAGCGAGAACTCCAGCCGACCACGCCATCCAGGCTCAAGGACCATCTGACTGACGATCAGCCCACAACGATTGTACGTCGATTTGCCCTGGCTGATGCCAACAAGGTCGTTGGGCATCTTGAATGTCTCCATGCTCTGTACCCAGACAGCCGACTGCGGCTCAACACAGAACAGCTCACCATCAGTGAGTGTCCGAATCATCTGAGTCTTCTCGTTGAAGTCATCGCCCTTCACATCGCCAGGCTCTATCACAACGCGAGCCTTCGGAATCCTGAAGATCGGCCCGAGTCGGATGTCATACCCAACAGTGCCAAGCCCCCAACTCGGGAATTCCATCTTCGAGTTAGAGAACGGTTTGATCATGCCCCAAGCCTTCTGTTTCGCCTTGATCTGTTTATCGTTCAGCAGCATGTTCAGTCTCCTTTTCCTCAAATCGTATACAGCCGAAATCGGGATCTACATACATCGCTTCGACTTGCGTCATCGCGCCGTTCGTTATCATGTGATTGACGCATCGGCTGTTTGTCTCTGCTAATCCGCCCAAGATTCCCTCTCCAGGAACGAAATGTTTGCAGTCTTTGCAGTAACCGATATTCATCAGTATTCAGCTCCATACCCCATGTGGATCAGCTTCGTGTTGATCGATTCAGTGTCGTCGCCAACGAACACCTCGGCCAGATAGCGGCCATACTTGCCCTTCTTATCTTTGTGAGTTCGGATTCGAACAGTACCGACAGCCTGCCCGACCATGTCTCCTTTCCCATTAGTCGCCAGATCAATAGACTCGCGCTCCGTGATACCAGAGCATAGCCACCGAATAACCTGGGCCTGGGCAACCTTACCCGCCCTATACTCGTCAGAATCAGCCTTGCGGCCAAAAGTCTCGGGCGTGTTCACACCAAGCAACCTCACGCGCTCCTTCACATGAATGTTGAGCCCGAGATCAATCATCACATCGATCGTGTCGCCGTCTACCACACGCAAAACGCGAGCATTGTAGTTATAAAGCACGATTTACCTTATTCAGACCTGGAAACTTCGATGTCTCTCTCTTTTTGTTCATTCACGCCCCCTTCTCGAACCTACCCCTGGCATTGCACCAGTACGTCGGCTCAATATCTAGTATATCAGACTAGGACAGTGAATACAACACCTTTCGAATCGGTGTTGACAAAGTTGTGTATTGTTGTTAGAATGGTTCAACCAACTAGCCAAGGAGGCAAACGATGGAAGACGCGATGACTCTCAAAACATCAGTCGGAGTCGTTCTTATTCAAGGGCGCGATGACGATCTGATTGAGGAAATGCGAAGCGCCAAAGCCAAGTCCGACAGAATGCGGGATCTCGCATTCAAGGGGCTCAGGTACGAGCAGGCTATCAAAGAACAGAGGGGTGGTGTGGAATGACAACTGAAGCAGCAGCAAGGCTGTATGAGGCAGAACACTTGCTACGCTGGCATGGACAGCCATGTGCCGTATTCAACCCGCATAATACGCCAGAGATGGATCTTCCCGTGATCTACGGATTCAACAATGGCGGTCAGTCTGGATTTATGGCCGCAGTTCTCATCGCAGAAGATGGAACGTGTCTTGGAAGCCATGCCTGTTCATCTGAGAACTACATGCCAGCAGATCTTGGAGTGCTGGAAGGCTCTCGACCAGATCGGCATGAGAATGATTTCCAGAAGCACTATCCAGATGGCTATCGAATGGAGTTCGTTGGATACGATAACATCGCTGGCCATAAGAAGTTGCATGCTGCGTTCACACTAAACAAGGAGGCAGACAATGACTGACGACAAGCAACAAGTAGTCGATGTTGATGTGGAGTATGTAGAGGCGACCGACGTGAAGCTCGTTGGCGACATGATGTCGAACGAGTTTTCTGTAGATGCGCTACTTGATATGGCAGAGAAGGCTCCGAAGATTGCTGCGGCAATGAGAGCCATCCAGCTCGCTAGCATTGCGGCCACAAACCCGCAGGACTGGGTAGACCAGGGCGGGAAGCCGTACCTGCAAAGCTCTGGCAGTGAGAAGACAGCAGCCCTCTGGGGCATCTCCTGGCAGATCATGAAGCAGGAGAAGACGACCAAGGCCGACTCGTACATCTGGTCAACCTTCCTTCGAATCATGGCCCCACGAATGGGACGCACGATCGAGATCTTGGGAACGCGCAGTTCGAACGATCCGTTCTTCGGAATGTCTCACAATCAAATCGTCCCTATCGAGCAGATAGATGAGGCGGCTGTTCGCAAGTCTTCCTACACCAACTCGTTGGCTCGTGGAGTACAGATCATGCTTGGGCTCCGCAACCTCACTTGGGCCGAGCTGGAAGCGCACGGGATCAAGAAGGGTGGAGTAAGCGCCATTCCTCGTGCGACCAAAGTGAAAGCGACTGAGGAAGAGGCCGGACAACGGACTGAGATGTGGAACATGCTACTTGAAATAAGCGGCGGTGACTCGAAACCCGCGCTGGCACTGCTTGAGGAAGTATCTGCGTTCGAAACCAAGGACGGGAAACAGATTCCTGGTGTCAAGAAACTCTCGCTCCTGAATGGCAAGCGGCTCAACGTCAACCTCGGCAAGGTGCGCGACATGCACAAGATCTTCCTGTCGGACATCGCACAAGGCGAGCAGGATGAGGAAACGAGCGACGAGACGGAGTCGTCTGATGGATAGCTTCTTTGTCACCGTCACAGCAATTGACATTCTCGATCTCGATAGGATCGTGAACTCTGCTCGCGCAGGGATGGGGCAATCGTGCCTCAGAGGAGAACTTGTCGGAGGGCCATTCCCGTTTGCGGGGATGGCCTGCCAATCATTGCTGATGGTCCCAGTTGAAGAGGAGACTGAACATGAAGATGAAAACATTCATAGCTAGATACTCTGCTCGCGCAATCAAATTAGCAGACGCACTTGATGAGATGTTTGATGGGACCCACATGTATACGGCAGTCAGCATGGAGTTAAGCTGCTTCCGAAACAATTCTCCCGCTGTACCAGATGTTGATGCGTGGGTCGAGGCAACAGGCAAGCATTATCATCTGGAGGATTTCAAAGACGTGCGGGCAATGATCTCGCAGATCAAGCATGACGTGAAGAAGAAGGAGACTGAACATGAAGCTAACAGTGGATGACCTGATTGACGACATCTATGCCGTCAAAACCGAAGGGCACGTACTACGCGGTATCGAGATTGGTATCGATGCGTGGGATACGCTTTATGCCGGTATGTTCCACACGGGGCTTATGGTCGACCATGCGGGGAATACCTTCATGCCTCCCGCACCTGGCACAAAACCAGCCCTGGGCTGTCGCTTGCTTGGGCTCCCGGTAACAGTCGTTGAGAGCCTCGGGGATAAGATCTTCTACCTCGTAGAACCGCGCAGCGTGGGGTTTGTATCGAGAGAATCGCTGCGTAAGGATGCTGAACATGCCAGTTAATATCCCGCAGAATGGGGTTATCTCCCAGCACGTAAGGGACGGAATCCTAGCCTCTCGCGAGGAGTGGCCAGTCCACTCTAACCGAGCTTCAGAGATCGGGAATCCTTGCCATCGCTACCTGTACTACATGCGAACGGCATACAAAGAACGACCGTTGCCTGACGTTGGCCTGCTTGAGATCTTCAAGGAAGGAAACTACCAGGAACGGGCTACTGTCGAACTGCTTTCCGAGCACGGGATTGAACTGAACCAACAACAACGATCGATCGACCTGAAAGCCTACGAGATCAGCGGGTCCATCGATGGCTCAGTACACCCCAGGCTCGCCTCAGATTTCCCTGACTGGCCTTTGGAGGACAACGGCTCCCAAATGTGGGTGCCTGCTGAGATTAAGTCGATGAGCCCGTGGATTTGGGAGTCGATCAACACCTACGAGGACATCATCAACTCTGACAAGCACTGGATCAGGAAGTATCCATCACAGCTTCAGGTCTACCTGTGGGGGATGGAGAAACCTGTCGGTGTTCTGATCCTGAAGAACAAGGTGTCGTGCCGACTCAAGGACATCTGGGTTCCTCTCGACTACGAACTCGGCAACGAGATCATGGAGAAGGCCAAGGCTGTGAACAAGGCTATTGCCAAGGGTGAGGCCCCTGAGCGCACTGAGTCCGCTGTGTGCCGACAATGCCCATTCAGCGTCATCTGCCAGCCTCTTATCGTCACCGGAGCAGGCGCAGAGATGTTCGATGACCCAGAGCTTGAAGAAGCCTTGGACCTCAGAGAGCTGCACGCCGTTGGAAAATCTGCCTACGACCGAGCTGATCGAGCCCTCAAGAAGATCATGAAGGATCGCGAAGCTCCCGAGATGTTCATCTGCGGTGACTGGTTTTCTCAAGGAACTGTCGTTGAGAAGAAGGCGTTTGAGGTCAAGGCGTCGTCTTACATCAAACGGAAGTTCTCAAGGATCAGCACTACGGTAGAGGAGGTTGAGGAGTGATGTCATTCCCTCTCATAGAGAAAGTAACGTGCAAAGCGTGCGGTGATAGCTGTACGCGGGAGGTTTATGACGAAATGCGTCCAGTTGATGCGTCGATTGGATGGTGTCCGTCATGCGGCGACGATGGAGAAGTAGAGGAGATCTAAATGTTTATCGTAATTTGGGCATTGTCAGGATGTTTGTGCGCGTTCATCGCAAGTCAGAAGGGTCGTAGCGCAGGATTATGGTTCCTTTCTGGATGTGCGTTCGGGATATTCGCAGTGATCGCTATCTGCGCTGTGCCGAAATTGGATTCTAGTGCGTAACGTGATACAATAGTCCAGTGGGGCGGCTTGTACCTAGGCTCTCTACGCGCCTGTCTTTGCGAGGACAGGCCGCACCCGCACACTCTTACGCAAAGAGGAGCTGGGATTCATGAGTGAACTCATCCGGCTTGAGCAGAAGCTAGACAAAGGATTCAAGACAATCTGCTTAGAGCCAATAGAAAACCCTAGCCTATCATGGCGAGCCAAGGGTCTTCACACATATCTAATCAGCCGCCCCCCTGGATGGAAGATCTGGTACACTGATCTTGAACAGAGGTCCGCCGAAGGGAAGGCTGCTATCAGAACAGCCGTCAAAGAACTGCAAGACGCTGGCTACCTTCGCATTGATCGTATTCCTGGAGAATCAGGGAAGATTGCTGGATCTCGTTGGATAATCGCGCAGACTCCAAGCCTGATGACATCTGATGATCAACCGCATACTGATTGTCCGTATACGGAGGAACCAGATACGGATAGTCCGCATCCGGCTGAACCGCATCCCGATTGTCCGCATCCGGCTGAACCGCATCCGGGCAATCCGCCCCATAATAAGAAGGTCTTTGTACTAAGTAACACTTCTAGTAAAGATAGAGACCTTCCTTCGGACAAGCCGAAGATTTCAAAAGAGGATCTCAATCTACTCACTGAACATTACGCTTCAATCAGAGAAGCACGACCACGAGGAAACGCATGGCTACCAATCCAGCAGGGATTCAAACAGATGGTAATAGAAGAGGGATATAAAGTTGAGCAAGTAATTGGGTGTATGGATCGTCTCAAATTTCTTGGATGGACATGGACGATCAATACGGTGAGGAAATGGATCGCTGACTATGTGGCTGGTGCTATGCCTGAGAATAACAGTGCAGGGTTGAAGTCGCGCAGCAATGGCGAGACACATAAGCGGGACGCAAACGAATACGAAGATGCGTTCAACAAGGAGACATCATGATTTACGGAACAATCGGCAAACGATTCGAGAATGCGACGATCGACAACTACAAATGCCCCCCAGGGTGCGAAGGGGCTAGGGCTGCGTGCAATGCTTTCATTGCCGGTTCTACTGAAGGTCTGCTGTTGATCGGGCCTGTAGGTACAGGCAAGACACATCTACTGTCTGCTGTCGCCAAGATATTCCACCAAGATGCTGATCCCAAGTTTGAGGATAGGGACGGGATAACGGTTGCTGTGTCGAAAGAGGTCAAGACCGTGGCATTCTATCCCATGCTGGATCTTGTAGCTGCGTTGCGTGATGACGTTCGCAACAACACAAGGCGTACCGTCAACCGATGCCTGTCTGCCGATCTGATGGTATTGGATGATCTCGGGGTAGAACGATCGACTGAGTTCATTGCCGAGGAGATTGCTCAGATTATCAACGGACGGTATGACGCCATGAAGCCGATCGCAGTATCGACAAACCTGACAGTGCAGGGGATCAAGGAACGATACACCGATCGTGCAATCTCGCGATGGGTTGAGACGTGTACGATGGTGGGGATGAATCAAGCTGACTATCGGCTGAGTCAGAGAAAATGACTGGCACTGAAGGGTGAGGACAGGAGGAAGGTGTGAACATGTATATCAATCCAGGTGTGATTGTTGGGATAGTTCCACTGATGCCTCAAGGGACGAACAGTACGATGTTCACGCAATGTTGCCAAGTGGCCATCTGCGATGACGAGGGATGTTGCCCCCGCTGTGGACGTGAAGTTATAGGATTCGATAAGTCACCAGATGAACGCCGAAGGATCAGGTGGGACAATGCAACGGCGCACTGGAAGAGACGATCAAAGGAGGGATGAACATGAACCACGTAGACGGACAAATCGCATTGACGAAAGACGTGCCTGATATTCACCTGTGTCGCAGGTGTGGCAGAAAGTTGACCTCGGCCAAGAGGATCAAGGCGGGGATAGGATATTGCTGCGCCAAGAATGAGGAGGATGACGGGATGAAGAATGACGCTGTGATTGAGCAGTGGGTATGTTCAAATGCGATGGGAGATACGCTAGATGGCGAACCACTGATCGTGCCTTACTCAACCGACGCAAACCTATGGTTTGGGCCTGACGGTCTGTTGACTCATGCTGCCAAAGCCTTCGGATCGACGTGGATCATCGCATCGCTGCGAATGAGTTGGGAGCAAGGGCCGCGCCTTTGGGCAGATACGCTCGCGAAGATGATTGAGGAGGCCGGGGATGACGATAGGTAGCGCGATTTGTGTCATTGGTCTATTCGTACTGTTGGCGCTGATTGATATGCCGCGAGGGTGCAACAAGAAAGAGCCTCCTTCTCGGAGACGGCCAGAACCACCACACGGGCAAGGAGGCTGCTGATGGCCGTTAGTGATAAAACCAGGAAGGAAGTAAAGGCGAGAGCTAACGGTTGCTGCCAAATCATGCACAGAACTGAGTATCGTGGGGAAGATGGCACTCCAATGGACATCATCCATCGCCATCATTCCGGCATGGGAGGCCAGTCGTCAGAGCACTGGACAAACGACAAGAAGAACCTCCTTTTCGGATGCCGCCGCTGTCATGACATGTTGCATCATCCGACCAAGGCCTTACAGATCGTCGACATGGACCCCGATCACGAAGAAGACGGTGTGCCGTATCCGGTCCTCAAGATCGTCGACCACAATGGCATAGAGATCCCGCAACGAAACATCTGGCTTTTCGCGAGAATCATCAAAGATCAGCTCGGGCAGCTTCTGACATCGGTGCGCGGGGACCGCATGTTCGAATCCGATCGGGCAAACGCCATGCTGCAGCTTTACGATGATTTCGACTTGATCACCCCCGATGCCGTATCGCCCGAGCAGATGCTTGCCGCCGAGGGATTCGACTCTGAGGTTGCTCTGAAGCAGGTGCAGGCCGCAGCGTGGATTGAACTCCACGGACTTGAGTGGCCACGAGGTCTTGTCGTGTCGAAGGTCAGCAAGTTCCGATCAGCGGCACAGAAACGATTGTGGGAGATCTGCAACAAGGAAACCGTTCAAATGATGCTTAATGCTGCGGTTGACCAGTCGAAGTCAGATATTGCCGAGACGTTTGCTGAGATGGGGATCACGATTAGCCAGCCGAGAATGTATGTTCTGATCTGGGCAAGCGGTGAGGTAACTCTGGCTCGAATCACAGACCTGCAAATACTGAAGGATCGCGTTGCAGGCAGATTCAGCCCGACATCGGAAGTCGATGAGAAGAAAAAGCACCTCGGGCCGATGGTGATTTCAGCGCAGAAATTTTGCCAAGGATTCATCGTGAAGAGAGGGAAGCTGAACTATTCGATCAAGGATCAACTTGGCAATGAGATTCCATACCTAACCGATGAAGACCTGTTGAAAGAAGAATTACCCGTGGCACTTTGGCGTGGAGGGGCAACTGAATGAAGCTGGCGGCTGATTGCTTCGACTTAGCTGCATAGGAGGCATGATTATGCCCGAAAACCATTCTGTTGATCTGACGACATCATGAACGACGACCTGATTAGAGCAAAAAGCGCCCTCAAGCTGCTGAAGAATAAGCATCGATGGGTTCGGTGGGATGATCTTGCTGCAGCAACTGGGGTATACGATCACGATAAGCTGGACGAACTCATGCAAACGACAAAGAAACTAACGGACTTGAACCTTGAGGAGAAGGACGGTCGGTGGAGGATCGCTCCGAAGGAGAGATCATGAAGATAGTGAAAGAAATAATCAGGGCACTGACAGATGATGGTTGCTTGATTACAGTGAGTGCTGAATCCATCATCGCCGCAAAGCTGGAGCCGGTTAGAGATGCGCTCGCAGGGCTGATAGGGACGGCGCAACGGATAGCATTTGAAGATGCGGGACTACATAATTCTGATTGGCAAGTAGATCCTCACGATGCGCTTCAATTAACGCTACCGGAAGCAGTCAAAGCCCTCGCCCTATTCGAGAAGGAGAAACCATGACACTATGGCAGCTTGAATTGATACGCAGGCTTCGCGCTCGCTTCTGGATGTCGAAATCGATGCGCACTGACGATGAGGTATTGAGCATGACCGAGGGATCGTTCGCTCGCGCCTTGATCTATTTTCAGATGAGCGTGGAATGTCTGTGGGCGGACATAACCAAGAAACATGCTCGGTGGATGGAGAAGTAATGGCAATAAGAGGGGTGTTCGTGCTACACTAACATCGCAGCAAGGAGGCCTACAATGGCAGACACCCCGATCGTGGCGGCAGCTCTCAGCAAGGATCTAGCAAATCTCCAGTCGAGAGAGGCCCGATTCCAGAAAGGAACGTATGTAGCGGACGACACGGATTACCATGCGATGAAGCTCAACCTTCATGGCAGGGCAGGATTCCTGATCCATGTCGACAACCCATCTGACCAAGACGTTCTTGTCAATCTCTACGGGATGCACGACGTAGATGCAGAAGTAGGAGACACTGGCGTTATCCAAATCGGAGCACTATTCACATCCCCCGCAGGCTCGGCTATCTCTCAATCGACCACAGACCCGTACCCCTTCTTTCTGATCAGATGCAATTCTGCTGTTGCTCCTGACGGAAGCACAGTCACGATCTACGTGAACTGCAAGGAGGCGTAGCATGTTGGGAGTATGGAATCAGAATCCAAGTGAGAGAGGGACAGACAGTGGAGCCCTAGCCGCTGTACTCGGCGCACTCAATACGGCGTCCTCAAGTGGTGCTATCTCTGACGCGAAGACTGCGATGGCGATGGTTAAACAGCTAGTTACCAACTCCGAGGCTGTTGTTGCCCTGAACGTGCATGACACGGAGATCTTCCCAGCCTCTTCTGAGTTGGATTGCGTGCTTGCGGCCCACGCCTCTGCCAACACATTCACTACATGGGCTGAGATCGTAGACACAACTGGGACGCCGGTAACGCTGTCGTCCGTGTTCGCCGCTTGCGATGGGCACATCACTGCGATGATTGCAGAAATCGCCAATCAGGACAATGCAATTTACATGGTTGAGATTTCCTATGGCTCTGCCAAAACCCCGATAAGCTCGTGGCGCATAATCTCGAAAAGCAGTTTTGTGTCCCCCACTGGAGTATCGGCATGTCGCGGAGAGCACATCCCACTTGGAGAAACTGTCTATTACAGAATGATGTGTGAGACGGCTGGAGCTAAGACGCTTAAAGTCCACTTCCGGTACTTCTGTCACGCATAAGGAGACAATGAATGGAGACAACAGCCACTGTAACTGAACGTGACTGGACTGACGACATGAAACACGAGAGCGGGCACTACGAGAACCTGTGCCGATCATGCAAGAAAACGTTCGTCGGGTACAAGCGACGGTTCATCTGCCGCAAGTGCGCCATCGGGAAGAATGAGTAAATCAGACCTGGAAAGGTCGTTCGAATACTACGCTCGCATTGCCAAGCTACCAACTTGGGAATGCGAGTTTGTTTTTCACCCTACGAGAAAGTGGAGATTTGATGTTTGCTGGCCAGAGGTTCTCTTCTACGTTGAACTTGAGGGTGGAGTATACAGCGGAGGCAGGCACGTCAGAGGCTCTGGCTACACGAAGGACTGTGAGAAGTACAATGCCGCTGTGATGCTTTCATGGACTGGCCTGAGGTTTACCACAGAGATGCTGAAGAAAGACCCAATGGGGTGCATGGAGCAGATCAAACGTGTACTGATAGCAAGGCAGGAATGCGAACAAAGGTCAACAGTAGCGACAAGCAAACGAGTGACCTCGAAAGACCCAGCGGCCTCGAAAGAGGTAGGCAGCTCTTAGGCTTGTCACCTGCCGCAATAACAGCTCGAAAATGAGAAGAGGGAGCGCGTAGGCTCCCTCTCTTGCAAGCTACCATCCGGTGTGGGCTACTTCTTCCCTTTCTCTGCACGATCCAAAAACTCCACGATCGCCTCGCAGACCAAATAGTTCACGCTGCGGTCTCGCTTCTCCCCGAGAGCCATCAATCGCTCTACGGGCTTCAGCTCGATCTTCGACTGAGGGATGTAAATTGATAGCTTCCCCATAAGTTCTTTAGTTGCCATAGTTTCTCACCTCCAGGTTCAGTTTCATCAACAGCGGAAGTATATCACACTTGCGCGTATCCTGTCAAGTCCGCTCCTAAGCGATGGGCGTGAGAAGCACCGCCTTGACTGACAGTTTTGTATTCGTCTTCTTCAAAAGCGTGATGGCATCAACAACCCGACTGTCACGCTTGGCCTGAGCTGCGCTATCTGCCAATACGTTGATTGCCGAAAGGGCCTTCCCTTTCGCCAAGATCGAGACTGTCCACATCGCCTTCTTCTGACCGCCCTGATATGTATCCTGTTTCTTTTCCATCTGACTTCCTCCTAGTTGAACCCGGTGGAAACATCTGTGTTGTAGTAAACAACCCGCCTTGCTGCCTAACTAGTTCAGAATATGCAAACGCATGTGCGAAATGGTCCGCTCCATCCTTCTCCCAAGTAGCATAGGTCTTATCGTCCTCTTCGACAACAACCCTTGTCAGAGCCATCACATGTCTCCAGAACTCTGCGGGGGTGTCCTCTGGCATGATCTCTTCCATCGACAGGAACCTGCTCATCCCTTTGTCGAGGACTTCTGTGCGAGCAGCATTGAGTTTCCGCAGCCTCCCGCCGTCATCGTCTTTCTCTTCAGCCTCATCGATTCCAGTGGCAGTCGAGCTTGGTTTGTACCTAACGAGCACTACCTTTCCCATGAAGTCAGCCGCAAACGCTTTCGCAGCTCTCGTCTCTGGGGCTATGTCGATAGCACAATGAGCGACGTTGTGGGTGTGCATCAACCTGCTAAGAATCTCGAATGTGCAGGTGCCGATCCATACCGTTCTGCCCTCCATCGTTCTGATGACCACATGCAAAGTAGCACCAACGTCAACGCCCATACAGCAGGGGCCTATGTGAGCTGGCTGCATGACATCCATTCTACGGAGCTGCTTGATGAGTTCCAGGGTGATGCGCGAGCCTTCTGGAGCATAAGGGAGCCCGAGCACCATGTTGTAGAATGTCTGCAGTTCTGCTATCTTCCCTTGAGCCTCAATCCACTGCTGCATGATCTCCCAAGGTTTGACAGTTGGGGAAATGAGCTGGCTCATGTGGAACGATCGATACCTACCCTCAGTGGGGTTGTTCGCCAACCACCTCATCTTCTTTTGATCCCATCGTTCACGCAAATTGAGTGGAGTCTTGCAGTCCGGGCAAACGATTGTCATAGGGAACTTCTCACTGTAGCTATCCGGCCACACTGGAGGGGATTCAAGGTCGCAATGCGGACATGTGATGACTATCTCCTCCTGAGTGCCCATCATGAACCTACCGTAGATTCCTTTCTCTGACGGGAATTTGGGATTGCTCAGATCGTAGGTCCACTTCCAGCGGCTTGCTCCCAGACGGCTCGTGGCTACCGCAGCTCCATCCTTGTCCATCTCTTCGTACTCATCTCGAACGAGGAGGCCAACGGGGATCTCTCGCAGCTTGGATTTAGCCTTGGCACCACGTAGGTACATCGGCTGTCCGAATGCGAGCTTGAGCCCAACGTTGTCTGCGCTGCTGAATGCAGCCTGCAGAGCTGGTGAGTTCTTGAGGATAGGAGTAATGCGAGCCTGTGAGAAGTCTCCGAGCTGTGACTCAGTAGGGAGCATGTAGAGCACTCCCTCTCCTTTGGTGGCCATGAACCACAGCGCCAGGTTCAGCGCCGTCTCTGTCCATCCTGTCTGAGCACACTTCATCACAGCTACAGCCCCAGACACGCCGAGAGTTCGAAGGGCCTCATAGACTGCCCACAGGTAGGGGTAGAATCGAAGCTCACTGAAAATGCCATATTGAACACCGTTGGGCATGATCCTATACGCTCTTGCGAAGTGGTACGGACCATGCCCGGCTCTAGCTTTTACCTGCTCTAGCAGGCTAGATACGCTGCTAACCGATTGGGAGCTCATCTATCTCGATGTTAATCTCTCCTTCAAACCGTCCTCCTATGACCGCAGAGGCAGAGTCGTCGTCTGTTGGGTCGGACTGTAGCTGTAACGATACTAGACACCGCCCTGGCTTCATCGTGAGTATCACGCCGACCACATGCTCCGCTATGTCTTTCCCATCAAGATGGATTGTCGGAACTTCGTCCGGCATCACTGCTATCTGAATCTTTGGCATCTACGCCTCCTTGCTTGTTGAATTCAATGTGGAACACGTTGTCCGTAACAGGATACTCGCCAATGTATTCCCACTTACCGTGAGGACACCAATGAATAGACACGATAGCTTCTTCCTTGCCAACCTTCTCTCGATCTGCCCAAAGGAACAGAGCAACGCCCTGAACTCCAGGCATGTACTTATTGGCAAACGCTAGTGCGTCATGGCCTGCTAGTGCTATCTCGATCTCGTCGAGAGGCCCATTGATGATCAATCCCTGGACTCGCGCACGTTTCCTATTGGCATACGAGATGTCGTCATGGCGAAGGATCTGCCATTTGTCTTGTTTCTTCTTAGGCATCAGTAGCACCCCGTAGGGAGTAGACGATACAGGAACGTCGCTGTATTCCTCGACCCGCAAGAGTCCTCGGTCGTGATCTTCACGTAGTAGTTCTGCTCTGGATATTCACCAACGCTGCATTCGTAGCAGTAGCTGACTGCGTTGTATCCGGGCACACCGCCAACTGGGGCCTTCAGTATCTGTGTCTCTGTGTCGATGATCTGCGGCCACGAAGGGATAATCAGGAAAGAATTGGGATGGCGTTTGAACTTGTAGACACCCTCTCCGCTGTATGGAACAGATGCAAATACAGCGTCGGCATAGTCCTCTCCGGCCTCTTCGTACCAGGCAACAACTTCGACAATGCGCCACTCGTCGCCGTCTGGATCGTAGAATCCCCAGTCAAGCGGGATGTCTCCAGGCCAGAATGCTTCTCCAGCATCTCGCTCGCAGAGGAAGACTTCGTAAGAGAGTGGAGATAGGAAGTGATCGCCTGATGGGCTCTGATGCTTCGGGGTTATG
>Ga0208648_1001851_pt1 | contig 15817 bp, 16 predicted proteins | sample AntAceMetag02UKL_FD_184772 | JGI IMG/M metagenome (GOLD analysis project Ga0208648, IMG submission 184772) | Saline lake microbial communities from Ace Lake, Antarctica - Antarctic Ace Lake Metagenome 02UKL (SPAdes) (version 2) | ecosystem: Environmental > Aquatic > Non-marine Saline and...
AAAAAATCTCGAGTAATTTTTAGCAACGTTTTCTGAGGACAGCGCTCGTTTTTAAAAAATGTTAAAATATGGACTCGGTAATGGGATGGGCGGGAATTGCTGACCGTAGATGAATATCTCTCTCAGAGGGGTTACAATATAACGGTTGTTGACAGCGGTTTAAAGGCCCTTGAATTGACAAAGAAAAGGAGGATTGATGTCCTCATCACAGATTTAAAGATGCCTGAAGTCAATGGTATTGAGCTTTTGAAAGCTGTGAAGGAACACCAGCCGAAAACGGAAGTGATTATTCTGACCGGGTACGGGAGCATAGAAACCGCTGTCGAAGCCCTAAAACTCGGGAGCTACGATTATCTCCAAAAGCCGATCAAGTTAGACCGTTTGAAGATATTAATTGACCGGGTTTTGGAAAAAAGGAGTCTGCAAGAGGAAAATCTTTTTCTTAAGAGCAGGTTGCAGGAGAGATACAGATATGATGAGCTAATAGGTGCGAGTCCCGAGATGCAACGCATCTATGAAATAATTGACAGGATTAGCCTCAAAAGCCCCACTGTTCTGATCAGTGGGGAAAGTGGAACCGGAAAAGGGGTGGTGGCCCAGGTCATTCAGCAAAATAGTGATCGTAAAGATAAGCCTTTTATTTCGGTAAATTGTGGGGCCATTGTAGAAGGGCTTTTGGAGAGTGAACTTTTTGGTCATGTAAAAGGCGCATTTACCGGTGCGGTCAGGAACAAAATCGGTTTATTTAAGGTTGCAGAAGGCGGGACAGTCTTTTTGGACGAGATTGCCGAAATGGCTCCGCACTTGCAGGTAAAACTCCTCAGGGTCCTCCAGGAAAAAGAAATAAGGCCCATAGGCCACACGAGAGAATCTAAAGTAAACACGCGGATCATAGCTGCCACCAACAGGGACCCTGAAGCGCTTGTGAGAAGCGGGGCCTTGAGAAAAGATCTTTACTATCGACTGAACGTGGTTTCCATCAATATCCCCCCTTTAAAAGAGCGAAAAGAGGATATCTCATTTCTCATAAATCATTTTATGGAAAAATTTCGAGGAAGCGAAAAAGGTCTTGGGAAGAAGGTCTCCCCTGAAGCCATGGGCATACTGCTGGATTATGATTGGCCGGGGAATGTGCGAGAACTGGAGAACGTTATCCAAAGAGCGTTTGCCCTAGGGGTAAATGAGACAATTGAGGTTGTTGACCTTCCCTCTGCCGTCACAAAAGGAGGGAATAAAAACCCAAAGGTAGCGCTAAATACATATTCATTAAGAGAGAATGAGATTATCTTGATAAAAAAAGCACTCCGTAAAACACACTTCATGAAGCGAAAGGCCGCTAAACTGTTAGGTATAGACGTCAGCACGCTTTACAGAAAAATAGAGAGGTATGAGATTTCCGATAAAACATTGCAAATTGCGAATGCTTGATGGCATTTTGCAAGGAATGACGCTCGTTTTCGCAATAAAAGCCTTGTTTTTTGGCTGCCCCTTTTTGGTTGTCCGAATAAAATCTTAATATCATTAAACTAATTTTCTAATACACGCCTGATTGCCATTGTGGCATGGTCTTTGCTGAAGATAATGGATAGAATTTATTTTCAAAGCCTTTTTTTTGCCCGACCGTAATGGCCATGTTTTGGCAGTTTGTATGGTTTGAGTCACGCATCAGGAGTGATTCCCTTTGTTTTAGGGGCAGGAAGGCGAAGCTTCACCAAATTCGAATCAAGAAGGAGGCAAAAGCGTGTTGACTGCTGCTATCAGGGAAAGTACATCGGAAGATCGAGGTCTTTGTTTGGTAAATGATGTTTCAACCCATGGGTCAAAGAATCGAGAGAAGTTTGGTGATATTATTGGCCATAGCGCTAAGATGCAAGGAATCTTTACTCTGGTCGAAAAGGTTGCGGACAGCGATAGCACAATCATCATTAGTGGGGAAAGCGGGACCGGGAAAGGATTGATTGCCAGGGCAATTCACAAGAATTCAAATCGGAAAAATAGGCCCTTTATTACCATAAACTGCGGGGCTATTCCCGAAAACCTCTTGGAAAGCGAGTTGTTCGGGCATGTCAGGGGGGCCTTTACCGGCGCTACATCGTCTAAACCAGGGAAATTCGAACTGGCCGACAGGGGGAGCATTTTTCTGGATGAGATCGGCGATATGAGCGCTAATCTTCAGGTAAAAATTCTGAGAGTCTTAGAGGAGAGAGAATTTGAGCAAGTTGGCGGATCAAAAACCATAAAAGCCGATGTCAGAATTATTGCGGCCACTCATAGGGACCTGGAAAAACTCGTCCAAGAGGGATCTTTTCGGGAGGATCTCTTTTATCGGATCAATGTGATCCCCATAGAGATTCCACCGTTAAAGGGGCGTAAACCGGATATTCCCTTCCTTATTTCGCACTTTCTCAGAGAATTCAATCTGAAGAATGGTAAAGATGTTAAAGGAGTTACGAATGATGCAATGATCATTATAAAGGAACACTCCTGGCCAGGTAACGTGAGGGAACTGAAAAATATGGTCGAAAGGCTTGTGGTCTTGAAAGGAGAAGGGGATATAGACGCTTTGGATTTACCGGAGAAGTTGAGGAGAAAAGGCGGCCATTCGGAGCTGCCATCAATGGAAATTTCAGAGGATGGGATAAACTTGAATACGGCAGTAACCGAATTTGAGAAAGCCCTCATCCTCGAATCACTGCAAAAAACCAACTGGGTAAAAAATCAGGCGGCAAAGCTGCTTCGGCTCAACAGAACAACCCTCGTGGAAAAGATAAAAAGACACCATTTACATCCGTCACACGTCTAAGATCGAGTCCTGTCAATTAAGTGACACATTGAAGACCTTTTTGACATGATTCTCTCGCTGTTATTTTCAAATCTTGGTCTCCAAACCTTTTGTAACACACTGTAATTTAACCAATTTTTCTTCTTACATTCCTCTAAAAGCAATGGCATAGGATTTGCAGTGTCATATATCTGAATTCCGGTCTCAGCGGGAAAGTCCAAACCTAGGAATGACTACTTTCTAAGGTTGCTTCAGGAGACCATGCAAATATCTCTTGCGGAGCACACAGCCGGGAACCACCCAGGAAATTGAGAGTGATTTGATGGATGCACACCCGATACTGATAGTTGGTGACGAACCTGATATGAGATCAGCTCTTATTCATGCGTTGGATGGCGCCGGATATTCAGTTGAAACCGCTTCCAGTGGCTTTGAGGCCCTGGATAAATTCAAGAAAGACGAATTCCGTTTGGTGATAACCGATGTGAACATGCCCCAGATGTCCGGCTTTGAGGTCTTGGGAGAAATAAAAAAAATGTCGCCCGAGGTTCCGGTTGTATTGATCACCGCCGATGGGTCTGTGGATAATGCAGTAGAAGCGATGAAAAGGGGGGCTGAAGATTACATTCTGAGACCTTTTTCCGATGAGACCATACAACTTGCGATCAGAAAGGTCACAAAGAATCGAAACGGTAGAACCAAAATTGGTTTTCAAAACAGCTATTTAAAAAGAGATCAAAAAAGCAAAAGGATCATAACCCAAGATCCGAAGTTGCTTAACATATTGAAACTGGCCGAGAACGTTGCACAGAGCAACGCCACAATACTTATCCAGGGCGAGAGTGGAACGGGGAAGGAGATGATTGCATCCTATATTCATCATCATAGCAATCAAAATGACGGTCCTTATGTCGCCATAAACTGTGCCTCCTTGCCTGATGGTCTGGCGGAAAGTGAGCTGTTCGGCCATGAAAAAGGATCTTTTACAGGTGCTGTGAACAGAAAGATAGGCAAATTTGAACTGGCGAATCGCGGCACGATTGTCTTGGATGAGATCAGTGAGATGCCCATGCCAATTCAGGCCAAATTGCTTAGGGCGCTCCAAGAAAGGATCGTTGACCGGGTCGGAGGGAGCAGGCCTGTCCCGATCGATGTGAGGGTCATCGCCATAAGCAATATTGATATGAAGAAGGCTATCAAAGGAAGAAAATTCAGGGAAGACCTCTACTACAGGTTAAATGTTATCCCCCTTACCATACCCCCCCTGCGGGAAAGGAAGAACGATATCCCTCTGTTAACAGATCATTTTTTGAAGAAGTATGGGTCAAACAATGGTTCAGGGGGCAAGAAGATGTCTGACAGTGCTATTGCTACTCTCCTCAACCTTCAGTGGAGAGGGAATGTGAGAGAGCTGGAAAACACCGTTCAAAGGGCTATCCTCCTGTCGGATGGAGCGGTGATCCTACCGGGACATCTATTTTTGGGAGAAGTCGAGGGTGAGGAAAAGGACTCAGTCCGGATCAGACCGGGTCTCTCAGTAAGAGAGATGGAAAGGAAGCTTATTTTTATGACGTTAAAAGACGTAAATGAAAACAGGACCCATGCGGCAGAGATGTTGGGCATTAGCATCAGGACCTTGAGAAATAAATTGCATGAATACAAAGAGAATCGGAAACCCAGTATATAGCGAAGCTTTGCGATACCGGAGCCTGGATGCTGGGATGGATAAACGGGATGGTTAGATGATTGGCAAAAGGGAAGGAGGAGGCGTTACCGATGGAATCACAAGGATTGTTCAAAGGAACATTACCGCTATTGGAAAAGGCCCTGGATTTAAGGTCCTTGAAGCATAATGTGACTGTTTCCAATATAGCCAATAAGGATACCCCCAATTATAAGGCCTTTGATCTGGTTGTTGAGGAAGAAATTGAAAAGGTAATGGGATCGGGAAAAGAGCTGGAGCTTAAAAGGAGCGATCAAGGGCATCTCCCCGGGAGGAGAATCGGCGGCAGCAGTGTGAGGTTGGGAATTAACAATACCTCACAACTCTCGTTTAAACGGGATGGTAACACGGTCAATATTGACAAAGAAATGGCAAATTTATCGGAGAACAATTTAATGTATGATTCTTTGGCACAAATTGTCTCAAAGAAATTCAAAGGACTTAAAGACGTTATCCAGGGAGGTAAATAGACATGAATTTTTTTGACGCACTTCGCGTAAGTTCCTCAGGCCTTGCGGCTCAGAGGGTCAGGATGAACCTGGCCGCCAATAATCTGGCAAATATCAATACAACAAAGACGCCCGAGGGCGGCCCTTACCGAAGAAAAGATGTGGTCTTCGCCAGTCAGCCCCTTGAGAAATCCTTTGGAGAAACATTAAGATCGGGGATGATCGGTAAACTATCAGAGGTTCGGGTGGCGGGTATCATTGATGATCCCAGGCCCGCCCATATGAAACATGATCCCCAACATCCGGATGCGGATGAAAATGGGTATGTGAAGACGCCGAACATAAAGCTGATGGAAGAAATGGTAAACATGATATCCGCTACCCGGAGCTATGAAGCGAATGTAACTGCCATTAAGGCCTCGAAAGATATGGCCTTGAAGGCGCTGGAGATAGGTAAATAACCATGGAAAAGATTACGATCAATAATAACTTGGAAACATCGCTTTCCCTCCCGATCAGCGAAAAACAGCCGTCGGTTAATAAAGGGGAGTCCTTTGGCGAAGCGCTTTCGGGGGCCATTGGTAAAGTCAGCGAGCTCCGGAATGGGGCGGATCAAGCTGTCCATGGGTTGGCGACCGGCGAAAATAGGGATCTCCATCAGACGATGATTGCCATGGAAAAGGCCGATGTCTCATTCCGTTTGATGATGCAGGTGCGTAATAAAATCGTAACGGCTTATCAAGAAGTCATGCGAATGCCGGTCTAAAATGGAGGATTGAAATGCAGACTAATGAGCTCTCTTCGCAGCTTAAAGCGCTATTCAAGGGCATTACCCCTGCTAAGAGGTTTGCCCTCATAGCCTTTGTGGGTGGAACGATAATAGGTTTTGTCTTTTTAATGAATTGGGCGGGAAGTCCTGATTTTCAGGTCCTCTACTCCAATCTAGGCCCGGAAGATGGCGGCGCCATTGTGTCTGCATTGAAAGAAAAGAGGATCCCGTACAAAATTTCTTCCAATGGCAGCTCCATTTTGGCGCCGAGTGACCAGATATATGACCTCAGACTCGAATTGGCTGCAAATGGTCTGCCCCGGGGAAGCGGTGTTGGGTTCGAGATTTTTGACAATGCCAAACTCGGAATGACCGAATTTGTGCAAAACGTGAATTATCAAAGGGCATTGCAGGGAGAGCTCTCTCGAACAATTGATAGAATTGATGGGGTCGAAAGCTCAAGGATTCACATCGTTATGCCGGCTAAGTCTCTGTTCATAGAGGAGGATACCCCGGCAACGGCTTCGGTTATCCTGAAACTTCGTTCTGGAAGATGGCTAAGCAAAGATCAAGTCCAGGCGATTGTTCACCTTGTTTCATCGAGTATTTCCAACCTGAATCCCGAAAATATAACCATAGTGGATAACTATGGCAAAATGTTATCCGGAACAAAGGACAAATCCGGAACGGGCCAGGTTAGCTCCGACCAGTTGGGATTACAGGAGAAAATGGAGAAGAGCTTGGAAAACAGAATACAAACGATGTTAGAAACGGTATTGGGCGCCGGCAAGGCGATCGCAAGGGTTTCGTGCTTACTGGATTTCACGAGGGAGGAGAAGACTGAGGAGTTGTATAAGCCCGATAATAAGGCGATACGAAGCGAACAGCTTTTCAGCGAGCGGTCCGGTGGGAAGGAGGCAGTTTCCTCAGGTGTCCCTGGGGTACTCTCCAATACTCAAGCCAAAGAATCTGTCCAGGTCACGGAAAACACGGAAGCGGCGTCTGCTCAGGCCCCCGGTTCTGCTCAGGCCCAAGAAGCTGAAACATCGGCCTCAGGGCCATCATTTGAGAAGCAAGATCGCACTGTTAATTATGAAATAAGCAAGGTAATCAGCCACATCGTGGAACCGTTTGCAAGATTGAAAGGTGTGTCGGTGGCAGTGATGGTTGATGGCATTCACAAAAGTGTTATGGGGGAAAACAAAAAGACGGAGTGGAAATATTTCCCCAGAACCGACGATGAGATGGCGAAACTTGAAAAAATTGTAAAACATGCCATAAACTTCAATGCGAAGAGGGGGGATAGCGTGGAAGTGGTCAATCTCCCCTTCGAACCCCATATGACGATTGACGATGAAGAAGATGAAACGGCAGGGGGTTGGCTCTCCACCCTAAAGGAGTATGCGCCTTCCATGAAGCTTGTCTCTCTAAGCGTTTTACTATTGTTCTCTTTTATCTTCGTGATAAGACCCGTAATTCGGTGGCTGACCGCAAGTTCGGCAGGAAGTAAACCGATGCTGACGCAGCTTCCCAAAACCCTTGCGGAAATTGAGAGTGAGTCCGGGAGGAGCATGCCCAACAGAGACAAAGCGTTGCGCTTGCTGACAGGAAATCAGGAAGAAGAACAGACTTTAAATTTGATGAGAGGCTGGATGAAGGAAGATGGAATCTGAGTCTCGAACCTTTGACCTTTGAACCCGTGAGATGGATATGGAATAGATAGCCCATGGACCCCAAAACCTTACCCGGTTCCATTAAAGTTGCCATCATCATTCAATCTGTTGGAAAAGTGAGATCCGAAAAGATCCTCAGCATGATGAATGAGGAGGAAAGGCGCGTGATAAAAAATCATCTCGCACAAATGGGCGAGATATCACCGGATGTGGTGGAAAAAGTTTCGCATGAGTTTCTCCAATTGGCAGGAAAAGCCGAACCTCGTCAGATTGGAAGCCCTCCCCCGTCACAGGAAGCGGAAACGGCTGAAGAACACTCTGGTGGTTCAGATCGTGAACCCACAGATTTATCGATCCTGAAGTCATTAAAACCGGACCGTCTCCTTGAATTGATTAAAGATGAACACCCTCAAACCATTGCCGTCATTTTAGTACATGTCAAATCGGACGTTGCCAGTGATGTATTGTCTAACCTGCCGGACGAAACAAAGGCCGAAGTGGGGCTTAGGATTGCAACATTAGACAAGGTTGGATCGGGGATGGTCCAGGAGGTGGCCAAGATTTTTGACGATGTCCTGAAAGATAGTGAAGACTTTGTGAGCTCGGTGACAGGTGGCGTAGGTCTGATGGCGGATATATTAAATCTGATGGATGGCATGTCCAGCCAGGTTATATTGGAGGCAATTGAGGAAGATGACGTAGACCTGGCGGCATCTATAAAACAAAAGATGTTCACTTTTGAAGATGTTGTATTGATCGATAACCGGGGCCTGCAAAAGATTTTGAGAAATGTGGAGTCACGGGAATTGGCAATCGCTTTGAAGGCGGCTTCCAACGATGTAAAAGAGAAGATTTTTTCAAATATGTCTGAACGGGCAGCGGAGATGCTGAAAGAAGAGATCGAGGTCTTAGGCGCTGTCAGGATGAAAGATGTGGAAGATGCTCAATATTTGATCACAAGAACAATCCAAGAGATGGCAGACCAGGGAGAAATCGTAATTGCCGGTCGTGGAGGGGAGCAGCTCATTGTATAAGATCATTAAAAACGATACGTCAAAGAAAGATCGATTCATGGCCCATCTTTTCCAAGAAATAGACGTTGACGGATCTCTAATGAGCCAGGGAGAAGCGGAAAAGGGAACGGGCTTTGAGCCTATTGACATCAATGGAAATAATAGCTTTTTTCCTGATCCCGAAAAAGCATCCGCTGAGAACGGAACCCATTTCGAGGACCTCAAAGAAAGCGCTTTTACTGAGGGTTTCATGAAAGGGGAAGAGGCAGGAACGGAATCTGAAAGAAAAAGACTCCAGAACATCTTTGACACCTTTGACAAAGCTATTTCGGAATTGTGGGAACTGAAAGAGGATCTTTCTCTCAACATTGAAAGGGGGGCCGTGGAACTGGCCTTGGCGATTGCCGAAAAGGTCGTGTACCATGAAGTTTCAGTAAACAAGGAGACCTTCCTAGGGGTTCTCAAAGGGGCGCTTGAGAAAGTTATTGACCAGGAAAAGATCAAGATCAGAATCAACAAATTGGACCTTCAATTAATCGATGAATCCGGATATCAGATTTCGGGATTAACCGATAATATCAAGAATGTTACTATCGAAGGTGATGATACTATTTCCAGAGGAGGCTGTGTCGTTGAAACTGGGTTTGGCAGTATAGACGCAAGGATTGAGAGCCAGCTTCAAGCGGTTGGGGATCTGCTTAGATCTGAAATGCCATAGGTTTGAAAAAGTTAAGATTAAGCGTAATGGAAGAAATATATGGAATCAGCCGTTGATCTAACAAGGTATCGGTCAGCCCTGGATCGTTCAAACCCAATCGTTGCCATGGGGAGGGTAACAAAAGTGGCGGGTTTCGTAACCGAAGCTGACGGTCCGGCGAGCCAGCTGGGGAGCATCTGTCATATCTATCCCACCAATCTCCCGAGGGTAAATGCCGAGGTCTTGGGTTTCAGGGACAATAGAGTGCTCCTTGTGCCGCTAGGTGAAATCAGGGGGATAGCCCCTGGAAACAGGGTTGTTGCCAGGGGCTATCCCCCTGATTTCACCTAGGGGGATGGGCTTCTGGGCAGGGTGATTGATGGCCTTGGAAATCCGATCGATGGGAAAGGCCCTGTTCTGTGCAGAGCTGCATATCCCCTTTATACAAACCCCATCAACCCTCTTTTGAGGAAGCGAATTAATCAACCTTTGGATTTGGGAATAAGAGCCATCAATGGGGTCTTGACTGTGGGATGTGGGCAGAGGATGGGTATTTTTGCAGGATCAGGTGTGGGCAAAAGCGTTCTCTTAGGCATGATAGCTCGGAATACGACAGCGGATGTCAATGTAATCGCATTGATCGGGGAAAGAGGTAGGGAGCTGAATGATTTTATCCAGAAAGAGTTAGGAGAGGAGGGGCTCAAAAGATCGGTGGTCGTTGTTGCCACTTCCGATCATCTCCCGTTGGTCAGGATGAGAGGGGCATTTATTGCCACTGCCATTGCCGAATATTTTCGCGACCAGGGTAAACATGTTATTCTCATGATGGATTCGGTGACCCGGTTTGCCATGGCCCAAAGAGAGGTAGGGCTTGCCGCCGGGGAACCACCGACCACCAAAGGATATACACCCTCCGTCTTTACCATATTGCCAAAGTTGCTGGAGAGGGCGGGCACCTCTTCGAATCATGGCACCATTACCGGCCTGTATACCGTATTGGTTGAGGGTGACGACATGAACGAACCTATCGCGGATGCGGTAAGATCCATATTGGATGGACACATCGTTCTGGCGAGAGACCTTGCAGAGCAAAACCATTACCCTGCGATAGATATTTTAGGGAGTATCAGCCGGGTGATGACGGATATCGCAAGTTTGGAGCACAGGGAATGCGCCAACAGGCTCAAGCAGATTTTGGCCACATACAGAAAGGCAGAGGACCTGATAAATATCGGGGCGTATGTAGCGGGGAGCAATCCTAAGATCGATTATGCCATACAGATGATAGAAAAGGTGAACGAATATCTCAGACAGGGGATACTGGAAAATGAGGGGATTGACAATAGTATTCAAAAACTTGAAGAGATATTCACCGCCCAGAAACCAAGTTGATATTTTCGTGCGGGCCATTGGACTAAATGATGTACAAATTCAGCCTGGAACCGGTTCTAAAATACCGAAAACTCTTAGAAGAAGACCTTCAAAAGGATTTTGCAGTTTTAAAAAGGCAGCTGCTTGATGAGAGAGAGAGGTTGTCAAACTTTGAGCAGGTGAGGGATAGATTTTCGGAGGAATTGCAGCAAAAACAGATGAAAAGTATTAACGTTTCTGATATCCTGCTGTACACCGACTTTCTCCAGGAGGTATCAAAAGAGATTGAAAAACAGTCGAAAAAGATCTTGGAAGCTGAGAAAAGTGTTGATCAGAAGCGTGAAGATCTGGTTGGCGCCATGAAAAACAGGAAAATCATCGACCGATTGAGGGAGAAAGGGCTCAAAGATCACGTTCAAGAGATGTCAAAAAAGGAACAAGATCTCATGAATGAGGCTGCGATTAATATTTTCAACAAAAAATGAGTAAGAAAAAAAATTCACGAAAACTGTCCATTCAATGAATAAACGGTGGATAACCGTTTAGGATTAAGAAAAATGATACAATCGTTCAACGCAGAATTCCTCGCCCCCACAAAAAAATTAAGGCGGTTATCTATTCTTCTGTCCATTCACAATGTTTCAGAGATCAGCCAGCATCAAATTGGACGAATTACACACTTAAGCAGCTCAATGGTGAATAATTATATCAAAGAACTCCGGAAAGATGAAAGCATCTCCGTGGCCGGCAATACCAATCGCACCCGGAGATACCACCTTACGGCAAAGGGACGGGATGAACTCCTTTCACTGTTGCTCGCCTATTCCGCAGAGATCATCCGGCTTTATGGGGGCGCTAAAGGTGAAATTGGGAGAAGACTTCGGCAAATTCGTTCAGACGGTATCCGAACCGTTGCTCTGTTCGGGGCCGCATATACCGCAGAGGTGGTTTACGCCGTTATAAAAGAGATACCATTAGAAGTTGTGGCTGTTGTGGACAGCGACCCGAAAAAACAGGGGAAGCCGTTTGGAGATTTGATAATTCAACCCCCTGATATATTAAAGAAGGTCAATGTGGATGCCGTAGTGATTACCTCTTTCGGTAAACAGGAGGAAATCCACGATTCCATCCGCCGGTTCGTGGATAAAAAAATAAGAGTCGTAAAATTGTCCAATTTATAGAAGAAATGCTTGGCGCCGCTCTCTAAAGGGAAATTCGGAACATGGGTCAAAGAACCATTCAAATAGGAGACCGCGTAATAGGTGATGATCGGCCCACCTACATCATTGCCGAAATCGGGATCAATCACAACGGCAGCCTCGAAATAGCCAAAAAATTGATAGACTCAGCTGTCTCATCTGATTGTGATGCCGTCAAGTTCCAAAAACGGACTCCTCATCTCTGTGTGCCTGAACGGCAACAGGGCGTCATGAAGCAGACCCCCTGGGGGACTATGACATACCTGGAATATCGTGACCGGGTTGAGTTTAATGAGGATGAATATGGGAAAATTGATGGATATTGCAAAGAGAAGGGGATCATGTGGTTCGCATCGTGCTGGGATGAACCTTCCGTTGATTTCCTGGAACAGTTTCCCCCGGTTTGCCATAAGGTATGCTCCGCAGCCCTTACAAATGACAATCTCCTCCGGCGTTTAAATGCTACGGGACGTCCGTTAATCCTATCTACCGGCATGTCCACGATGAAAGAGATCCGGCATGCGGTTTCCCTGCTGGATCAGGACCGCCTTCTCATTGCGCACTGTACCAGCAGCTACGCATGCCAACCGGATGAACTCAACTTGAACATGATCAAGACCCTGCGACAAGAGTTCAATTGTCCCATCGGCTATTCAGGCCATGAGTTGGGGCTGGTCACCACCTATGCTGCGGTTGCCATCGGCGCCTCATTTGTGGAACGTCATATTACCCTTGACCGGGGCATGTGGGGGAATGACCAAAAAGCCTCTCTTGAACCGGGGGACCTGCAGACGCTTGTCCGGGATATCCGTGAAATTGAAAGGGCTTTGGGAGATGGGGCCAAGCAAGTCTATGAGAGTGAGCAGGCGGCCTTGCTGAAACTTAGGAAAATTTCGTAAACGCTGTTATCTCAAATGATTAAGACTCTTTTCGATATGTAATCGAAGGGGCGGAGCTGTGAACGCAGATTGTAAATACAGATCGATCGGCATAATCCCGGTAATCAACGTTAAATGAACATTTTAATGATAACTGAAAACGATCCCGCCGGTATGGGTATTGCGTTTACCAATGCCATTAACCGCTACACTGAGCACGCATGTCGCCTTATCACGACGACTACCCGGTATAATTTTGGCACTGAAAAAGATTTGCACGTACCCGTCCTTGATGAAGAGGGGTTTGGAGAAATATCTGAACTGCTCAAAAAGGCCGACATCCTGCACTTTCATCTCCTTGCCGATGAGAATACTGAGCTCGGGCCTGTAAGGGCAAAAGAATTCATCGCCGGGAAAGCCATACTGCATCACCATCATGGTCACCCTGATTTTCGAAGTCATCCGGACAAATACCGTGAAAAATATCATCGCCTGAAAAGAAGAGTCTTGGTCAGCACCCCGGATCTTCTGAAGCTGTTGCCTGAGGCTGTTTGGCAGCCCAACCTGGTTCCAATAAACGCTCCCAACTACCGGCCTCGTTCGATTGAAACGGAAAAAAGAGTCCGGGTCTGCCAGGCGCCTACCCGAAAGGATCTCAAAAACACGGCTGAATTTGAGGTCATCATGGCTTCTTTGGAACGGAAATATGGAAACGTTGAAGGGATCGTCATAGCCAACACGCGCCATGAGGAATGCCTCAGAATAAAGCAGAGGTGTGATATCCATTTCGACCATATGCAGGGTTACTATGGTGTCTCCTCTCTGGAGTCCCTCAGTCAGGGGAAGCCGGTTATTGCGGGGCTGGATGAATGGAATCTCAAACACATTAGGGAGTTCATCGGCTGTGAAGATGTACCGTGGGTTATTGCGAGAAATCGGGATGAATTGGAAGATCGGATTGAGAAGTTGATCGGGGATGGTGTGCTGCGAAACAGTATCGGCATGAAGAGTCGCAGATTTATGGAACAAAACTGGACCGAACAGCAGGTTTTGAACATCCTTTTGAGGGTTTATGAAGAGCTGTAGCAGAGATTGTAACTGATGCCTCAAATTAACCTTCGGTTTAGCTGACCTGTTATTATTTGCAGACATTGACGCACAATGAAACGATCAATTGCACATTCACCGACAGAGTACCTTCGCTGGCAAGCCGGGCTTGCAGCGTTTTCAGAAGGAATACGCCAGCTGGGCAGAAGTGGCAAGGTGCCGGATTCTTCGCTTGAGACGGTGGCGCTGGAGTTGAGAGCCTTGATGCAGTATGCAGATAGCAAATTGAGGGCATCTCTCCATCCATACAGCTCGTTTTATCTGTCTCCGCCAAAATTTGTTTTCGATGCTGTCCGCGAATCAGTTTTCGAGGAAATGGGGTGTGCGTCAAGCTTTATTAGAGATCTGTATCCCTTAACGATTTTGGCTGACAAGGCTCTTCGCCATCTCGTTGACGGTCCGAATTCTGAGGCTATTCCCAAGCTCTTGGATATGCTGTGCCCATTTGATAAACTTCTATGGGCTGCGCTAGGTCTCAGCGCGAGCCGTCTCCTTAGAGAGAACAATCATGACCGGCTGGCAGCGCAAATTGTGGGATGCCTGGAAGCTGAAATTGCCTCAATAAACGACTCAGAAATATATGAAATGATTGTCAACGAACGCCGTGTTCAAGAACTTGTCATCAAGGCTGAACGTTATGCGCGAAACGGTCAATTGCATGAGGCGATCAAAGTTTGTGGGGAAGGTCTGGCTTTGAGCCCGGGATTTTTCCGATTCACGCGGCTGCTTGACCATGCTGGAAATGACCACCGTGTTGGTCATCAGGCCTCATGCATGCGGGCACAGTTCCGTTTCGATAGAGTGGAAATTCCCTGGTCCCAGGAGGTGAGCCATCCTCGCGTACTTTCCATAGGACCAGACGCTTCCTTTTATGTCGGGTGTTTTGAAGACAATGGGAAAAATGGATGTCTACTTCGCTGCTTCCCGGGAACCGGATGTGTCGATGTCCTTCATGAAGACATTTGGATTTCCGGCCTGACATTTGATGAAGATCGAAATTGTCTTTACGCCCTTTCTCTCCAGTCAGGCAAAAGCATTATGCTTATTATGGCACCCGACGGACGTGTGACCGTTAGTCAAGAAATTCCCCAGGCTGATGGCATGCCTATGCCTATCTCCAATTTTCTGCAACAGGATGATGCTCATCTATACTTGCATTGCTACTCTCCACGAGCAATCTACATCCTGAAAAAAGACAATTTTGCCCTTGATCGGGTCATCGGAGGTGAACATACTCGGGGGATGACGAACTACGCATTGGTAGATAACAGTGTACACCTCTTCTATTTATCCATCAATGGCCGATTTGGGTACGATTTGAAAACTGAATCTTTCACACAGGAAATTGAAACAGAGCCGTTGCACCTGATCGCCCTGGATCAGCACCCTGGAAGCGAATACCTGTATGGCATCGGACAAAGGGCTCTCTGGAAAAACGATATATCAGTCATTCCCAGAATCTCTTTTCTCTACAAAATGCTCTCGCATGAAAAAGTTCTCTGTCATTACACACTTTTCCCGGCCAGGGGCGGAAGCATTTGTAATGTCCAAAGCCATCAGGGCAATTGGGTCCTGTATGCTGATCCCTCCTTCCTTCACGTTTTCGAGGTTTGAATCATTAATCCGGCTGTAAAAATCAAGCTTGAAAAGAACCTGCGTATCCTCAGCAAGGACTTGGGTCAACAACAGAGCATGGAGTCGATGCGTCCGGTCAGGGCGGACGGATCGCCCCTTCCCTGGTACACATATCCGGCCATCGAATTTCTAAATCAGCTACCCGTGGCGAAGCGTTACGTCTTCGAATATGGCTGCGGACATTCATCGCTGTATTGGGCCGAACGAGCTGCATCCGTTAACAGTGTCGAAGATAACTCTGAATGGATATCGGAAATTGATGTGGACAAACCTGACAACCTTTTCATCCATCACCGGCGGGAAAAGGTGGCATACGTCGGATGCATCGCCGAACATAACACTCTGTTCGATATCATCGCCATTGATGGCCGCTGGCGTGTGGCTTGCGCCTATAAAGCCCCGGATCATCTGGTACCCGGCGGACTGATTATTCTCGATAATGCCGACTGGTACGATACGCCCCATCAAATATTGGCTGAGAAAGGGTTCTGCCGTATGGATTTCAATGGATTTGGCCCCAT
>Ga0208648_1001855_pt1 | contig 15805 bp, 12 predicted proteins | sample AntAceMetag02UKL_FD_184772 | JGI IMG/M metagenome (GOLD analysis project Ga0208648, IMG submission 184772) | Saline lake microbial communities from Ace Lake, Antarctica - Antarctic Ace Lake Metagenome 02UKL (SPAdes) (version 2) | ecosystem: Environmental > Aquatic > Non-marine Saline and...
ATGCCGCAGGCTGGCAAAGGACTTCGAGAACCTTTCGCGCAACGCGCTCGCCTTTCTCAAACTCGCGTCTATCCGCCTCATGCTGCGAAGGCTCTGTTCAAAATGAATAACTTTCCGGACCGACTCTTAGAGAATGGGCGCTCCGAGGTGTTCAAGGTCCCATCCGAGCCGAGTGATCCAAGCGCTGGCGTTATCGAGGCGGTAAAAGCCGCGGCTGCGGGCTTCAATCTCGGAATTCCCGAGCTGCTGGCACGGTGCGACGCCTTCGTACACGGTTCGACCATTGCGACGAATACAGTTCTTGAGCGCAAGGGTGCACGTGTTGGTATGCTGACCACGGCAGGTTTCCGTGATTCCATCGCAATCCGTCGGGGGTTGCGGGTCAACCCTTGGGATCATCGAACGCCGTTTGCCGAACCGCTAGTTCCGCGTCATCTCCGCCTTGGAGTGCATGGTCGAATTGATGTTGGCGGGCGTGAAATCGAACCTCTGAACGAAACCGACATCGACGTTGCGTTAGCAACCTTTGCCCGCCACAGTGTCCAAGCGATTGGAATCTGCTTTATCAATGCCTATGTGGACCCGCGACACGAGCAGGCAGCTGAACGCGTAATCCGAAAGCTCGGTTGCGAGCTTCCTGTATCTCTTTCATCGACTCTCGCCCCGGTCATGGGAGAGTACGAGCGCGGGTCGACCACAGTAATCGACGCACATATTCGAGCGCGCGTAGTCAGCTATCTTAAGGCTCTGGAGGAACGTCTACGTGCACTAGGTCTACAACAGGACATTCTTATCGTGCAGAGCAACGGCGGTGCAGTATCGGTCGATCGAGTGGCGCGCGCACCGGTTGGGATCTGCTTGTCTGGTCCCGCAGCAGGCATTGGAGCGATGCGCTACTTCGGCAAGATGTGTGGCACGGACGACCTGATAACGATGGAGATCGGCGGTACAAGCTGCGACGTCACAATGATGAGCGGTGGGAGGGCACAACTCGTTGATCTATACGAAATCGGCGGTTTCCATGTCGCCCAGCCAGCGGTCGAGATCCATACCGTCGGCGCTGGCGGAGGCACGATCGCCCGTGTCGATGACGCTGGATTGCTAATCTGCGGGCCAGAGGGTGCCGGTGCCGATCCGGGGCCGGCAGCATACGGACGCGGTGGGCTCGACCCTACAACCACCGATGCACTGGTCATTCTAGGGCGGATGCGCCCCGGACCAATTGGCGACGGCGCCATAGTTATCGATAAAGCGCGTGCGCACGCGGCAGTCGCCGAGAAAGTAGCTATGCGCCTTGGGATGTCGGAAGAAGAAGCTGCAGCTGGCATGATCAGTCTCCTCGAACAAAACCTTCTGCATGCGGTAGAGGAAATCAGTGTCAAGCGTGGCGTGGACCCGGCAAGATACACGTTGGTGGCGGCTGGTGGCGCTGGTCCAATGCATGGTGCGGCGGTCGGAAGGATGCTTGGCTGCAAGCGCGTTTACGTTCCGCGAAACGCCGGGGTGTTCTGTGCGCTTGGAATGCTCGACACCGACCTGCGCCTGGATTTCATGCGCGTCATTGACGACGAACTTGGGAATACGGGTGTGAACGGTCTTAAGCCGACGTTAACAGCTATGCAGGCGGACGCTGCGGACGAGATTGCAAGCGAGGGTCACGACGCGGGCGCTGTCTCCTACGAGGCCGAACTCGATCTTACCTACAAGGGGCAACTCCGGTCACTTCGAGTCCCATTTTCCCATGGAGTGGATGGTGCGGCCGAGATCAAGATGCGGTTCGAAACTGAACATCGTCGGACCTACGGTCATATCAAGCCTATCACACCGATTCGTATCGTCGGCTTGCGCTTGATTGCCACTATGCCTGCAATTCGATTGGCTGCCCCTCGGCCCCCTACTGCAGATGGACCGGCAACCACTTCCCAGTCACGAAGAGTCTATGTCGACCGCACCGATGGATGGCTCAATGTGCCCGTCTACGAGGGCGCGCATTTACATCCCGGTCACAGGATCGATGGGCCGCTCATCATTCAGGAAACGACAACCACCATTTTTGCCGGCCGTGGCGACGTTGTAAGCGTCGACGCATCGGGCAACTACCTTATCGAAATTGGATGAACATGACCTCAATGCCTTTTGATCCCGTCCGCTTGGCCCTCGTGCAAAATCGCCTCGACCACATATGCAAACAGATGGGTTGGGTCATGTCGCAAACGGCGCTTAGCCCCATTTTCAGCCAGGCGCACGATTTTACGTGCTATATTACCGACGTCAACGGCTTCATCATCAGCCAGGCCGACGGGTTGCCAGCTCATGCTGCCGGGGGGGGATTTGCTGCGCGTGCACTTATCGAATCCTTCAATGACATTGGCGAGGATGATGTCTTCCTGATGAACGACCCATATGTAGCCGGGGGTAATCACTTGCCTGACTGGGTCATTGCCACACCGGTATTCGTGGCTGGTCGCATGGTTGCGATCGCTTGCGATCGTGCACATCAGTCTGATATCGGAGGCGGAGCGCCCGGGACATATAATGGTGACGCCACCGAAATCTTCCATGAAGGCCTGAGATTACCCCCGGTCCGCTTAATCGAGCGCGGAACCGTGCGTCACGACTTGTGGCGAATGCTACTGCTGAACAGCCGCACACCTGAATTGCTCGACGGCGACCTGCAGGCCATGATCGGTGCGACACGTATTGGCTGCGAACGCATACAAGCCATTGCTGACGAACTGGGGGCTGATGGGCTGATAGACTGTTTTGCCGCCGTACTGGATCATGCCGACATTTCCTTCCGCAAGGTTATTTCAAGTCTGCCAGATGGCATCTACGAAGGAGAGGAGTACACTGACAACGATTGTTTCAAGTCTGGCCATCACGCAATACGGATCAAACTGACCATTGAGGGGGAAAACCTGCACGTCGACTTTACGGGGACCGATCCGCAGATGATTGGTTTCAAGAACAGCCCGATCGCCAACAGCCATTCCCTGACTTATGTGGGTCTCGCTTCCTTCCTGTGCGACGATGTACCCATCAATGAAGGTACTTTCCGCTGTGCCAAGCTAACTCTGCCTGAAGGCACTCTGGTCAACCCAACCGCGCCTGCAGCCCAGACCATGAGTACCATGTACATGGGTCACGAGATTGTCCACGCGGTGTGGAAGGCGCTCGCAAAAGCGGCACCGGAAAAAGCCTGCGGCGGGTGGTCCAAGACTATCCACGGCATCTCGACGGGGCGGAATGGCCAGGATGAACCTTATGTTTTGTATCACTGGAATGCGCTTTCGGGCGCAGGGGCTGTGCGCGAGCGCGACGGCTTCGATCAAATAGGTCTTCTCGGCTCGCTGGGAGGCCTGACCATACCCAACATCGAGGCCTACGAACGGCTCTATCCGATTCGGGTCCACCGCTGTGAAATCCGTTGCGATTCAGGCGGGCCGGGCTTGAGGCGCGGCGGCGCAGGTGTTTCCTATGAGGCGGAAGTTATTGGTCAAGTCATTCACACATTCCGCAGCGAGGGACTCGGCCATTCTGCCGGCTTCGGCGTCAACGGTGCCGGCGATGGCGACAACTGCAAGATTATGGTAACCGAGCACGACGGCAGCCACCCGGAATTGCCTTTGTACGGAAAATTGACACTTAAAAATCCACGATTCGAAATGCTGTCAGGCGGCGGCGGGGGCTTCGGTAACCCGTTGCAGCGCCCGATTGATGCGGTTGTGACGGACGTAATGGGTGGGATCGTCAGTAGTAAGGCGGCGGAAGAATTCTACGGAGTCATAGTCACGAACGAGGGTGTCGTAGATGAGGCGCAGACGACGGCAGCGCGGAACCGAGCGAAAGGATAGTTGGGTTCTGCACTCTCCTTCGTGCTGGCAATCTAAAGCCTATGTTCGTCAGCGAATGATTTGTGATAGATCAGTACTGGAAGGCAAGACATACGGTCTTACCTCCTCTCCCCATCACCCCAAAACCCCATCCGCCTGCCGCGCAGCGATATGGGCCTCCACTTCCTTCAGCAAGGCCGAGCAATCCTTGTCGACAATGCCGAGAGCGGTGAATTGGTTGACGACGTTTTGCAAGTATTCCAGGCTGGTGCCGATCATGACCTTCTTTCTCTCCGGCGGCGTCGTCAGCATCTGGGGCGCCATGGCAATCTTTCCGGTTCTGAGGCTCAAACCCTTCCTGCTCTATCTGGCGCCGGCCGTCACAGGGTCACTTGCCGCCGGCCATGTCTTCGATTGGGTGGTGTGAGGAGCAAGGTGCGTGGGCGGAAAAGCCGGATCAGTCCGCTAAGCCGGCGTGGCGCGGTGCGGCTTTCGTCAGGGTGCGGCGCAACTTCTCATCCAGCAGTGCAACAAGTTCCGGCTGCATGAATTCATATTGATCCGGCACGTCCAGACAGACCAGCCGCTTGCCGTTGACCAGCGCGCCATATTGCCGCTTGAGACGCGACAACTGCCTTTTCTCCATGACCGCAATCACATCGGCCCATTTGATGTGCTCAAGATTCAGGCGTTCGTCTGCATCATTGCTCAAACCGGCAAAATCCGTTTCAACCGCAAAGAGCCGTGACGCCACATCCGCCGCAGTCGGACTTCTCTTGCGCGCCTTGCCGCAGATGAAAAGGATATTGGCCATGGTGACCCTCCAGGATGGGAATTGGCGGATGATCTTTGCAATCGTGTCCGGTCATGGCAAGGATGACGTAGAAGCCTATGTTTGCACTGATTGCAGGCGGGCAACAAGGCGTTCTTCGCCAGATCTTCTCATTCAGGCATTCGTGGCCCTTTCCAATGGGGCGAGCCGCTGCGGTGCAGCGTCATCAAGCGGACCTCGGTTACGCAGGAATGGGACACAATTGGACATGCGGGGCAACTTTTCGGGGGTACGCAAGCATTGCTTTGCATCAGCAGGGGGCATGATGAGGCACTCAGTCCGAACCTAACGTCCCCAGCCAATCCAAAAACACACCGAGCCGGCGCAGGCCAGAGATGCGGGTCAGGTAAAGGGCGGTAACGTCGAGCGGCTCGGAAAGCAGCTGACCCGGAAAGAGTTCGACCAGACGGCCCGCGGCAATATCTTTCACAATCATAAAGTCGGAGAAACGCGCAATGCCAAGGCCGCCCAGAACCAGTTGACGTACCGCCTCGCCATTGCCGGCAGTGATGGCGGTGGGCACGGCAATCGGTTCCGCATGGCCTGCAAAACACAACGTGTTGATGTGCTCGGGCATCGCAAAGCGCACTTGTTCCAGGTGTGCGAGATCCGCGGGCGTTTCGGGCCAGCCGTGGCGGTCCAGATACTCCGGCGTGGTCACCAGCTTCCACGGCGTTCGCCCCAGCCGGCGATGCAACATCTCGCTGTTAGGAAGGCGGCCCAACCGAATGGCGACATCTGCGTGACTGCCGATCAGATCAACCAACGTATCGGTCATGTCGATCGACAATTTGATGTCTGGATACTGCGCATGGAATTCGGCCAAGCGCGGCGCGAGCACATGCATCACATATGGAACAGGCGCATTCACGCGTAGAGGTCCAGCGGGGGCCTGCCCGCTTGTCGCTATCTCTTGCAGGCCTTCACTGCGGTCCAGAATCTCTCGGGCCTCGGCCAGAACGGCGGCACCTTCGGGCGTGATCTCGATTGAGCGCGTGGTCCGGCGCAGCAGTGTGACATTCAGTTGTTCTTCCAGCCGTGTGACCGCACGGCTTAGCGTTGATGCGGACACGCCCCTGCGCCGCGCAGATTCAGCAAACCCACCATCGTCAACAATGCCAACAAGAGCGGCAAGGTCGCCCATCCGAAGTAATTCGTGCGTATTGTGCAATGATCCATTCCAAACATGTCTGTTCTCGCAACAGATAACCGCTGGCATATACGGTGTCGACATCAAATTAATGGAGATACCAATGCCACTTGCTTTATGGGCGCTGACAATCGCCGCTTTCGCCGTCGGAACGACCGAGTTCGTTATCGTTGGCCTGCTTCCCACCATTGCCGCTGATCTGGGCGTTTCTATTCCTTCTGCTGGCCTGCTGGTCAGTCTTTACGCACTTGGCGTGACGATTGGCGCGCCAGTGTTGACGGCTATGGCCGACCGCGTGCCTCGCAAAACGCTTCTGCTGCTATTGCTGGCGCTTTTCACGCTTGGCAATGCCTATGCAGCCTTTGCGCCTGATTATGGCAGCCTGGTCGCTGCGCGCTTTATCACAGGCCTGGCCCACGGCGTATTCTTTGCCATCGCCTCGACCATCGCCACTGATTTGGTGGAGCCTGAAAAGGAAAGTTCGGCCATTGCACTGGTGTTCCTTGGTTTGACAGTGGCCTTGGTCACAGGCGTGCCTTTGGGAACTTTGATCGGCCAGAATTTTGGCTGGCAGTCCACCTTCTTTGGTGTCGTCGTGCTCGGGGTGATCGGCTTTATTGCATCGGCCATCCTGGTGCCTGCCAAACTCACCCGCACCGCGTCTCCCGGAATTACAGCGCAACTACAGGTGCTGACTTCACCCCGTCTTCTGCTGGTGTATCTGATCACAGCTGTCGGCTATGGCGGTAACTTCATCGCCTTCACCTTTCTTGCGCCAATGCTGAACGAAGTCACTGGTCTGTCTGCGGGTGCAATCAGCCTTGTGCTGCTGCTCTATGGCGCATCTGTTGCCGTCGGGAACATCGCTGGCGGCAAGCTTGCTGACCGCATCGGTGCCGTGTCGGCCTTGACGACGATCTTTGCCGGTCTTGCAATTTCACTGGTGGCGCTTGGTGCGACCCTTACCAGTCCGATTGCAGCCATCGCGGTTGCGGCATTTTGGGGCGGCTTTGCTTTCGCCAACGTACCTCCGCTGCAATCCTATGTTGTACAGATCGCACGCGAGATTTCTCCGGGGGCCGTCGATGTCGCCTCTGGCCTGAATATCGGCGCGTTCAATCTGGGCATCGCTGGTGGTGCATGGGTCGGTGGGCTAGTTGTGGAAGGCATTGGACTGGCCGCTGCGCCCTACATCGCCGCTGGGGTGGTTGCTGTCGGGATCGTTCTGGTGCGCCTCTCTGGTCGACTAAACGTTGCCATGCCCCAGATGGTCGCTGCCGAATAGTCCCTCTTGCCCTGCCGCATCATTGATGAGGCAGGGCGTTTGGCAAACCAGGAGATACTTGCGTCCGGGTGGAGTCGATTGCCCCCATGTCCTGCGGTTGATTTGCGGGACCACCCGCCAATGTCGGCAGTCTCTTCCAAAACCATGTTGGCTTGCACAAGCGGCGCGAGTCCGGTTGCCGCCAATTCGGTCATAAGCCGCAACGCAGCGAATTCATTGGGTCAGATCGAATTACGGTTACGGTTTACTGAATCCCTTAATTGTACCATTGGTAGTTTATAGCGCGCATCGCGCGCATTGTCGTTCCCGGTCTGCCGCATCATGTCACCCAGCGTTGCAAAAGGCCCGGTCAGGTGATTTTTAAGAAGCTGAATTTGCGCTGTATCTGTATTTGCTGGCCGAGAGTGCAGGGAGCGCCTGATGCGCGATATGAGCCTATTGCCTGATGCCAAATCGGGTTCATATCATTCTGGTTTTATCTGAGGAAGATGGCATGCGCTGGACCTTTGGATCTGCATCTCCACTCTACCGGCTGCGTCAATACAAGAGCACAAACCAAAGGCTACCTTTGGCAGGGAGCGCGATGGCTTGGTTGAGGCAATTGAGAAGCAGACCGGACGGGTTTCAGCACGTGATCGAACATTTACCGCGAATTCCAGCCTGTCTGCGGGCAATCGCCGGTGAACTATTGACAGCACGCACTGCTGACAATGGCTTTGGGTTAGCTTAATCAGTTTGCTCGGGTAGGCGGATAATCATGTAGTGTTTTGTTTGTGCCTTTATTTGCAAGGGTCGACGGTGTAGCGCATCGCTGGCACGAGACCAGTCCGGTGACAACATGAGGTTCGGGTGCTGCGACACGCATCGCTGCCTACAGCCAGGCAGTTTTATATTTTCTACCATTGGAAGTCAGTACGTCAGCAATTGACACTTCGTTGCGACATAGTAAAGCAGAGGTCGCGCAAACTGCAGACCCAATTTCGGGGCGGGTTTGGCGAGAAGTTTTGTCTCCATGTAGGGACATTGTTAGGTGTTCCCATGCCGACCTTTGCAGTCTAGTGTTTCCCATTTCCGGTATGCAAGGATGTTGCGTTACGGTTTTACAGAGCAAGAATTGTTGAGTGACGTATGGAAATGAAAGTAGGAAAATATGTCTAGCTGTCGAAACCAACGGCCGTTTTAACCTCAAGGTGTCAAAGTGATGAAGTCCACCGTTGCAAGCGAATTTGAAACTGTAGATTTGTTGCTCAGTTCTGGCGCAGAAACCCGCGCTGTCGATGCATTTTCGATCTCATGCGTGAAATTTGAAAAGCAACTTCGTCGATTAAATGCGAACCTTATTTTTCAACACTCTGTTTTTGACGGTAAATGTTCTCGGCACAAAGATGAGATCAGGCAGGCCATTCTGGAAAAGCGAACTGCAAATCATAATAGGTTCATCGGCGGTATTCGAAAGCTTTCAGGCCTCACGGCAAAAGAGCTGATTGGTGAGCAATACAGGCCACTTGTGAAGCGCATCGAAACCGCCCACAAATTTAGGAACAAAATTCTCCATGGCCAGCAGACCGGCGAATTACTCGAACGTTCAGACCTTGAGGAGAACATCAGGTATATCAAAAACTGGTGTGAACTGCTCGCTGAAGGTAGTGGAAATCGCATCGGATACGATGGGTTTTCAAGGGGGTCACTAAATAAAAACGGCAGACCTGACATAGTTTTGAAGGTTGACCAGGCATTGGGTGATAACTGGCGAGAGTTCATCCAACGGATCTAGCTGCCCAAACGGGACCGTCGCGCGCTAACCTAGTGCTGCCGCGCAACTTTACCATTGCGTCCATGTACGCGCAGCGCAGTATTTCTTAGGTTGAAAAACCAGGGTACGGGACTGAACCGTTACGATGGAAACGTCCAGTAGGGAAAAAATCTACGGCGACACCAATTTTTCTCAGTCGGACGTGCCATGGCCGCTGCCCTTGCATTCTGATTGTATAATTATCACACAGATTGGGCGTATTTTGGAAAAAGCCGTTTGCGAGAAATTTACTGGCGCATATCCTGCGTGGAGCATCGTCCTACAAAATCTGCGAGAAAACGCGGAAATGCTTGACGTGACAGAGACGGGATTTCTGCATATGCAGGCCTTCGACTGGACTATATCTGCCAAATCGCAGACACTCTGCGAAGAACAGGGGACCCTATCTTGGAAGACTTCGGCCATATTGAGATGGAAGCAGATGCGCTTATCAAGCCTGACATGCAGGCAGTTCTTGAACGCACAAATCTGTCCGTCAACGTTCACGGGTTTTTGCTTCCAATTTTTGAGGCGCTTTCCAACTCATTGGACGGAATCGAACATCGGTTCGGTGAGCAGGCCTCCCGCGACGGCAAGATCGAGATCAAATTCAAGAATTTGACAGATCCAAGCAAAATTATGATCAGTGTCACAGACAATGGTATCGGCTTGAACGACGAAAATTACAATTCGTTCCGAACCCCGTTCAGTGGATTTAAACTGCAGAAACGCGGTCGCGGCTTCGGACGATTTATCGCCTTCAAAGTATTCTCGCGTATCCACTACTCGACTAGATACGAGTCTGCGCAGACAGAGGCAACTAAGACGTTTCGGTTCGATATCTCACGTGACGAGGAAATAATCTTCTTTGACGGTGAACCTGATTTTCAAAATTTGGGCCTTTGCGTCGAGTTCGACGAACCATTAGACGAATGGGCGCAGCTCGTTGGCTCACTATCTAAGCAGAAGGTCAAGGACGAGTTCGGAGCGCATTTCTTACCGCAATTCCTGTATCGCAGACTGCCCGACATTTCTCTTCAATTTGACGATGAGGAGGCTGAGAACATCACGGCTTATTTTAAGAGGTTGTTTGTCGAGCATGACGCGGGCGAAATTGATACAACCATTGACGGCACTAAGCATACCCTTCGGTATGCATTGACAAAAATACCGAAAACGCCGCAATTTAAGAACCACTGCCTATTATTCTCTGCAGCTGAAAGGATCGTCGGTCATCCGCGCAATCTAACAAACAAGCTCGGCGCAGCGTATTACTCTGACAAGGATAACAAGAAATACATCATCGTCGCTATCGTGCGTGGCGACGTTTTCGAAACCCGCCTGAATGACTCTCGTACAAGCCTAGACCTGCCCCCGAATACCGTCGAAGAGATTGTCGGGGCAGTTTGTGAAAAGATTCAAGTTCGCGAGGCGGATCAAGTACAAAAAATAAAAACAGGACAAACTGAACGGCTGAACATGGCACTTCATGAGAATCCCATTCTCCGGCTTGGCCTTCGCGGACAATCTCTCGGAGAGTATGTCGCACGGAAGCCGAACAACTGGGGCCCGGAGGAATTTGTCCAAGACCTTGCCCTCTCCCGTTATAGAAACACGGGCGACCTTTTGCGGCAGATCACGGAGGCCGCAAGTAACCCAGAATCTTATGTTGAGAAGATACAGGACTTGGCGAGTCGCATCGACGCGGGCAAGAAGGAAGCGCTAGCAGAATACGTCATCCACCGAAAGAGTATCATCGAACTGATCGACGCTGCGCGGAAGTTCAATGACAATGGCAAACGCGGTTCCGAAGATGAGGTTCACTCACTTATCTTCCGCCGCTTTAGCGACAGTGTGGATGTCGAGTATTTCCAGCACAACTTGTGGCTTATCGACGATGCGCTGGCTTTCTTGCCCTATGTGTCGAGCGACCGCACTATGCACGGACGTGGACGCAAAAAAGGCGACAAGGTAACAGACCTGCTATTCTATGACGACACGATGGTTCTCGGTGACGAAGATGGGTCAACATTGACAATTGTGGAGTTCAAAAAACCCAGCCGAAACGACTACTGGTTCGGACCTGCAAAAACTGATCCTGTCACTCAGGTAATAGATACGCTTGAAAAGGCTATCGCAGCAGGTGGTATCACTCGGACAGATGGGCAGCACATGTCATTCGGGAATGTCTCACGGCGATCAGCGTATATCATTGCTGATCTGACTCCGACTCTTGCCAACGTGCTTCGGAGGCATGATTTCCGGAATCCCCATGATCCACATATTTGGACAAAATATTTCGGAAATGGTGAGATTTTCATCCAAGCCTTTGGCTACGATACTCTAGTGGCAACGGCCAAGAAGCGGAATCAGGCATTCAGCAAAGTGCTTTTGGACGACTGATCTAGTGAAAACGCTGCACAAGACGGTAATTAAAATTAGAATCGAGAGATGCCGCCAGCAAAACGGCCAACTGTCAGATCAAGTCGAGTCTTCTACATTTGAACTGTCATATCAAGTCCGAATTTCTAAATTTCAGGCTAAACTCCGTTTTTAGTTTCAAATATATCACCATACAAATGTTCGATAATTTGGTTTGTGGTTAAGCTGCTACTTGTTTCCCACTCTTCAATTTCCTCATGACGACCCATTCTCTTCTTCCCCTTGTAATAATAATGGTATAATTCATCCTGTTGAAACAAAAGTTCTCGTATTCGGATTTCTGCATCTTGAAATAGTCCGAAATCGTATTTTTCATTTGCTTTTCCACCTGTGAACCGCAGAGAAACCATCGGTTCTCCGTCAGGAAATGGATCGGTGGCGAACGACAAGTGCTTCTTGAAATAGAAGATGAAACGGTATGCTGTTTCGCCGTCAATAGTGAGCGTTTGACCAAAGAACCAAGTTTCGCGAAGTCGAGTCCCCAGACCAAGCTGTTTCCAAGTCTTAAAGTCGACGATTGGGAAGGATTGATGTTCAACCGAAAGGACATCAGACGCTGCGGTTATTTCTTGTGCAGTTGCTTCAAACGCAGCCTGAATTTCATTCATTTTGTGAGACCAAACTAAATATTGTTTGTGTTGTGCCCCTCGCTTTTTATCGTCAGCCTTTCTCGCTAACCTAGTAACCCATCTCGAGCGTTCTTCCCTCTCATTTGCAATTCCACTTGCCTTCGAAATGACTGTGAGTTGGCCATTGGCGATGATTCCAACCAAGTCGTCCCACTCGTCTTCATCCGCTTTGGCCAGCGCATCATAATAATCATCTCTTAATGCAGAAGGTACGCCAGTCGGAAAGAGTTTGCCTGAGAGCAAACTAAAATCTTGTAGTAAGCGGGCAGTTCTTCCGTTCCCGTCTAGAAATGGATGTATGTACGTGAAACGGTCGTGTATCCAAGCAGCGCGTACAACTGGGTGAGCCGTATCATCTTTCAGAAAAATTGAGATCATTTCATCAATCAAACTAGGCACATCAACGTATGGCGGTGGTGTGAACAAGGCTTGAGAAATCTTTATATTTCGCTTGCGATAATTACCTGGACTCTCGCCTACTTTGTCTTCTATTAGCGCATGAATTTGCCGCAAGAATGCTGCACTCAATTTTTGTCCTTGCTCCGCAGCGTCAATTGTCAACTCGTCAGCACACAAAGCATTAAGAACTTCTTGTTCTGATTTGGACGATGATTCAATAATGGTCATTGAATCCATTATGGCCAGAGTTTGTCGACGCGTTGCAACAATTCCTTCCATATTAAGACTTGAAGTAACCCGGTCAGGTAAAAATGCAGTTTTTATTCGAGCTTCTACATCGTCACTTAGAGGGCGCAGTTTGTTGAAATTTTTGATCTCTTGATCTACCTGCTCTAAAAGTTGTTCTGTGTCTTGCCGCAATTTGATTCGGGAAGGTGTTCCAAAAGCAATCATAATAATGTTTCCCATGCAATTAATTTCAGCCCATTACATTGCATACAATATTTGTACAAAATTAAATTTATTTAATAGGCTAATAGAGTATTATATACTCATTAATCATCTATTGCCATTGGTTTAGTAAACCTATCGCCCCCCATCACCCCCATCACCCCAAAACCCCCTCCGCCTGCCGCGCCGCGATATGCGCTTCCACTTCCTCCAGCAAGGCCGAGCAATCCTTGTCGACAATGCCGAGTGCGGTGAATTGGTTTACGACGTTTTGCAGGTACTCCAGGCTGGTGCCGATGAAGCCTGAGCCGGTGCTCAGGAGTTCGATCTGCTCGGCGCGTGTCACCTGCGTGTGTATGGAGGCAGCGCTGTGGTCGGCGACGAAGGTGAGGGTGCGTTGGGGCTCACCGTCCATCCGGGCGGTGGCGAGTGTCGGTATGTAGGATTTGCCGACCATCTCGCGCCGCCAGAGGATTTCGGTTTCCCTCTCGATGTCTTGCCGGGCGATGCGATAGGCAAGGCCTTCGCATCCATCGCCATGGTCAAGCGCTGCCATCAGGCCGGGGATTTCGCGGGTGCCGCGTGCGCCCCAGGTGTCCTTGAGGATGAACCGGCGGGCATAGTCGGGCAGCCGGGCGCGGCGCACCTCGGTGAACAGGAAGGCGGGGTCCCACATCAGCGAGCCATAGGCAAAGACCCACAGGTCGCCATCGCCATGTTGATCCAGCATCTGCCTGCGGGACGCCTGACGTTGCGCGTCCGAGCGCAGTTCATCCAGCACCCAATGAAGCTCCGGGCGCTGCTTCAAGATTTCCCGGACGTTGAAATCCCGGAAGAAGGATGTCAGCGGATCGGTAATCCGGTCCTGTAATTCGGGATGATGACGGAAGGGATCCTGCTTTGAATGCATTGCTGTGTTGGTCCTTTCATCATCCGCCTGTCGCCCCCCGAGATTCGGGCAGGGCCTCGGCGCGATGGAGCCACGCCATGGTGTCAATGGCAACAGGTTTTTGGGCTCAATTGGCGGAATGGAAGAATAGCCGGAACCGGGAGGATGCGCAGGCTTACATGTCGGTTGTCAGGCAGCAGAGGTCCCGACCCTGACCCTCACAGCCGTTCTTCCGGCGCTGATGCATTGCGGCGGCTGTCCTTCAGAATCATGCTTGCGCCCTTTTCCGCTGCCATCAGCGTGGCGGCGTTGGTATTGGCCGAGGTGATTTTTGGCATGATGGAGGCATCGATGACCCGCAGCGCCTCGATCCCGCGCACCCGCAATTGCGGATCAAGCACGGAATCGCGATCGCTGCCCATCCGGCAGGTGCCGACCGGGTGAAACACCGTGCCGCCCATGGTGCGGATGGCATCGAGAATCTGCGCGTCGCTGCGGCATTCGTCGCCGATGATCGTTTCCCGGTCCCAGAGCGGGCGGAATGCCGGTTGCGCGTGGATGTCGCGCAGAATTTTGACGCCGTCGACCATGACGTTGCGATCATGCGGCGCGGAGAGATAATTCGGGGCGATGCGCGGCTGCCGGGCCGGATCGGGCGACTGGATCTGCACCGTGCCGCGGCTTTCGGGGTGGCATTGCCAGAAGGAGGCGGTAAAGCCCGAATAGCGGTGCAGCGGCGTGCCCGGCTTGTCGACCGACAGCGGCATGACGTTGAACTGGATATCGGGCCGCCCGGGCGCGGCGTAGCGGGTGCAGGCACCGCCGCCGACCTGTCCGGCCCCAACGGTCAATGGCCCGGTGCCCTTCAACAGCCAGTCGAGCCCCATCCTGGCCAGCTTCAGCGGATTGCGCACGTCGTCATTCAGCGAGATTTTCCGGTTGAGCTGCAGGATCAGGCGTATCTGGTAGTGGTCCTGCAGGTTTTCGCCCACTTCCGGCGAAATGGCGGCAATTGGGATTCCGTGTTCTTTCAGCAGGGCCTCGGGGCCGATGCCCGACAATTGCAGAAGCTGCGGTGTCTGCAGGGCGCCGGCGCACAGGATGACTTCGCGACGCGCCCGCGCGCTGTGGTTTTGCCCCTTTTCTTTCCAGGTCACTCCGGTGGCGCGTCCGTGCTCGATTTCGACGCGGGAAACCAACGCGCCCGTCACAAGGGTCAGGTTCTGCCGTTTGAGGGCAGGGTGGAGAAAGGCCGCCGCCGCACTGGCGCGAAGCCGCCTGCCGATGCTCAGGTGATAGGCCCCGACGCCGTGGGTTGTCTCACCGTTGAAATCCCCATTGGCGGGCAGCCCGTATTGCTGGGCGGCTTCCACCCAGGCCCGGCAGGCGGCGCTTTCATTGCGCAGGGTTGAGACCGGCAGGTCGCCATTGCGCCCGTGAAACCGGTCTTCACCGCCTTCAAAGCGCTCCAATTGCCGGAAATGCGGCAGCACGTCTTCATAGGACCAGCCCTTTGCGCCGAGGGCTTGCCAGTCGTCAAAATCCTCTTGCTGGCCTCTGATATAGATCAGGCCGTTGATGGAGCTCGAGCCGCCGACGATGCGGCCGCGCGGCCAGGCAATGCCGCGATGGCCATCACCTTCGGATGGTTCCGTCTGGAAAATGCGCGAAAAGCGCGGGTCGTAGATGGTCTTGAAATAGCCGACGGGCAGCTTCAGCCAGAAATTGCGGTCATGGCCGCCGGCTTCCAGCACCAGCACACGGCAATCAGGATCGGCAGACAGCCGGTTGGCGACGACGCAGCCGGCGGAGCCTGATCCGACGATAATGTAATCATAGTCCTTCATGTGGCATCACCGCGCGTGCTGTCACAAGCCATCAGGCGCTCGAATGCAGTGGCGACACCGAGGCCCGGTGCTCCGCCCAGTGTCAACTTTCCTTCCTTCACCAAAGTGGGAAAGAGGTCCGTCCTGAGGCTGTTTTCGTTTGCGTCGATCTCCAGCAGGCCATCGCCGCCAATGGCCGCCAGCAGATGCGCTGATGCTGCCAGGCCGATACCGCCGCCCAGATAATGCGGGCACGTATCTTCGAGTTCGACGAACAG
>Ga0208648_1001858_pt1 | contig 15798 bp, 36 predicted proteins | sample AntAceMetag02UKL_FD_184772 | JGI IMG/M metagenome (GOLD analysis project Ga0208648, IMG submission 184772) | Saline lake microbial communities from Ace Lake, Antarctica - Antarctic Ace Lake Metagenome 02UKL (SPAdes) (version 2) | ecosystem: Environmental > Aquatic > Non-marine Saline and...
AACTACTTCCTTTACTTCTTCAACAACTTCTGTTTTCTTTTTAGGTTTAAACATATTATCTTTTACCTCCTTTTCCTTTCTGATTCATCCTTTCTGATTCATGCTTCGCCCACATTATTATCCAAACTATCATCAATAAGAAAGCCAAAAGTATTGCATACTTAATCCACCACATCTTTAACTCCTTTCTTTTTAGCTAATATGATTCTGTCTGAAATTTTTGTAATTATTCCGCTTGAGAAAATCCAGTATATAAAATATAATGAACCTATGATTATTAATATTGGGATAAGATATTTAAGAAGGAAGTTTATAGCTGTGCCAAGAAATTCAAAGGGCCACCTTATAACATCTCCTACAATACTAACATCCATTTTTAACTCCTTTCTTTAAATCATGTTCTAATAAGGCTGACTCACCTGCAAGTATGGCAAAAACTATTCCTATGAGAAATAATAAGGATGCATATACAAAATTCATTGTTAATAAATATCCACAACATAGGAAACTAGATAGTTCTATGAACTGTATATATTTCACAAGTTTGTTCTCTGCGATGAATTTTATTATTCTTTGGGTTGTTTGTTGTTCTTCCATTGTTTATGTTTATGGTAAAAGATTAACTTTTACCTGTTCCTCCATTACTTGTGACTCTTTAAATTGTTTATCTTTTATCTTGTTTTGGATTAGTTCTTCAGATAATTCTTCATCATAGCGAATTGTAATTATCGTTATTCCTCTTTCTTCTGCAAGTTGCCTCTTGTCGATATCTCTTTGTTGTTGCATTCTAAAATCATTCTTTGTCTTATGGTATATATTCGGATAGTTATAATGTTGCTCTCCGTCGTACTCAAATCCAATTTTCAGTTTTGGTATGTAACAGTCTATTTCTAGCCCATCTAAAAATGCCCTTGTATTTGTCAATATAAATTGTGATGGAAATATGTCTTTTACAATAGACTCCATTCTCATTTGATTATAAAATATTTTCTTTTTATTACTAACCAAATAATCTTTTTTCTTAAACTCTCCCAACCCCTTTACATAGGGATAAATCCATGTCTTCTGACCTTGTTTATTTTTATACCTTTCATTTCTAAACTCCATCCAATGTCCACGCACAATCCACATAAACTTTGACTTAGTAATTCTGCCGACATTATTATTAAACTCATAAATATATCTCCTTACCTTTTCTGATATCTTTATATAGTAATCTTTTTTATTTTTAAGTTCTCCATTTTTAGATAAGTAACTATTTATTCTTGTATTGCTAAACTCTCGTTTGTTTAAAGATATTTCTGGGTTATTAATAAGGTTAAGAAAGTTTAGGACATAGTCTCCAACCTTAGCCCTCATGTTGTCGCCATCTAGAGCAGAAACAATTTCTTTTGTTTTTGCGTCCCAGTCGGACATCCCCTTCTTGAATAAATCTTTTATTTCTTTTTTTGTGTTATAAAACGGGTATGACTCGATTACAACATGATTATAGTATGGACCCTTAGGATTTTTATCGGTTTTCTCCATGACGTGGTATAATATTAAATACTGCCCATCAAACTTTAATCCTCTCTTTTTATGTTCATCTATCAATTCTGTGTCGTTTGATACATCCTTCACCAATATCCCATTTATTGTGATGTCACTGTTTAGTTTTATCTCAGACTCAATAAAAAAAGAGTTGAATGGAGAAGGAACAAATTTACCGTTACTATCTGTGTTTAGTAATGTGTTATTTATTTCTTCATCTAACCTGAATATCGTACCCATTTCTAATATTTCAGAGATACAAGAATCTATCTCATCATCATATTGTTTTAACGCACCTGTTGGTCTTTTCCCAATATCTTGATACCACGATACGGTTTTACTGAATGAACTCATTTGAATCCGTAAACGTCCCCCAATATTTTAATCATACCCAACTTATCTCTCCTATCAAATATGTTTGCTGATCCATAATGTTTAATGAATGTATTCAAATCATGTCCTAATCTATAACATATTTCTCCAGAATCTACTTCCATGGCTTTAAGATAATTCCCATGAGTCTTTCTTATATTGTGGAGTGAGAAGTTCCACCAATCAATTTGTTTATTATTTTTGTCTACCATCTTCTTTAGAACACGCTTCATAAGCTGATATACCGCCTGTGATGACACTTTAAACATTAATTCATCATCTCGTATGTTATTCTGTTTTATGTGTGCTCTCATCTTCCTGGCCAATTGGGAACTTATACTAAATGTCCTTGGTTTGCCAACCTTCTCTTTCTTGGCTGCCTTTCTTTTTGTAACTCTCAATGTCAGGTTGTTTCTATCCCAATCAAAGTCTTTGGGTTTAATATGAAGCAACTCATCTATTCTTCCACCAGTTCCGATTGCAACCTCAAAGATAGCTCTTTTCTTTTCCTTGACTAGACTTATAAATTGAAACCATTCCTCTGGCCAGAAGTATCTTGACCTATCCTCTCTTACAGAATAACTAACGCCATCAGACTTAACACCAATCCTCAATCCTTCGCAAACTGGTTTTAAAGATAAACCTTTCTCATCATCACTTCCCTTTGTATTTACCATAATGTAGTTCTTTATATTAAAAGATAAACGTTGTATTTAAGCCTTTCGGCTTCTTTTGTGAAATCATTTTTTACTCCAAATATGTTCATATATCTTAAATGGTCTGCAACTTTTTAATAATGGCATCTTAACATCAATTCCAATATAAGCCCTACATTCTTTATTTTTTCCATAACAAGTAAAGCATCCTTGATATTGATATCCTCTTGCATTTACCCCTTTTTGTTTTTCTCTTCTGGGCCTCAAAATAATGGAAGCATCTTTCTTCTAGTTGGTCAGTCATTTTTCATTTACTCCTAAGATTGCGAACTTCTTCTTTGCGTTGGCATATCCAATTTTATAAGCGTCATCTATACATGAAGAGATGAAAAATCCGAAATTATCTTCTAAGTCTTCTGGACTACATTCTTCAAACATTTCTGAAATATTTCTCCAAGCGACATCTTTCAGTTTCTTTTTTGATAATCTCATTTTTCCACGACCTCATCTTTTTGTAAGGCGAACATTCTTTGATGTTGACTTCCGCATTTATTGCATTCAAATATCTTTACTCTAACTTTCTCTTTAAATAAAAATCCATAAACAGAGTTGTAGTCTTCTATTTCTCTCCACACATGATTGCATTCTTTATTTGCCATGTTCACCTTCCTTTTCTACTGCGTCATTTCTATTGACATGAACATCTATCTGATAACCCTGATGTATCTCGCTATATTGTAATATGAAAGAACTGATAGTATCATCATCTTCCAGATCGTCTTTCATATCTTTTGCACATTTTTTTAATATCTTAACGAATAAATCTTTCGATGGTTCCCCAAGAGTTATTTTTACATCTCTGTCTACTGCCTTCATTGTGATTCTCCTTTTTCATGGTCTGCGTCTTCTATCCAATTTATTTCAAATAAAGATTTACACTGTCTACATTTAGCATAAAGTCCTAAGATACTCTTTATTTTACCACCACAGTTAAGGCATTTTAATTCCTTTATTTGATTCATTCTGCTACCTCTTTGACATCCAAAGCGTCTTTAGTTGTGTTTGTATAATTGAATAATCCCATTTCTTCAAAGTTATCCATCATGGCATCAATCATCATTGTTTCATTGAAATTAACATCAACTTGAACTCCTTCTAAACTACCAGCAACTCCCATCATTGTTGCTTGTGTAATTGATTGCTGTAATAACATTCCTGCAACTAATCCTAATGCAAAAAATGCTATAGCAGTTATTACTGTATAAAAGGTTTGTTTGTTCATGGTTTCTCCTCTTCATGTAAGGCGTCGTTTGGATTACAATTATCACAATAGAATATTCTACCATCTATTTTATCTCCATATAAACATTCCCAAACTTCTTTACCATTTATTACAAATTCTTCTGCTGAAATATCTATTTCTTTTGAACATCTTCTTGCGTCTAATTTTTCATCAACATCCCAAATATGGTCGCAAGATGCACAAATATAATCTGATTCAGAGTTATCTTCTCTAGCCTGTATCAAATCCTCTTCTCCACAATTAGGGCATTTCATTCGGATACCCCTTTTACATTTAAACCGAACTCTGTAGCCTTTCTTATATTTTCAGTAGATATTGGTGATGCAAATTCTATATTTATCTTATTCATTTCATCAATACAAATTCTAAGTACAAAATTATCTTCTGGCTTTGCTTTGTCCAAGTTTTGTTTTGCAAGTGCATTTATTGATAGAGTATCTTCAGTATTAATATTTTTTCTCTTCAAATATAAAATCTTTCTAAGCTCTGCCATTATTCGCTTACCTCGTTTGAGACATTGTTGTCGTCTTTAGATTCATGTAAGGCGTCGTTAGTTTTGAAATGCAATCTTTCATATATACTTCTTCTATCAAATTCTTCTTTTGTTAATACAAAAAAATCTATATCCGATTGAGTTAAGTTACACCTGAAATAAGCCTCTGCTAAATATCCAAATTCATTTTCTTTGTTTTCTAATGTAAAGGCAGTAGAACACATAATCTTTCTAAAATGTAATAGTTGCTTATGGAATAATTCTCTATCTTGTCCAGAGGTATTCTCATGGACTAGCTTTAATCTTTCAATCTCACTCATGCTGATACTCCTTTGACATTCAATACGTCTTTAGTTTTTTCTGGTAGAGTTGGTTCTCTAGTTAGTTCGATTATTTCTTCTGTAAATTCTTTATGTGATTTCATTCTTTAATTTCTCCTAAAGTTAATAACTTTTTACAATCCAAACATTTGTAATATTCTGTGGAAATCCATTTTGTATCATGTCTTTCATATAATCTTTTTTTGTTTTTGTGTTTGCATTCCATTGTAACATTATGTATACATTATAGTATTTAAGTCTTTCCCTTTACTCTGTATAGTTAGAGGGTGTTTTAAGATAGGTTTTTAAGTTTTATATTTCTATATTTATTATGGTAGAATGTAAAGATTGCTTTTTTGGAGAAGATGGGAAAATTTACATGGGAAGAAAGATTAAAAAAAGCTTTACCAAGAAATGGAGTTGTTAATGTTAAGGTAGTTGGAAGGGATACCTATGGCAGGCCATTAGTTCAACTTAGAAATGGAAGAAAAAGTATAAACAAGATAATGAAGTCATACGGATATTAATTATCTGTTTCTTCAGTATTCTCTATGAATATTTCTTGCTTTACTGTTTCTAAAATGCCTATAGCATTATAACAGCTAATACCAGAGGAGTTCAAAATTTCACTTATTTTTTGATGAACTCCTCTGGTATTATTATAATCTTCTATACGGATAATTGCTTCTTCCATTTTTTAAGAAATAAGGGATTTAATTCTACCCTACTCATTCTAACTGATTTCTTAACAATTACAGCATTTATTTTCTGTAATCTTTTTACATATGTATTCGCAGTAGGCCAGCTCACCTCTATCCTCTCTGCTATTTTTTTTATAGGTAAAGGTCTTCTAGCCCTATATAGTGTGGAAAAAATGTCGGTATCTATTTTCCTAATTCTTGATTTTTGTTTCATCTTTTATTTTCCTTTTTGGTTTAGTTCTATCTACTATATCAAACGTTTTTATTATCAAATCTTTTTTTATTTCTATTATAAACTTAATATTTTTCTTAAACCTATTTTCCTCATTTATTTTTAAATATTCTGATATTTCTTTTGGAATTCTTACAAGAATATTCCTACCATCCCAAGAGAGAGATGCCTCCCCATAAATAATTTCGTCATGATTTGTGCCACTAAATAATTTCTCTGCATCTTCTTTTGTAAGTACGTCTTTTTCATTCATAACAACATATAGAAGTACGTATTTATAAACCTATCTTTTCTTACGTACGTAAATAGATAGATTTATAAAGGATATTATATATATACGTACGTAACAATGGAACACAAAACAATATGCCCAAAATGTAAGGCCGAGAACATAAAGAAAAATGGCTCTCGTCAAACACAGAACAGGGGAAAAATTCAAAGATACCAATGTAAAGAATGTAATAAACGATTTGTCATAGATGATGGCTTCTTTAGAATGAGAAACCACCCCAAAAAGATAACTGCAAGTATAGACCTGTTCTTCGGTGGATTGTCCACTAGAAAGGTACAGGCGCATCTTAAAGCGTTCTTCCCTCACAACTGCACGAATATGACTGTTTATAATTGGGTTATCAAATACTCAAAGAAGATAAGCAAGTTCGCAGACGGATTAAAGCTAAAGGTGGGTTCTGAATTGCAAATAGATGAGCAATCTCATAATAGAGTTGGGAAGCAGAATTGGTTAATAGATTCTATTGATACAAAAACTCGTTTCGTTGTTGCTTCTACTTTTAAAAAATCAAGAGGTCAAGAAGGACTTAGGCAAGTTCTTGGTATGGCAAGACAAAAAACACTAAGCCAATTTCAAACAGTAACCTCTGACGGATTTACAGCCTACCCACGAGTAATTAAGAAAGTATTTGGGTATAACAACAAGCTAGGAAAACATAACGTTTTTCATAACGTAAAGAAAGGTTGTGACGGAAACGGATTTAATGTTCCTATCGAGAGATTTCATAACGACGTGAGAGATAGAACAAAAATTATGAGAGGTTTTCATGGAAGCGTAGAAAGTGCCGACGCTATCTTGAAAGGTTATGTTGTTTATTATAACTTCATTAGAAAACATCAAGGAATAAAATGCTCTCCTTTTGAGTTAGCAACAGATATTAAATTGAAAAATCCTAATCGGTGGATTGAGTTGATTGGGTTAGCAAGTGTTAAATAGTTGGAAATGATGTAATTATATGAACAAAAGAGGTCAAGAGGGGGAGACCATACTTGCGTGGTCTTTTTTATTCATTCTTTTAATTATGGGTTTATATGGGCTGTTGTCCTCTAATTATTGTGACCGATTGTTATTAGTTGTTGTCTTGTTCGCACTCTTGTGGTTATTTTTTGGAGAACCAGTTTTGACGCAATCAGAACTTAGAGGCTTCAAAGTGTTCATGCCGTTATGTATTGTCGTTTTTATTATATGGATTCTCCTAAAAGTTACAGGTATATGTATGCCTATTAGCGACATGTTGAGACAGCTAATCCCATAATACTAATTAAAACCAATATTAGTATTACCTCTACAAGCTTTAATCTTTTTTTTATATTCCTTAACTCTTTTTTTATATTTTTCATTTTACCCCCCTTTCAACACCCGTTAACTATACAGAGTACTTTCCCTTACGTTTGCTCATTCTATTGCGTCTCATCTGGACAACATGAGTGAGCTTCTTCAAATTTATCATATTCTTGATTACAATTTTTACAAATATATATTATCTTTGTTAACTTTTTTATTATTACAATTCCCATATTAAGGCTTAGGCGAATACCTCAAATCCTTTACAACTTTACATTTTAAACATAGTCTTTCTTTTCCAAATAGATTATCACCACATCTAATTGGCGTTCCATTCTCGTATGCTAGTAATATTCCACATCCCATCGTAATTTAATCAGTTGACGAACCGAGTTATCCTTTTAGGATGTGTCCAATCGGCTACTTCATTTAATTCTACAACTTCTCCTTCTTCTGCTTCATACTTTAGATAGTTGTTTAAATCCTTAGTATTATTGAATTGTTTTACTCTTTTCATTTCGTCTTTGGTTTGTTAGCCGAATTTAAGTTTAAATTTAGTTGTTTTAAAAATGCATCTTCAATAATTCTAAGAACTTCTATGGATTCCAAAATATTTAAATCTTTTTCTTTTAATAAGTCTATTATTTTATCTTCTATTTCCATTTTACTTTTTTTGTTTGGGCTGCGAATTTAATTCATCGAAATATTTATCATCACATTTTCTATGAGTTCTTTTTTTGAGTAAGCTGTCAGGATGGATAACTTTATCGTTATCGTTGGAAGGAATACGGGTATCCTTAGCGACCACCCTATCTGTCGTCTCGTAATCTGGCATTTCATCCAGCTTCTCAACATTTAGGCTTTCCTGACTATTAAATTCTTTCTTAGCACAATCCATACAATATAAAATTGGAGAGTGAAGTTCTTTTTGTATTTTTTCTATTGATATTCCTAGAACTCTTGCACAAATTGAACAATGTATTGTATATGCTTTTGGTTTCATTTCTTCTGCTCCGTAGTTCTTGTTTTCTTCCATTGTGATTTTAAACCTCCCCCGAAGGGGAGGCAAAAGGTGATAAGTGGATTGCTCCAAAAATCGTGCCTGGCTCACCCCAGGACTTTTATGAGAGGGGGAATCCCTCGGTGAGTATGAAGGGCCTATTAAAATAAAGGCCACGAATAATAAAGTTTCTTTTTCTCCAGGTTATTAATATGCTTTTAAACAAAGATACGGACTATCCTTACTTTCTTCGATAGTGTCAATCTCTTTTCCAACAGTATCTGCTAATGTTTCGCATCCTAGTTTACTTAGGATTCTTTCTACAGCAGAACCTTTGTAGAAGTTTCCGTCAGGATCTACTTGTACCCAAAAGCCAACTGCTTTTAGAGTTTCACCATCAAGATACTTTACTTTTGTTATCTTTAAAAGCTCATCTTTGTCTGGGTGCTTAATGTGAAATTCAGCTAAAGGTGTATCCATTTTCTTTCCTTCTTTGTTTTCTCTCTTAATAGTTACACTTGCGATTGTTACCTTTGCTGGACTTACTGTATTTTTTGGAACTTCCTTGTTTCCGATTTTTGCATCCAAGATATTTTGTTCTTCTTCCATTTTATTTATTACCTCCTTCATTATTTAGATCATCAATTAGTTCCTGGGCTGTGATAAATGGCAGCTTAGGATATTTTCCTGTATCTGATAGGGATTGTCTGAGGGTGTATTCACAAAGGTTAATTAGTTTCATCTTAATTTCCTCCAATCATTTAAAGAACGGATTTTATCTTTAGCCCATAGACTTGGCTTAATTGGAATCATTAAAGCTGCACCAACTGGGAATAATACAGATGTTCCCAATGGTAATGCAGCAATCCCTAAGATGAACTTTCCCGCTTTAATCCTTTTAAGTGTTGGGTATTTTGTATCACCTACCCTTTTTTGGATTAATATTTGCCAAGGATTCATTTTTTAATCACCCTCACAGTTTTCTTAATACAGCTAGGGCAAGTAACCATTAGAGCTTTTGATTTGCATTCCCACTCATAATCACAATGATAGCATTTGACTTTTATTTTTTCTTCCATGTTTTATAGTAGTAGTAGTAGTATATAAGCTTTTCTTATAACTCAATAGTTACAACAACTCTCCTGCTTTAGTTCTTCTAATCTTCTTACAATGTTTAAAGTGTTGGCACTTCTTACATATTCTGCTTTCATTACTAAATTGGACTGATCCGAAACAAGCGTTTAGGGCTTTACGGGCTTTATTATTCATTATCAGTCCTCTTGCCACATAGCCTCTGAATACGTCTATTAGCCTCTCTAAGAAATGTTCTTATACTTTGTGGGGAATCCTTTATAATGGGGCATTTCTCTGGATTCTTATAGATACAATCACCTCTACCATTCTTATGAACACATCTTTTTTGGCCGCCACCATTTTCCATGTAAGGACATTGATTTTTCATTTTAGTTGTGCTTCGGCTGTTTCAGCTCTGGCCCTCCATTTTCCTCTTGATTTTTCCATCTCTTCAAATGTCATTAGCAATCTAGAACCAACATCTAATAAATAGTTTACGTCTTCTATTCTTACTGGAGATCTTTGTTTCATTATCTCAATATGATTTAGGGCATCCTGGAATTGTTTTTTACGGGAGTTTTCTTTAATTGCCATTAAATTTTCAAATTAACAGGATTAACACCTTTTTTGACCCCTATAGGTAAAATAAAATATTTGCCTAAGGTCAGAAAAAGCTGTTAAAGGTGTTAAGATTTGGCTTTTTTGCCAATTTCCTCCATATTTTTAAAAGCAAGACCATCCCAAATTCTTTCATAACTAGAATTTTGTGAATCAGTAACTCCAAACATATTCTCTAAAGTGATATAAATTGCCTTATCTGAACAACTACTAACCTTATGTTTTTTAGTATATTTATGATAAACTTTTCTAAGTTGCTTTTTTGTTATACTATCATATTCCTTTTCTTCAAGATGATCATAACAGAATGCGGTAAAACTATCAGATTTTCTTATCCACATATCTTTAACATCAGCTGTACTTTTAGAATAACTAAAATCTTTCTTTTCTAATAGTCTATCAAGTCCATCTAAAGCAAAATTAAGCAAACCAGATAATTCACCTTCTTCAGTTAATTTCTCAATAATATCAGGATCCATTATTTTCAACATAGATTTATCAACTTCATTATTATAAACTTCTTCAGTAACAAATTTATATGGAAATTCTAATAAAACCCACTTAGTCCAGAATCCATCTGTTGTATCATAAATCTTTGGAAGTTCATTTGCAGCAAAAACCATCTTGGCATAATTGACAAAATTCAAATCCCTTAGGTATTTTCTATGGGCCTGAATTGTGTCCCTACCAATTAAACTTTTAACCATTCCAGTTTCCTTTAAATCTGTCTTGCTTAAATCGGCAGCAAGGTTTGCCATCCTACCAAACAATTCAGATAGGCTAAAAGATTCTTCAGTTAATGATCTTAATGGAAGTGACGAGCAATTCTCTGCACCAATAAATCTCTTCATTAATTCTATTGTTTTAGACTTTCCGTTTCTACCATATCCAACAAACATAAATGCCTTCTCAATTTTATATTCTTTTAATAATAAATAACCAAAAATCTCTTCCATAACATCTACACTTTCTGAATCTTTCAAAGTAGATTTAAAATGCTTATGAATATTTGGACAATCTTTACTTTCATCATAGTTAATTGGTAACTTATTAAAAAATATCTTCTCTGGAGTATGTTCACTCATTTCTCTTGTCATAATATTTAATATACCATTTAGCAAAGGAACTTCATCAATAATGTTAGTATTAAAGAATTCATCATGTTCAATAAATGTATCTGCCTCAATCTTAGAAACTATAGCATTTGAAAGCTGAACAGTATAGGCATCCTCTAGTATGTTCCTAGAAAACTCTCTAACGAATGATTTACCCTGTGGAACATAAACACCTTCTTTATATATCCACATTTCAGACTTGACATCATCTCTGGTAGTATAAATATGATTATCCTTTTCTATCTGCTTAACTATTAACTCAGTTGCCTTATCTCTATCTTTCAATGCAAGTGCAGTAAATACATCTTTTTGTAAATTAGAATAATCTGAATCCTGTATAACATTTAGCTCTTTAGCTTTATCTTCAGATTTTTGTTCGCTAAGATATTTTCTAAACTTAGGACAACCCCTGCACTTCAAAGGAATTTTATATTTCTTTTGGAAGTTTATCATCTCACCACAACTAAAAGGAAAATTCTCAACACCATTCTTCTCAATACTAGCAAGCCATGTGTTCAATTCAATTTCACTACCCTGCTGCACCCTAGCATATTGTACTTTTAAATCATCTTTCAATGGATGGTCATATAAATATAAACTCATGTTTCTACTGATAACCTTATGTCTCTCTCCAGATGGAACCTCATGCATCAAGCAATAATTAAGAAATGGACAGTCTTTATCTTTATCAACAGTATTGGTGTTTGGATTAATTGTTTTTGCTTTAATATCTATATTCAATATTTCTCCCTGTAGTTTTTCATCTTCATTATCTTTTGGGTAGTTTGTAATGAATGCTTTAGCAAAATTTTCTTTATCACTAACATTTGTTGTTCCAGGAACTCTAGCAATTCTAGATGGGTTATAAACTGTAGTATCCATTTCAATACCTTTCAGCTCGTATTTTTCCTTCATAATTCTGCCAAACTCTTTTATTCTTTTTACATTATCTTGAGTATTCTCAATTCCAGGAACTTTATGCAATACCCAATACCCACGACCAGAACACAATACAAGCGGTTCCTTATATCCTCTAGCTAGCATATCTTTTCTAATCCATTCAGCACAAGCTTTAGAAATCTTAATACTATCAGTTCCTCCATCATGTGCATCAATGTCATGGCCTATGCAGGTTATCTTCTTTATATCATCGTCTTTATTACCACCAACCTTTCTTTCATTGATACCAACATAAATATTTAACTGACCATCATATTTCTTTATGGCATCAACAAATTCATCTTCATTTTTAACAAACACAGTTACTGGTTGCTTGGGTTGATCCTTCCATCTAGGCTTTATTAATCTTAATTCCGATTCTTCTTTATGATCTAAATATTTATAGAAATTCCTTATATCTTCATCAGACATTGTGACCACCTCCCTTTCCAAGAATTAAATGTAACTGCTTGATATATTGGATTCCCATTGGTTCCTGGCTGTTTTTCTAATTCATCCTTACTAAAATTAATTAAAACATCTGAAACTAAAATTCCTATAGATGGTAGTTCTTTCTTGCCAGTCTTATTATCTTTTCTATATTTAGCAAAAGACGTTACCATACCACGATGTATTTCTTTAGTCCCAGAAAATTCAAAATATGGCACAATTTTATTCCCTATGGTTGTATTTCCTCTCATGGATTCATTAAATTCTAATCCTTCATTCTTCTTTAAATGCCCCTCTTCTGAAAATTGTGTGGCTATTGCAAAATGCTTAATCTTTATTTCTTTATCGTCAACAAAATATTTTGTCTTATTATTTACAACATTAAGTAAATATTCTTCAAACACTTTTGTTCCTCCTCTAACATTACCACTTTTAGATGCATCCTTAACTTCTATGGCCATATATTCTAAATCATGAGTATATGGATTAACAAACTCAATAACTAAATCTGGTTTTGTTTTAACCTCTCCAGTGATTCTAAATACCGCAGCCCCAACTTCGTTCTTAGAATTAAAATAAACATTCTTAACTGATTCACTCTTGCATTTAAGCCAATCCCATAACTTAATTTCAACCTCTCTTTCTGGATTCATTTTATATGTAATTGCCTCCTAATATATTCTTCGCCTCTATCTTCAAGTTGTTCTTTATAGCTAGCATTCTTATTTCTAACATCCTTAACTTCACCTACATCTTTAGTCGGAACAGTTACACTCATTGTTTCACCTCAACATTTCTAACATCAACAATCTTCTTTATAATATAAGAGCTAGATCTATAATCTAATATTTCAACATAAATATCATCAGAGTTTGTTAATTTTCCTTCGTACTTAAAACCATTGTGCATAAATAACTTTATATCTTTTCCCTCACTTTCACTCAGCCGTTTTTTTATTACATCACTCATTTTCACATCACTCGTCCAAAGATGTTATGGGCATCCAAGGATAATTAAACCAATATTATTTACTATTTAAACCCACCGAAAAAAACTACATAATGACAACACTCAAAATTAACCAACAACTATATAAAGATTAATCATCTAACTATTCGCCATCTTCAGTTTACCCGTATCCATATTAATCACCTATCCTCACTACATTTAAATTCCCACCATAATATTCTCCGTTACTAGTTCCACCCATATCTTGAGTTGAAATTCCGACATCATCTCCGACTGCTAAAGTTATTATACAATTTCCTGACTGAGTTATTACATCTCCACCGGCAGCCATTTTATGATGATTTCCACATTTAGGTTTTTCAATTCCATTAACCATAATATTGGTTAAATAAATATGATTATTTTGACCACTTCCAATACCCATATAATCAACACGATAAACTCCTGCAACTTGTGCGGTTAAATTACTAACTCCACCAACTGCAATTCCTTCAGAAGTAAAACCATTTAAATCGGTTGCATCTGTGAAATATAAAGGATACCAAGTATCCGCAGAAGCAAAACTTCTAGTTGTTGCAGTATGATTATGATACCACATTCCGCCATAAATTTGATTACCTGTAAAATTACCTGAAACATTAAAATCATTTACAACTAAAGAATTTCCATCACTGTAAATTCTTTCTGTGTCATACCAAGTCCCAGTTCCGTCACCAGTTCCTTCTAGTTGTATTTGTTTATTATTATCTCCTTTTGTTGGTTTTTCTAAAGTTAAAATTGTTTCGTCCCCGTCTACTGTTAAAGTCGTCGTCGCTGCTCTCATAATTGTATTATAAATATCCCCATAAACTCTTGTTGTTCCCTCGGCAGAACGACTATTATGCCCGATAACATCTTTCGCAGTTGCTACTGACCCTAATCCATTTACAGCATAAGTATTCATTCCATACCAATCAAGAAAAGGACTTCCACCATCTCCTAACCCAGCATATATTCCTACTAAAGCTAAACTACCAAACTCTAAAGCGGTTACAGTAGCCCCCGAAACAAACTTGTCGCCACCAACAATATTTAATCCACCGATAGCCTGGCTTTCCCTAGACTTATTTGAAGTTGGTTGATGATAAACACCCATATTTAAACCCCTAGTTAAAACAGTTCCCTCAAAAGGTTTATCCCTATTGTTTTGGTTTATTGAAAATGTATCTCCAGCTTGTAGGGTTACCTCTCCATTAAATGTAACTTCTTCTGCCTCTATATCTCCCGTAGTTGTCAAATCAAAACTCCCTGTCTTGTCGCCAGTCAATCCTGTCTGTGCTGTCGTTGTTTTCCAGTAGTCTGTTACTGCGGGTATAACATTATCATCTACATATTTTTTGGTAGCTGCGTCTTGGTCAAGTGTTGGGTCAGCTAAGTTTGAGATTTTATTATTATCCCAATCAATATCCGCACTTGGAGAATTATCTCCATTAAGATGTAAAGATAGTGGTTCTGTAATTGGTGCATAAACTAAATCATAAGCAGTATCTAATAAAGATTTATAATAAGTATAGAGTGTTGAAATGGAATAGCCGTCGAAATATTGTGAGTTATTTACTGTTGGGACAAGGGAATAGTTTATCGGGATAGTTTCAGTTCGGCCATAGCCAAATGTTTCTGCCTGAACTAAAGAAAAAGAACTTACAATTAATAGCATTGAGAATATTATATATTTCTTCATTATAATTCTATCTTTTGATTATTTAAATATACTTTATATCTTCCAAATAAAATAATCTCGCCTGTATCTTCTAAAAAATGAAAGCCACATTAGATAATTTTAAACGGTTTAGTATTTGCAATTTTACCTTTAGCCATTCCAAATATATCAACACTAGCAAAACCAGATTTTCTATTATTTAATTTTTTAATCTTATCACCATAATGCATCTTTTGTCTAGCAACAGCCAATCTAATTTCCTGTCTTTCTTTCTCTTCAAATGCTGCGGCCCTAGCTTTGGCATTTATCATTCTATTTCTAATAGCATATTGCTTTCTTTCTGATTCACTTTTACCAGTAGCAATTTGCTTTAATAATTCTAATATAGCCATAATTATTTCCTCTTAGGTAGCCTAACTCTGCAAGGTGCTACTCTAACCTGTTTCTTCTTGCCAGGAATCTTCATAAGATAACCTGCTTTGTTATAACTTTTTCTTTTTTCCATTTAGTTTACCTCCTTATAATAGATTTCTATTATTTAAATATACTTTATTATTAAAAAAATAAAACTGGAGGGTCCCCTCCAGTAATAATAAAATATTTAGATTATACTAATAATCTTTATACTCTAGCTGTTCCACCACGTACTCCGATGAAAACACCTATAAGGATTGTTAATACAATTCCAACCAAAGATATAGTCAAAACAATACCTGCGATAGAAGTGTTATTACTAATCTCAGTCTGCAAA
>Ga0208648_1001859_pt1 | contig 15796 bp, 15 predicted proteins | sample AntAceMetag02UKL_FD_184772 | JGI IMG/M metagenome (GOLD analysis project Ga0208648, IMG submission 184772) | Saline lake microbial communities from Ace Lake, Antarctica - Antarctic Ace Lake Metagenome 02UKL (SPAdes) (version 2) | ecosystem: Environmental > Aquatic > Non-marine Saline and...
TCGACATTGCGTTATGTACAGTTCCACTAACATCGCAGATACAGATTTTAAGCGATCGAATTTTTGCTCTACCTGCTATGAGCTTTTCAGGTGGCAATTAGAGAACTGCGGTATTCAAATAAAACCTGTAGGGGCCCCACCGGAAAAGTTCACCGCCACCTGGGTGGAAAAGATGATGATGCTTCCCGCTTCAGGCAGGAAATGCCGGTATATGATTACATGCGAAATAGGCCGCAAGATATGCCCCAATGCCTACGAGTGCGGCACATGCTCTTTTGACCGGATGATGCAGCAACGATTGCAGTCTGAGCCGCTCCCGGTGGAGACTCCGACCCAGGTTGCAGGTTTTGAAATGGCTGACGGCTTTTATTACCACGAAGGCCATACATGGGCCAGACCGGAATATGGAGGCCGTGTCAGGGTGGGCCTGGACGACTTTGCCCAGAAGCTGTTAGGGAAGCTCAGTCAGATCGAAATGCCCAATATCGGTCATGAGCTAAAACAGGGTGACGCAGGATTTGCGGTAAAACGGAACGGCGAAACTGCCCGGGTCCTCTCTCCCATTGACGGCATTGTCAGCCGCGTCAATGATGAACTGTTAGACCATCCCGAGCTTATGAACAGTTCACCCTATGAGGATGGCTGGTTTGCCATTATTGAACCGACCAAACTCCGGAAGAATCTGAAGGATCTTTACTCTGGTGAAGAGGCCCATACCTTCACGGGTGATGAGAGGGAAAGACTCTTTTCAATGGTCAACGATGACTTGAACATTGCTGCGGACGGTGGTGTTTCTGTGGAGGATATCTCCGGAGAGTTAGAAGAGAAAGAGTGGGTCAAGCTTGCAAAAGCCTTTCTCAAATCGAAGTAAATAGCAAAAAGTAAATAGCAAATAAAAGAAAAACCTCCCGTGGACCAAATAAGCGGGAGGTTTTTTTGTTTATTTTTCCTCCCGAGCCAAGCTCTCCAAAAGGGTGAGTAGGCTTCGAGCGCTATCAAGATGAGGTAACTCCAAATAGTTTAACATCTTAGTGATAAGGTGATAATGTTATGAAGAAAACTTCCCGACAAACTTGAAGGAAAACAATCGCCGGAATACTACCATGAAGCTGATTTATCCTGTTCAGCTAAAACCGGAGTAATTCGTGGAGATCACGCGACATGAAAAAACTTGACGGAGAAGGTCATTTATCGATAAATATAAAGTTAGGCATTCTCGAAAAATAAGAAACCTATGTGAACTCTGTAAGAGGAAAAGATAAGGAGAAGGCATGAAAGATAAGGAAAGTCCGGAATGTGCAAAATGTTCCATAAAGGATCGAATTTGCCTTGTAGAGGATGGAAAGGGACCAAAGTCCTGCCCCACTGAAAACTACAGGGAGATCATTAAAGAGGCGGCTAAGGAGTACGAAAAGCCCGAAATTCGCGAATTCGCCAGGATGGCATCGATTCAAGAATCCGAATGTTACTCAAATAGAGATATCCAGCCCTATGTCTTTCATCCTGTTAAACCAAGGGTCCAGGAGATCTGTGAATTTGCAGAGAAAATGGGATATCAAAAGTTAGGCATCGCTTTTTGCGCAGGGCTTTATCAGGAGGCAAAGGCGCTTACCAAAATCTTAGAAGCACAGGGCTTCGAGGTTGTCTCTGTTGTCTGCAAGGCCGGCGCCACCCCCAAAGAAACCATAGGGATCAAGGAGGAGGAAAAGATACGAATCGGGCAGTTCGAGTCCATGTGCAGCCCCATTGTTCAGGCAGCTATCCTTAACCGGGAAAAGACCGATTTCAATATCTTAGTCGGTCTGTGCGTTGGGCATGACTCTCTCTTTTTCAAATACAGCGAGGCCTTCACAACGGTATTGGTTGCAAAGGACCGCGTCCTCGGCCACAATCCGGCCGCAGCCCTATATACCTCCGGCAGCTATTATGCCCGGATGCTCCGTAAGGGGTTTTGACAGAGGTACTTGATCACGGATTTCTCGCTGAAAACAGTGTTCCATCCTGCTGTCAAACTCCAGTTTAGGAACGTGTTTTTCTGAGCCTGTGAAGCGGTGATCGGTTACTGACAGTCAAACACAAAGAAAGGGCTGAAAAGATCAGGTCGGTTCCTTCCGAACGGTCGGAGTTCGTGTTCCGATTCAATCGCCGATTCTGGCCAGCGGAAACCTGGAACCGCCCACTTCAGGGTCCATTAATTGAGTGGACTATCTTTCTACATGACGTGTTCCTTCGCCCCGGGCCTGGCATTTCCCAATTGACAATTTTTCTCAATTGTGTGCATAATAAAATCGTCAAGGTATTGATATGCCTGAGTGCCGTACCGTCAAAAATCGCGAATCGACAGTTTAGATATTGGGTGAACCCTCAACTTTTTACCCACGCAAAGCCGCACACATGAAAAACTATAAATGAAGAGTCTGGCGCTTCTCATCAATTTTGGGGCTTCGCTGATAGAGGACGGTATTTCTCGGGTTGCGAATAGACTGTAGGTTTTCTTTGCGTCTCTGTGCCTTTGCGTGAGGCCTTTTCTGTTCCCCGCTTCTGGTTTCGTGAATGCGGGGTCACCGTTTCACTAAGACCGGTTTATCCGGGTTAGGTTAACGTGGCAAGAATACTCCTAATAGAGCACAATCCGGAATGGCAGAACTACGTTAAGAAAGCCATTGAACCTACCCATAGCCTCAGTAATTGCCCCCATGGCAGAGCCTTAACTTCACGTTTGAGGGAAGAAAACTACGAGATTATTCTGCTCTCTCTTTCCAAGATCGAAAAACAAGACAGCTTTAATCTGTTGAAACAGATCAAAGTTATCAGTCCTTCTACACCTGTTGTCGTGATAAGCGAAATAAAGGAGGCAAACATTATTGTCAAGGCTATCAAAGAAGGGGCTTTTGATTTCATTGTAAAGCCTTTCCACAGAGAAGAAATTCTCCTATCAATTGAACGGGCCTTAGAAAACAGACATCTAAAAAATGAAATTGACTACCTGAGACGTGAACAGAATATTATCTACGATTTTGACGCGATTATCTCCAGAAGTTCTGCTATGAAGAGGACGATTGCCATGCTCAAGAAGTTTTCCCAGGCTGATTCAACGATCCTGCTAACAGGGGAAACAGGAACGGGCAAGAGCTTTTTGTCCGGCGCCGTTCATTTTAACAGTCGCAGACGGAAGAGGCCTTTTATCAAGATTAATTGTGCGAACATACCGGAGGGCCTTCTCGAGAGTGAGCTTTTCGGCCATGAGAAAGGGGCCTTCACAGGTGCCAACAAGACCCGTGTTGGAAGGTTGGAACAGGGCAATGGCGGGACCGTATTTTTAGACGAAATTGGTGAAATGAGTCAGGGCCTGCAGTCTAAGCTCTTGAGGGTGTTGGAAGAGAAATCATTTGAGCGCGTGGGCGGTAACAAAACAATTCATTCTGATGTGAGAATCATTTGTGCCACAAACAGAGACCCTGAAAAGCAGGTTGAGGACGGTAAATTCAGGGAGGATCTTTACTACCGGATAAACATCCTGAGGGTACATCTTCCTCCCCTCAGAGAACGAATAGAATGTATTGAGCCCCTTGCCTGTTTCCTTATGGAAAAAAGCTGCCGCAATCTGAAGAAAAAAATCGAAGGATTTTCACCCCAGGCGCTCGACGCCCTTAAAGGCTACACCTGGCCGGGGAATATCCGCCAGCTTGCCAACGCCATTGAAAGAGCCGTTATTCTCGAGGAATCACCGTTTATCCAAATAGAGAATACCACACTTCAGGAGCCTCTCCATACAAAGGCCAAACACAAATCGCTCCCTGTACATCCTGTGCACTCAATCAAGGAGCAGGAAAAAGAGATCATTATAAAGGCATTGGAGGAAAGCCTATGGGTGCAAAAAGAGGCGGCTGAATTATTAGGCATCACCCCTCGCGCACTCAATTACAAGATCAAGAAGTTTGGCATTAGTCATCCTCGCTGGAGAAAAAACAAATAACCTTCACTCATGGAAATCACACAGGTCTTGTCTCGTTACAGCCCCCCCATTCATCAGAAACAATATTTCCACATGGCCCCATAAGATCGATTTCAGAGCCTTTGATGTACATACTCACTTTACTTAAGTCCATCCGAACTTCCTTCTCCAAGTGATCCTTAGTGATCATCCCCCATACAAAATGCAGAAGAGCCCTCCTGAACTCGCTCAACGCAGAATCGTAAGAGGCCCAGTATTCAGCGTCCCCACCTACTTCAATCTCGAGATGCTGTTTTTGCTTTTCCATATCCAAGACATTTCGGAATATAACATCGATGGTTCCGAAAGGAGTAAAGAAACGTTTTTCTATTTCCCCCACGCAATTTACCTTTGTGGACAAGACCATGAAAGGTATGCTTAAATTGATGCTGTCCACTATAAACTCCTCCTCTATCCCACGTGAGTTGTCAGCGGGCGATTTGTTTTCGTTTAGATTTTTGTAAGCGTTCACGGAACGCTGAAATTGGAAAATAGAAATTGGAAATTTGGCCTTCATGTTTTGTACTGTTCATGAGGGCATTTAATTTTGGGCCCAATTTTTAACCTTTTGTTCCACTTATCAAAGTCGTGCCAGGGCATATCTGATAACTCTTCTACCAGTTTGTAGAATTCAACTCGTAAATTAGTTTTATCTCTCCCCAATTTCTACTTTCCAATTTCCAATTTCAAGCCGTGAACGGCTACACATTTTTTTGTATATATTTGTCTGTGTCTGTCTGTGTGGGTCTGTGGCTAATTTTCAAGCAGCAGGATTTTCAACCAGGGCATCGGGTTAATGCCGAAGACACGGTTCAACATGATGATTGCCGGCCAGATTTCACCATTTGCGACGCCATAACCCTGGGGCCCGGCCTGCAGGCTTGTGATATATGTATACCCCTCAAGGGAATCATCGAATACTTGCATGATGGCTTCTCCACCTTTACCGAGGCCAATAAGGATCTCGTCCTTTTTGTCAGAATCAATATCACCGCAAGCGGGTCGCGTTTCCCCAAATAGGGCATTATAATCTTGCCAATTGACCAGGTTCCACTCGCTGTGAGCCACCTCAGTTCCTTGATAAACATGGGTTTCAAACCGCCCTCCGCCTCCAGGACCGAGACCGATTATTATTTCATCTTTTCGATCTCCGTCCACGTCCCCACAAGCCGGCCAGGTTTCTCCACTAACGGCGTTGTAATCTGCCCAGTCTACCTGGCCCCATGCCAGATGCGTATAATCATCATCTAAAACTTCAAATATGCCATTAGGGATGGATGTATCCTCTGAAACCGGACCGAGACCGATGATTATTTCATCTTTGCCATCACCATCGATGTCACCGCTTGCCGGACGACTTTCCCCTCGAGCAGTATTATAGTCTTGCCACTCAACCTCTATCCATTCTTTATGTACTAATTCCCCTGAAGTGTAATCAAAAACCTCTATTCTTCCATGGCCCCCAAGCCCGAGACCGATGATTACTTCATCTTTTCGGTCTCCGTCTATATCCCCACAAGCGGGCCAGGTTTCTCCGTTGACGGCGTTGTAATCTGCCCACTCTATCTGCCCCCATGCCAGATGTGTGTAGTCATCATCCAAGACTTCGAACATACCATTCGGGATGGAGGAATATCCTGAAACAGGACCGAGGCCGATGATTATTTCATCTTTTCCATCGCCATCGATGTCACCTTTAGCAATACGACTTTCTCCGCTCAAGGAGTTATATTCAGGCCATTCAACTCGCAACCATCCACCATGCAGATAATCAGAGCCAATTGCCTCTGCCCAACCTCCGTCTTCCGGAAAGGCACCAAAACCGGCAAGTAGCCTGTGACTTGGAGGGGTGCCTGCAGGCGCTTTGTAAAATAATTCCAGCGAATTCGCACTTTCGGCACCCGTGGTATTGTAGGCGGTAACAGAAAAATAATATGTCTTGTCAGGTACAAGATTTGACAGAGTATAACCCGTTTCCATACCAGTATCGACGCTATAGGGATAACTCCCACTTTCAGAACCGATATAGACCCTGTAGCCAGCCAGATCAGGTTCGGTGTTCGGATCCCACGCCAAGGTGGCTTTAGCAGCATATGCGTATGGACCTGACATAATAAGCAAGATTGCCAAAAGCGCAAAAAGGCAACCAGATAAACATTTCTCTATCCATCCCATCACGTATCTCCATTTATATTTGGTGAGTTTACCTTTATAGTCAGTTGAATAGTATGCAAAAAATATGCCGCATCTTAACTTCACTGAACATCTCTCATTTTCCCAAAATTTTTAAATTGATTTCACTTTCCACGCTGATCAGGATAAACCGGAAAAGAAAATGTCTCACGCAAAGCCGCAAAGACGCAAAGAAAAAATATTTACATGAAACTCAATGCCTCTACAGGAGTAAAAAGTTGAATGGCTATTCATTCTTTGGAAATCCGCTCTATCACGGGCTTGCCGGGCGTTGCAAAAATTTTCTTGTGCTTTTTGCACAGAACTCAATTGGTAACTGTCTAATTCCTCAATCAATGCAAAAAGCTCTTTTTACATGGCCATCAATATTAGTTACCGAAATTACATATCTATTACAAGTATGTAATTCGTGGGTTACTTATAACCTTTTTCTTTTGTTCAGTTAATCCCGTTGATCCTGTCAAATTTTTGAGATCAGCATTTTGGTTGACATATACCATTTCAGCCGCTATAATTCGACCCAATATTGGAAAATGTAAGGAATATAGGGAATATAATGAGTCGGTCTGCAACGGTGGAATTAAGGGCGATCGAACAGATTGCCGAGATGAAGCGGGTTTACTCGGTTATTGACAGTTCTCTGCCTGACTCTGTATCCAAATGCCTGGTTGTCGCCAGCGCCTCTCCGGGTGAGGGCAAAACCCTTGTAGCTGCGGGGATCGCCTCTTTAGGTGCTCAGCAGAATAAACAGCGTGTTTTAGGTATTGATCTCAACTGGCGCGCACCAGCCCTACACAAATATTTCGGTTTGAACCTTACCTTTGATCTCAACGATCTGAAACAGGCGCAATCCCTTTTGGAGTTTGCTCAGCCTTCGGGAATAGAGCATTTAGACATTTTAACAGCGCCGAAATCAAATGAAGGGCACGGTCAAACAGGTGAGAATAGAGGTTTTTCGGCAACTGAGATAATGAGGCAGGCACGCGAGGCCTATGATATGGTCATTGTTGATACCTCTGCCATACTTCCAACCAACCGCAGTATGGTGGATCCAGTAACATTTTCAAAGGCGGCTGATGGAATACTCCTGGTTGTTCTTAACTATGTGACATCCAAGCAGCAGGTGAAACGGGCTCACATGATTCTCGAGACATCGGGTGGAAGGGTACTTGGGGTCGTTGTAAATCAGTGGAAAAACCCAATGGTGTGAAAGTTTAGTAAGTTATCCACCTTTTCTCGTAACTTCTTGAACGGCCTTTAATTTAGGAGGGAAGCATGCGGTTTCTCCTCAAACGTTATCTTCATGCTATTTCAGCACACCGTCGTTTGCTGTTGCTTTTTTTTATCCCTCCCTTTGTTTATGTGCTCCTATCTGCCATAGTCGCCGACCGATTCTCTGTGGAACAAAAAATTGCAGTCCCAAAAAATGCCTTGGTTCGAGTTGGAAAAAGGCCGGGAAGTACCGTACCAATGAGCGAAATCATTTCCCGTCCCGAAACCTTTTTCCAGGACGACTTTGCCCTTATGTTGTTGGAAAAACAGTTAAACTCTGACACAGCCCTAAGGCCTGCAAAAACTCCGCGCAGCGGCCTGAGAATGAGTATTGAAACAGGTATGACGCTAACGATGAGCGGTGGAAAGACCGTTGCGCTCGCTTACTATGGTGATGACCGCAATCTTGGAGAAAAACTGGTTGCTTTTTATTCACAACGATTAGTCAACAAACTCACGGCCGGTAATAGCGTAAACAGCAAGATTGGCAATCGGAAAAAACAACCGTCTGGAAGTCTCATCGGGCATCCCGAGATAAAAGAGTATCGCTCCTTCTGGCGAATTCAGCGTTTATTCCCATCCTTAGTGATAGCCGTTATTTCCCTTTTTGTTCTCCTGGTTATTATTGCCCTGATCGAAGGCTTAGATCCTTCATTCAAATCGGAACGACAGGTAGCTCGTTACTTAGGCCTCCCCATTATCGGTTCATTGCCGAATCTTAAAAAGATCTCTGAGGCAATTGCAGTGCACGAAAACCGGCCTCACGGTAATTAGTGACCCAAATTTGATGAAGCCGCAAAAAGGCGCAAAAGTCACAAAAAGTAAGGCTTGACAGAACGCCCCCTGACAAAATGCTATGCGGCCTCAATTCCCGAATCCTTTCCACAATAGGAGGCTGCCCGAGAATGAGAGATTTTTTGCAAGGTCAAGGAAGGCGAAGATTTTAACCGCAGGAATACATTAAAGTATTTTGAGGATTCAAATCTGAGCCTGACGCGGAGATTGCGGAAAATAGCCATTCTCGGACAGCCTCCTATACAAGCCATTCGATGGTAATTATTCCTTCTATTTCAAGTATTTTAAATTCAGGGTCACCTGTCAGAAGAGCGCATTTGTTAATTTTCGCCAAAGCTGCCGCAAATGAATCGGCATAAGAGATGGGGTAGTTTGCCTTGAGCGTTGCAGCCATCAGAAGAAGCTTGTCATCAATATGCTGAACAAGATTCAAGGGGAAGGCTTTAATCCTGGAAAAGGCCAAATCTGCCGAATCCCGGCCTTGTTCCCGAAGCGTGATGTAATAAACTTCGCCCAAGTGAATTACATGTAAATATAGTCGAGGGTCACCTGTTTTTGCCTTGTTGAGGATTTTTTCAATTTTATTAGAAAAGGACTCATTCTCGAGATACCCTATTAGAGCATAACTATCGAATACGAAACTATCGGTTTCTTGCAATTCTCTTAGTCTCCTTTTGCCTTTCTAACCCTTTTTCCTTTAGATAGGCTTTTAATAATCCTGTCCCCTGCAACATCCCTCGGGCCGCTTTAATCGGATCCTCCGATTCGGGCACCATCAATATACCATTACCCTTCTCGATCCATCGTATAACTGTCACAGGACGTATCCCATATTTTTCTCTCAACTTCTTTGGGATTACAACCTGTCCTTTTGAAGTAACCCTTGATGATGATGTTTCCATGTATCTTACCTCAAAATAATCATAGGGGCTAAAGTTGAAATAAATCCTCTTCTAAATCATTTCATTGAGAGTAGACAGTAAGTAAGAATTTGTCAACTCTTTCCTCTTACTTTTTCCTTTTTCAGGCATAATTTACTCCTTCTTCTCTTTATCACCTTCCCCGTTCTCCGGTCCTTCTTAAATGCAATTACATTAATGTAATTCCCATTCCTATCACGTCATAAACTCCCAATATTCTTGAAACTGAAACATTAACGCCTATGTGAAAAGTTTTTTTACATGGATCTATTAATTGCGAATCATTGTAAGCAGTTAGCAATAAGGATATTTTGGTTCCAAGCTTTTCTATATCTTTGCGTCTTTGCGACTTTGCGCGAGGCCTTAGATCCCTTTCCATCTTTCAATTGGCACCTATATTGCGTAATAACAATGCAGTTCATTTCAAATTTTCTTTTCGTTCGAAAAAGGCAAACCATCCGAAAGGGTGGGACGCAAAGCCACTGACCTAAATCTCGCGAAACCGGGATAGGGTAGCAGGGCCGCCGGGCGAGTGGAGCACCTCCTCATGGATGCTGCGCCTCGCACGGAGCAGACAAACCATTGGGGGTGCAGACATGAATTATCAGATCCAATCTATTTCTTCACAATTCTTTCGCATTGCTTTTCTCTCTTGCTTAGGTTTAAGCCTGATCTTCTCGTTTTTAGTCGCGAGGGTCCAGGCAGGCCAAATGACCTTGGCATGGGATCTCAACACCGAGCCGGATCTTGCCGGTTACAGAATATATTACGGTTTTGAAAGCGGAAATTATCTCCACTCTATTGATGTGTCTAATCAAACCGTTTATACTGTAGAAGCGCTTGAGGCAGGTCATATTCATTACTTCGCAATTACGGCCTATGACGTAGACGACAATGAGAGCGACTTCTCGGAGGAAGTCGCTTATAGCGTGCCTGCGGTTGATCAACCGCCCAACGCGGATGCGGGTCCGGATCAGAATGTAAATGAAGAGATTATGGTTACCCTGAGTGGCGTCAATTCCGATGACCCGGACGGTGATATCGTCTCCTATGAGTGGGAGCAAATCGACTGCCCATTCGTGGACCTTTCAGACCGTCAGGCAGCAGAAGCCGTCTTTACGACCCATGACGTAGGACCGGATGGTGTTTCGCTGACCTTTCGACTGACAGTGACTGACAGCAGCGGGTTAGAGTCTGAAGACGGGTGCATTGTCACGGTTTCGTGGGTTAATGTACCCCCTAAAGCCGATGCGGGGGCGGATCAGTCCGTGGATGAAGGGGATACGGTTACCCTGAATGCTTCCAACTCCTTTGATCCGGATGATGGCATCGCCTTTTATTTATGGGAACAAACAGGAGGCCCTGAGGTGAATATCTCTGATCCTACTGCAATGCAGGCCACTTTCTCAACTCCCGATATCAATACAGACGATCTGTCGCTGACTTTTCAACTGACCGTGGAGGATACAGGAGGTCTAATCGCAACAGATTTATGCGTGGTAAACGTATCTTGGTTGAATATTCCCCCTTCGGCCGATGCGGGCCCAGATCACTCCGTGGATGAAGGGGATATGGTCACACTGGATGGCTCTAACTCCTCAGATCCGGATGATGGCATTGCTTCTGCCCGATGGACACAATTGAGCGGCATACCGGTGAACCTTTCAGATCCAGCAGCACTCCAACCAACATTCCTCACGCCAGACAATTCGGAAGGCGAGGCTTTAACCTTTCAGCTGACAGTGATGGATAACGGTGGACTGGCTTCCCAAGATACTTGTACCGTAACGTTGGCCGAAACCACTGTTTACGAGGATGCTGAAGACGGAACGACCTCAGGGTGGTATATCTACGACAACAGACCCAAAAAGGCTAAAATCAACAACGTCTATGATGAGGATCGCCAAAATAGAGTCATTCAGTTTCAGGGTGCTGGAACCTCAAACGGGTATGTGTTGAGAAATGAGGACAGAAGCTCTTGGCACAATACGACCCAATTTGTGATTCAGTGGAGCATGAACTATAGCGAAGATTTTGTGGTCTACATAGATGTGGAAACGAGCGCGGGTCACCGTTATCTGTACTACACTCCTTCGGATGATGACCGGCTCGGAAGCGAAAAGTATGTGCACCACGGCCTGGGTTCACATATCACGGACGGAGGTTGGCATACATTCACACGAGATTTACAGGCCGATCTGCATGAGGCCCAGCCGGGTGTTGGCCTAGTGGAGGTAAACGGCTTTCTTATCCGAGGAAGCGGGAGAGTAGACAAAATCCAACTGCTAAATTCCATTCCCGCTGAAACGATATATGAAGATGGGGAGGACGGCGACATAGAGGGGTGGCATATTTACGACAATGATCCATCAGGCGCTGCAGTTACCAATATATTTGATGGCGATCGCAAGAGCAGGGTAATTGAGTTCAAAGGATCTGGAACCGATAATGGATATGTCCTAAGAAATGAGGATGGGAGCCCCTGGCACAACTCGGAACAATTCACCATTCAATGGAGTATGAAATACGAAGAGGATTTTGTGGTTTATCTGGATGTGGAGACAACTGCGGGCCACCGTTATGTATATTATACGCCAGATGACTATGACAACCTGGGAAGTGGCGAATACGTACACCATGGCCTTGGTTCTCTTGCAATAGACGGGCAATGGCATACATTCACGCGGGATCTGCAGAAAGATATTGAAGACGCCCAACCTGGTGTTACCCTCCTGGAGGTAGACGGCTTTTTCATTCGGGGTAGTGGCAAAGTAGATGATATCCAACTTCTATCAAAATAACGAAGTGGTTGGCAAAAACAAAAAGGGCCTTCAATAAAATGAAGGCCTTTTTTTCTTTGCGCCTTGGCGTCATTGGCCTGCCCGGTGAAACCTTTTGTGCTGTTTTTTCACCGGGGCACGAGGATTTATGTGATCTACTGCTTTCAGATCGTTTTTACCGGACAGAGCTTTTATGAACAACCATTTTCATGTTGACATCAACACCTTTTATGTGTACAATTATAGTTAAAAAAAGGGTGAAATGAAAAATACGGCAAAAAACATAGTCCGTCGCAGCATCGCACTTCCAAATGAATTGGTTGAAGAATTGCACACTATAGCTCCCCCTGAACTCCGGGATAACTTCAATCGCCTGGTTACCTTCATTTTGATCGATTTCACAAGACGTCAAAAAAAATATCAGTTTGAAACAGCTATGGCTGAAATGGCCAATGACCCTGCAATCCGGGAAGTGTGCTCCGTTCAGTCCCGGGAGTTTGCGGAAGCGGAAAACGATGGTTTGTGAATTATGATCAAGCGCGGCGGAATTTATCTGGTAAATTTGAATCCGATTAAAGGCCGGGAGCAGGCGGGCCGCAGACCAGTCCTCGTGATATCAAGCGACGCTATAAACAAACAACCGCTTGTTCTTTCAGTTGTAGTGGGCACAGATGCGCAGAATGTTCCAAGAGACTACCCCACAAACGTACGAGTGTCATCAGCTGAGACGGGCCTTCCCAAAGATACAGTATTTCTCTGTTTCCAAATCCGCTCCCTGGATCCTAAAAGATTTTACGATCCAAAGACAAAGAAACCCCAGTTGGTTGGCACCATGCCGCCACACCGAATGAAAGAGGTTGTCGAAGCCCTTAAGCTGGTACTTGAGATCGAATAGACCCTGAGCCTATGTCTCCTCCTCTAACCTTCTAATCTTCTTATTTTCTAATCAACTGACCACCGACCTTTCCTCCCCTCTTCTGTAATTCCATAGATGAGACAACAAGGCACTTATTTATCTTCTGGGTATTCCTCAATGGTTTATTGGGAAGGGAAACCAGGGCAGGACACCTTTAGCAGGGTCTTCAATTCGATCTCAAAGAGGCCCAGGCCGATGTGTCCATTCTGGAGGTAAACAGTTTTTCAATCCGCGGCAGCGGCAAGGTGGATGATATTCAGCTTCTATCAAGATAGTGAAACTGATTTCTTACTTGCTTTCAGAAAAGACCAATGCTATTGCTAATTATCCGAATAATCCACGATAGAAATAGGAGATTTCTATGGAACTTAAGAGAATACTCGATCTACCGAACTTGTTATCCAAGAAATCATTTTTTCTATTTGGAGCCAGGGCAACAGGGAAATCAACCCTAATCAAACAACAGTTATCCAACTCGGCTAAGGTCATTGATTTGCTTGACTCCAGATTGTACCTAAGGCTACTAAACTCGCCTCATGATCTGGAATCCATCATTAATTCAGCCAACAAAACCGTGTTTGATCCCCAGGACGGTGACAATATCGTTGTTATTGATGAGATTCAACGAGTCCCCGAGCTCCTTAATGAAGTTCACAGACTGATAGAAAACAAAAAGCTTACTTTCCTCCTCACAGGTAGCAGTGCCAGAAAGCTACGCAGAGGAAAGGCAAATCTATTGGCGGGCAGGGTATGGGAGGCTCGGTTGTTTCCATTAACCTGGAAGGAAATACCTGATTTCAATCTTGATAGGTATCTCCGCTATGGAGGGCTTCCCCCTGTATATCTAAGTAAATTTCCCTATGAAGAACTGGATGCCTATGCGAACACCTATCTAAAGGAAGAAATAATGGCCGAAGGATTAATTCGAAAATTACCACCCTTTTCACGTTTCTTACGATCAGCCGCGCTTGCAAATGGTGAAATGATCAATTTTGCCAAATTGGCCAACGACTGCCAGGTGCCTCCTTCAACGGTAACTGAATATATGGGCCTTCTTGAGGATACACTCGTGGGTTTCCTCTTGCCTGCCTGGAAAGAATCTATAAAGCGAAAAGCAATCAGCACTGGAAAATTTTATTTTTTTGATCCTGGAATCACCCATATGTTGGCAGGTACTCAAACACTTGACCGTAACTCCCATCTCTATGGAAAGAGTTTTGAGCAGTTCATCTCTATGGAAATACGGGCATATCTTAGTTACAAACGGGAAAAGCTTCAATTTTCATATTGGCGATCGATCCATGGTTATGAAGTAGACTTCCTTATAGGCCTGAAAACTGCTGTTGAGGTAAAAGCGTCACAAAAGATAACTGCACGAGATTTTAAGGGACTAAAGGCACTTGAAGAAGAAAAGATCTTTAAGAATTACATTCTTGTCAGCCAGGACCCGATCAATACCAGGGATAAAAATTTTTATGCACTATACTGGGAAAATTTTTTGGACAATTTATGGGACGATAGATACGTTTAATTAGTTGTACTGGCTTATCTTTTTGATATTTTCTAGATCCCTGACATCTTGATATATAACCCTCTGCGCTCTTTCTCTTTGCCATCTTCTCCAGAATCTCTCTGCTGATCTCAGGCTGGGTTCTGGAAAGCCCGCAAATTTTGACATCTCGATATCAAAGCTGACAATGTGCCGGCAACCGGCTGCTACATCTAATTCCAATATTAAATCATCAAACCCTCACCTATGCTGATGCGTCCCGCTTTTGTTCGCAAAGTCCCTCCTCTTGACCTGAGCCTTTTTTCTTGCCTAACCCTTTCCTTTCCCAATTCAATTACAATATTGTAATTCCCATTCCTATCACGTCATACACTCTCAATATTTTTGAAACTGAAAACTTGACGCCAGAGGTAGAAAGGGTTTCCGGAGAATGAATGACTGTTCAACTTTTTATTCACGCAAAGCCGCGAAGACGCAAAGGTAAAATACTATTAATGATGAGGCTAGAGCTTCTCATCATTTTTGGGGCTTCGCTGATAAAGAATGGCATTTTTCGGATTGTAAATAGAGTGTAGGTTTTCTTTGCGAGTCCCGCTATAGCGGGATTTACCCCGCTTGCCCAGTTAAATTCCGTAGGACCATTTAACCGGGGTAGCTCCGGAAGATGGTACTGGGGCGCCTTTGCTTGCCCAGTTAAATCTCTTCTGCGCCTATTTAACCTGGGCGTGAGACCTTTTCTGTTCCCCGCATCTGTTTCACTAAAGACGGGATCCCAGTTGCACTTTGACCGGCTTGTCCGGGTTAAGATATCCCAGTCATACATCTTCAGCCTCTTTATTGGCATCTAAATTGCACTTCAACAATACAGTTCATTTTAAATTTTCTTTTCGTTCGAAAAAGGCACACCACCCGAAAGGGTGGGACGCAAAGCCACTGACCTAAATCCCGCGAGACCGGGATACGGTAGCAGGGCCGCCGGGCGAGTGGAGCACCTCCTCATGAATGCTGCGCTTCGCACGGAGCAGACAAACCATCGGAGGTGCACACATGAATTATCAAATCCAACCTATTTCTTCACAGTTTTTTCGCATTGCTTTTCTCTCTTTATTAGGTTTAGGCCTGATTTTCTCGTTTTTAGTCCCGAGAGTCCAGTCAGCCCAAATGACCTTGGCATGGGATGCCAACACCGAACCGGATCTTGCCGGATACAGAATATATTACGGTTTTGAAAGCGGAAATTATCTTTATAGTATTGATGTGTTCAATCAAACCGTTTATACTGTAGAAGGGCTTGAGGCAGGTCATATTCATTACTTCGCAATTACGGCCTATGACGTAGACGACAATGAGAGCGACTTCTCGGAGGAAGTCGCTTATAGCGTGCCTGCGGTTGATCAACCGCCCAACGCGGATGCG
>Ga0208648_1001861_pt1 | contig 15784 bp, 14 predicted proteins | sample AntAceMetag02UKL_FD_184772 | JGI IMG/M metagenome (GOLD analysis project Ga0208648, IMG submission 184772) | Saline lake microbial communities from Ace Lake, Antarctica - Antarctic Ace Lake Metagenome 02UKL (SPAdes) (version 2) | ecosystem: Environmental > Aquatic > Non-marine Saline and...
AAGGTGAGAACTTATGATTATATTCGAGACAGAGTTAGCGGAGAATTCAAACTGCCTTCTCTTGCACAGCTGATTGAAGAAAAATCTCAGGGAAATTTTGTGCCTCCCTAGAATTTATAGCGGATACTATATTTCTTTAGCTTGTTATACACAGCGCGGGTCGATATTTCCATGCAGCTGGCAATTTGTTTAATATCGCCCTGATACTGCTGTAAAGAAACTTGTAAAAATGCTTGTTCAACCTTTGCAATTGCTTGTTCTTTATGTTGTTTCCAGTCAGTAGATTTACTGCCGGATTCACTGATATCCAGCTTTAATTCTGTTATTACCGTACCTGAGGTGAATAATAAACTGCGTTCCAGCGCATTCTCCAGCTCGCGTACATTTCCTGGCCAGTGATATGCTTGAATTTTCTGCATGACGGCGCTACTAACCGATATCACTGACTTATTATGCTTCTTATTCATGCGTTGTATAATTAAATCAACCAAAGCAGGTAAATCTTCCAGTCTTTCAATAAGTGACGGAATTGCAAATTTAACGACATTAATGCGAAAGTACAAATCCTTGCGGAACTCTCCCTGTTCAACTTTTTCCTGTAAATTTACATTGGTCGCAGAAATCAGACGTACATCGACCTGTATCGCTTGTTTTCCTCCGACTCTTTCCAGCTCACCTTCCTGAATTACCCTGAGCAAGCGAGTCTGTGCGGCGGGTGATAGGGAGTCGATTTCATCCAGAAACAATGTACCACCTTGTGCTCTTTCAAAAACACCTTGATGAACTTCTATCGCACCGGTAAAAGCGCCTTTTTCATGCCCAAATAAAGCACTTTCCATTAAGCTTTCTGCAATTGCTCCGCAATTGATAGGTACAAAGGCTTTATGACAGCGATCACTCATTGCATGAATGGCGCGTGCGACCAGTTCTTTGCCCACGCCTGTCTGCCCTTCGATCAATATAGTTGCAGATGTTGGAGCAATCACTTCTATTGCTTCTAAAACCTTTTTCATGCCTTTTGAATTAGCAATAATAAGCGGGGGCTGACGTTTTTTAACATGTTGAGAGCTTTGTTTACGCCAGATTTTCAGCATATTTTCTTCAATCCGCGTCTGCAGCGCTGCATAACTCGGCTCCTGTTTAGCGTCATTGCTGTTATCTCGATACTCAATTCCCTGTTTGTTTTTTGCGATTTCAGGGTTGAGGTGAATATAAACTTCACAACAGCCATTATTCTGGGCGATGCTTTTAGCAATCTCCACTTTAGCATAGCCAAAATTACGTGCGGCTATACCGCCAAATACACTGGAGGTCATTCCGCATAATTCGGGAAAGTTGACTACTTTTTCACCGAAAGGGCAGCTACTGTTATAAACGGCGATACAATCCTGATTGCTAGATGATAGAGAGAAATTTCCACCAATATTATTTTTAAGCCCCAAAATTAATTCAATATAGCTTTCTATGTTTAGCTTCTCCTTTTTGTTACCGCACTCATTTCGATAAACTTCTTCAAAAAAACAGCCTGCTGTCATAGCGATATGTTCAATTAACTGCTGAGATTGTTCTCGCCCCAACTGCTCACTAGCGTGCATCAGTTCGATGATAAAAGTTTGCAGGAAAGTAATGGGCGTTAAATCAGAAAGCGTGCTATCAGTCATTAGTAATCCATGAAGTTAATTTTCTATGATTGAATCATAACTTCACAATTTGAGCAAGTGGAAAATGATAAAGCTTTGTTTTATAAATAATATTAAAGTGGTATGGCGTATGCGCTAGTCTATTAAGGCAAAAGTGTTGACACATCAGGAGTCTATTGCCTACCCGCAAAGATTCTTGCGAATGGCATGCCGCAATAACTAACACCTTGAGTATGGCTGGGGATTCTGGCAAATCAGCAACTACTACCAAATTCAACATTCTCAGAGCGTGGATTTTCGATCGCTGTTTAGCTAGAGCGAAATTTAGCAAAAACGCTGCTTTGGAAAAACACAGCTAAAACAGCTGCCTTTACCTACAACACTGCTGATTTTTAGTTGAGCATCGTGTCGAGAGAGAGCGTGTTTGACAATTGCAAGTCCAAGACCTGTCCCATGTTTTTCATGCTCCCGTTGAGCATTGGCACGGTAAAAACGTTCTGTAATTTTAGGGATTTCAAGTGCAGGGATACCTTCGCCCTGGTCAGTTATATCCAGAATTGCGCTGTCGCCCGATTGATACCACTGCACAGTAACAATAGATTCTTCACCAGAATATTTAAGGGCATTGACGATTAAATTAGAAAATGCACTACGAAGTTCCTGATCATTGCCAAATATATTGATGTCTGAGTCTATAAAGAGTTCAATTCGACTGTTGAGCTGTTCTAAAGCACTACTTTCCTGGCAAATTTGTTTTAAAAGTGTATTAATCACAACACAATCATGTTGAGTTTTCTGAGTTTCTAGATTTGCTAATAACAGTAGATCATCCACTAAGTGTTGCATACGTAGTGTTTGATTATGCATTTGTTGTAATGAATGCGTTAATAAAGGCGAGTGATCCTCGCCCAAATCGTCAAGTGTTTCTAGATAGCCTTTTAAGACCGTCAGAGGCGTACGTAATTCATGCGATATATTATCGACAAAATCTTTACGCATCCGCTCGATATTTTTTAGGAAAGTGACATCATGTGCGATTAATAAATGTGCATTTTGGTCGTAGGTTACAATCTTTAATTGTAAGGTAACTTGTTCATTTACAGGTGCTTTAATGCTTAAGACGGTATCGGGATCTTTTATGCTTAAAAATTCAACAAAAGCGGGGGCACGGATTAAATTTGGCAGGCGTTGACCCTTATCCTTTTTTTTAAGGCCAAGTATTTTTTTTGCAGCATCATTAAACCATGAGATTTCATCGTTTTCACCGATTACCACGATTGCATCTGGTAGTGCTGAAGTAGATCTACGAAACTGTTCAATAATAAGAATGAGTTTTTTTTTGCGTTTTTTATCCGCTTTTTTTAGACGAAAAATATGATAATAAATCTCTTCCCAGAGTCCACTACTTGAGGGGTAGTTTGATTTTGCGCCGGATCGCAGCCAATCTTCTAACTGGTTGAGTAAGAATGCCTGACGCAGAATAAATCCTATACAGATGATCAGTAACAAATACAGGAAGTGCCCAATAAAACTACTGGCTATTGCTGCTATAAGAATCGTAACAGCAAGACGCAATAAATCCTGATTCCAAAAACTCATTAGCTATTTTTCACGGAAAATCGGTATCCAAAACCCCGCACAGTCTGTAGCCATTCCTCGCGTTGATAATTAGCCAGTATTTTTCTTAAGCGACGAATATGTACATCTACTGTTCTTTCTTCTATATAAACGCTACGCCCCCACACCTGATCTAGTAACTGTGTACGGTTATATACTTTATCCGGGTGGGTAAGAAAAAAACTGAGTAATTTGAATTCGGTAGGACTAACATCGACTTCTTTACCGGAAATACTGACACGATGTTGTTCTGTGTCTAAAACGATATCCTGAAATTGAATCTGCGTTAAATCGTGAATTTTACCACTTCTGCGTAGCACTGCTTTGATTCTTGAAACCAGCTCTTTAGGTGAGAACGGTTTGGTTACATAATCATCAGCACCTATATCCAGGCCACGAATTTTGTCAGCTTCTTCACCTTTAGCTGTTACTAAAATAATGGGCAGGTCACGATAATTATCATTAGACTTTAAGCGACGAGTCCATTCGTCTCCTGTTATGCCCGGGAGCATCCAGTCTAACAGGATGAGATCGGGAAGGGTGTCATCTAGTATCGACTGGGCTTGCGCTACATCCGCAGCTTCAAGCACGTTAAAGTTATATTGCTGTAACACCATAACCAGCATGCTACGAATAGCCTGTTCATCTTCAACCACTAAAATTGTAAATTGACTCATATTGTATTAAGCATCCTATTAATCAGCAGCATTGTATAACATTTTATATGACGGTTTTATGACAATAGCTTTATCACTAGCTTGTGATACAAAATATGTGTGCTATATGTTTTTATTTCAACTAGTTAGGATGATTTTAAGTCGATATGGACTTATGGTCGACTTAACGGGGTAATAGAGTGTCGTGTAATTTCAACGTTTACTAAAATTTAAGTATCAATCGCTGAAAATCCTGGAAACGGAGCTTAGCGAAGTGAAGATTTTTAGTCCTCGATAGCCATAGGGCTGGGTGTTTTTCCGGAGTCTGTGCGTGAGCGCAGGTGGAGGAAAAATACAAAGCATTACGACATGGCGTAAAGTCATTTGTGGAAGTGCTGCGGAGTCAGCATCGAGTATACGATGATGTGACGTAGCGGCACGTACGCAGGACGAATCGAGGCAGCCGAAGGCAATAGTGGTCGCGTAGTTTTTTGCTGCTTGTTAGGGCAGGAAGCCCACGAACAAGCTTTCGCAAAAATAGCGACTCCCCGCCTGTTTATAGTAGATTTATTTTGCTATCACAAAGCAGGGGTATGTATGGCAAACCCTATATGAAACAGAATATATGCGGTATAGCGGGTATGAAGCATATTTTTAGTTTCTACAATAGTTTCCGAGAAACATGCTTTGCCTGATTTTTATAGCATTATTTGCGAGTGACATAATATTGCGTTTTTCATTATTGCCTAATAGGCATTTTTTCTTAATAAGTGTTATGAATTAATCTGAAGTATTTCAATGTCTGAGGGGACACACATGAGTAATCAGCTAGATCGCCTTATATTTTCACGATGCTTAATTATAGCCATGCTAGGATTTTTATTTAATCATTTCGCATTAGCAGTTGCAGTGATTAAAATTGATAATGCAAAATATGAAGATAATAAACTTAGTGTAAAGAGTGAATTTAAAGGAGACTTTCCTGAGCCAGATACCGTTAAACATCTATGATGTAATACTAACGCTTTGATTCTGGGCAGGAACCGCAGTGATGAATTAAGTCATCTCTCCTTTAGGGTCAAGAAACTTGAAAACGTTCCTTGCTATATTGATGATTAAACTCTAGGAAGCAGGGAGACTTTAGCCGCGAAATATATCAGTTGCGGCTAAAGCCCTTGCTACAGATTACTTAACTTTTCATAAAAGACAGATTATCATCTTTTAGGTCTATATTAATCGTATCTCCAGCTGTAAATTTACCCGTTAAAATATCTTGTGCAAGCGGGTTTTCAAGTTTTTGCTGAATAGCGCGTTTAAGTGGCCTTGCTCCATAAACAGGGTCAAAACCGGCTGCACCGATTTTATCCAGTGCTGCGTCAGAAATAGTTAGCTGAATATCCCTTTCCTGTAGACGCGAGCGCAAGAATTCAATCTGAATTTTTGCAATAGCGCGAATGTTATCCTGGCCTAAAGGATGGAATACCACTGTTTCATCAATACGATTAATAAATTCAGGTCTGAAATGTCCTCCAACTACAGTCATAACCGCTTGCTTCATGGTTTCGTAATTTTCTTCTCCGGCCAGTTGCTGAATTAAATCAGAGCCTAGGTTAGAGGTCATTACAATCACCGTATTGCGGAAATCAACTGTACGTCCTTGACCATCGGTTAAACGACCATCATCCAGTACCTGCAAGAGTATATTAAAAACATCCGCATGCGCTTTTTCCACTTCATCCAGTAAAATCACTGAATAAGGGCGGCGGCGTACTGCTTCAGTTAGGTAACCGCCTTCTTCATAACCGACATATCCCGGAGGAGCACCTACCAGACGTGCCACAGAATGTTTTTCCATAAATTCAGACATATCAATACGAATCATGGCTTCTTCGGTATCAAATAAGAAATCAGCCAGGGCCTTGCATAGCTCGGTCTTACCGACTCCGGTAGGGCCGAGAAATAAGAATGAACCATTGGGTCGATTCGGATCGGATAACCCAGCACGAGAACGACGTACTGCATCACTGACAGCCTTTAGCGCCTCATCTTGACCGATAACACGATCTGCCAGGTGTTGCTCCATATTTAACAGTTTGTCACGTTCACCATCGAGCATTTTTGAAACGGGAATACCTGTCCATTTAGACACGACTTCGGCAATTTCTTCTTCAGTCACTTTATTACGTAATAAAGTCATCTCCTGTGTTTCTGCCACTGAAGCTAAAGCTAATTGGCGTTCAAGTTCGGGGATTCTACCGTATTGTAATTCGGACATACGGGTTAAATCACTACTGCGTCTCGCGGTTTCTAATTCAAACCGTGCTTGATCTAACTCTTCTTTGACATGGGCAGAGCCTTGTAACGCGGATTTTTCGGCTTTCCATATTTCATCTAAGTCAGCAGCCTCTTTTTCTAGTTCATGAATTTGATTTTCTAAGCTGCTTAAACGCTTTTTAGATGCTTCATCTGAATCTTTTTTCATCGCCTCAGCTTCAATTTTTAATTGAATCAAGCGGCGATCTAATTTATCCATTATTTCAGGTTTAGAATCAATTTCCATACGAATACGACTGGCCGATTCATCAATCAAATCAATTGCTTTGTCAGGCAATTGACGGTCGGCTATATAACGATGCGATAATTGAGCAGCGGCAATAATAGCAGGATCGGTAATGTCAACCCCATGATGCACTTCATATTTTTCTTTTAAACCGCGTAAAATAGCAATGGTATCTTCAACAGAAGGTTCTTCAACTAATACTTTCTGGAAACGCCGTTCTAATGCTGCATCTTTCTCAATATATTTACGATATTCATCCAGAGTCGTTGCTCCGACACAGTGTAATTCGCCACGTGCCAGTGCAGGTTTAAGCATATTACCTGCATCCATAGCGCCTTCTGCTTTACCTGCACCGACCATGGTATGTAATTCATCAATAAACAGGATAATTTGACCTTCCTGCTTGGACAGGTCCTTGAGTACCGCTTTTAAGCGTTCTTCAAATTCACCTCTAAATTTAGCGCCAGCAATTAGTGCAGCCATATCCAGAGATAATACCCGCTTGCCTTTAATGCCGTCAGGGACTTCACCATTGACAATACGTAATGCCAGGCCTTCTACGATCGCCGTTTTACCAACACCTGGCTCACCAATTAACACTGGATTATTTTTAGTTCGCCGTTGTAATACTTGAATAGTACGACGGATTTCATCATCACGACCAATAACCGGGTCTAGCTTGCCTTGTTCAGCGCGTTCTGTCAGATCAATGGTATATGTCTTCAGCGCATTGCGCTGATCTTCGGCATTTTCATCGTGCACATTTTCACCGCCACGTATTTGTGCGATCGCCTGCTCGATTAATGCTGGTGTAACATTCGCCTGTTTTAATATATTTGCTAGTTGGCCTTTGCTTGCGCATGCAGCCAAAAGGAATATTTCACTGGAAACAAAGCTGTCATTACGCTTAACAGCCAATTGTTCGGTAAGGTTTAATAGCTTGTTCAAATCATTGGAAATCTGGATATCCCCGCCTGTTCCAGTAACGGAGGGCATAGCCCCGAGTTCTTTTTCAAGTAATTGAGTTAACGCCTGAGTATTAATGCCTGCCTGATTCATTAGCGGCTTAATACTCCCCCCTTGTTGTTCCAGCATGGCTAACAGCAGGTGTACGCCTTCAATAAATTGATGGTCTTTAGCTAACGCCAGACTCTGTGCATCATTGAGTGCACTTTTAAATTTACTGGTGAGTTTTTCAGGATTCATTGTATTGCCTATGCACTTAAGTTAATTAATTGCTTCTATAGTTGGGGGAATGTGGGGGTTTTCAAGTTGATAGCTTATATTAACTTAGTTATTTTATGGATAAAATGTATATTGTGAGATAGATCACATTTCTCCCCGGTAATAATATCAATCTTTTTAGGCAGATAGTTGAACTTAATGTTTTGTTTGATAATCTAACTTCCTGTCAAATACAAGATGTCCCATCGCTGTGCTTGTTTATCTAGCCGCATTTTATATGTAAAACCTGTCTTGAAATACGCCTCAGTCATGATACAAAGCTTCACCTTTAGAGAGATATAAAGGTAATGTTGTTTTTGAATGTGTCAATGCAAAGGAACACGTAGATGTGGGAGACTGTTTTTGCTTGTGTATTTGATGCATAGACGACGCTTGATTTGTGAGAGGCAGTAATTTTCTACCGCGCGTCTTGCTAAGCTATTATCCTGTTTCTGGCGCAAACTCAAACTGCACTTTTAATGGAAAATGATCTGAAGATTCTACGGGAATGATCTCAGCCTTGATTACTTTTAGGCCTCTGAAGAAAATATGATCCAGTCGGTGTCCCCAGACAAGCATTGATTCATTACTGACAAAATCGACTTTAAGTAAGCCTAATTCCTCAGTGCCGATAAGCTGGTTTAGGGCTAATTCTCGTTGGTCACTCCAGGTATTAAAGTCACCGCCGAAAACAATTGGCCCCTGGTGGCGTGCTAGAACCATTTTGATTTGCTTTAATTGTTCGCTAAATTCCGCAATACCCAGAGTAAAATTGATTGCATGAATATTTGCGACTAAAAGAGGGTGTTGCGCATTTCTGATAGGATAATAAGAGATCAGGGATGATTTTGGTAAAAGTGCGAGTGGCTCAGTTGCCCGTTGTGCGCAACTGGCTTGAGCCGGAATATCTCCTATAGTCATTACACCTGCATGAATATTACGGTAGCGGAATGCGGAAATCATATCCCAATTTTGTCCGGTAGTTGCAATAAATTGGTTTAGAGTCCTGGTTAAATAGGCTTCCTGTAAAAGAATCAAATCGCTTGCATTGCTTAAAGTCATTAAATCCTTCTTCCAGCCTGCTTTGTTTTCTTTGTAGATATTCCAGCTTACCAGAGTAAAGCCCTTTGCATTCAGCGTTTCAGAGGAATTAGGTACAGTCTTTGCTACAGAACAGTAGGGATCATTAGTGCGGATTTTTCCGGAACTGGATAATAGTTGTTCCTCATCAGACACGGAGAAACAGCCACTAGTTGCAAAGATGATAAGGATTAATAAATTAAATGGAATAAAATTTCTGAGCATTTTTAATTCTACTCTGTCAGATTGTTAAAGGGTAATGCAACTGCAAATAAATTCCGTGCTTAAGCCTAAAAGTTGTTCGAATCAAAGCTATGCTCTATCTGTCAACTTGATTTTGGTGATACAGAGTAGTCAGAGGACATTTGATTCTCAATAGGCAGCAAGGAAATCGACTAATCTGAAACAGGTTGCGGAGTTTTTCAAGATAGTATTCGCCTAAATTATCTAAGCAGCAGCATCGATCTTATCAGGATTGAGTGAAAAAAGTGACGGTCATTTATTTTTTACAGCTGCAATCACAGAAATTTCAACCAGAAGTTCAGCACGTGCGAGGCTTGCCTGCACGCAGGCACGCGCCGGTGAATGACCTTCTATTACCCAGGCATCCCATACCTCATTCATGTTGGCAAAATCCTGCATATTTTTGATGTAAATTGTCGCGGAAAGGATATGTTTTCGATCACTACCTGCTTGCTCTAATAAATCGTCCACTTTATCCAGCATGGTCTGGGTTTGTTCTCTGATATCTGCATTGGCATCTTTAGCAACCTGACCACAGAGATAGACAGTATCATGATGAATAACTATTTTACTCATTCGTTGCCTTTCAGTGCCTAAGCGGGTAATACTCATTTTTTCTCCTTATCTTGATAGCATAAATTGATGGGTAAAAATTAATTGTCAAATCGAGAAATACTAAACGGCTCAATTGGCAATTCCGAACGTCCATCGAGAATCAATTGCGCCATAATTCGCCCAATAACAGGAGATAATTGCAGGCCATGGGCAGAAAAACCAAAGGCATGATAAGCATTTTGGGCCATTTGTGAAGCCCCAATGACAGGAATATTATCAGGCATGAATCCTTCAATACCAGCCCATGCACGAACTATGCGCACCTTGCTAAGTTGTGGAAAAAAATCGATCACTGTTTTTGCACTTGCCGCGAGTTGTTGCCAATCGATATCAGTTTTCTCGGTAGCAAAATCAAGCTTGGCGATGAGCGCGCCACCGATAATCAGCGTCCCATTTTGCATTTGTTTAAAGGATAGCTTGCGACTGGCTGCACCCATTACCGGATCAACAAAATGGGGCAAGCGCTCCGTTACCATTAACATCAGTGCTTTTGGTGTTAGTGGTACCGGCTCATGCATTTTTGCAGCAAGTTCTCCTGCCCATGCACCGGCACAATTAACCAGAATGGCGCTGTTATAGGTGCCTTGAGATGTACGCACAGACCAGCCGTCACCTTCCTGGGTGATACTGTGAACCTCGGTAGCTGAATGAAAGCTTGCGCCCAATGTTTCTGCTTTTTGGCGAAATGCGGTCAAAGCATGATAGGGCCGGGCATAGCCATCTGCTCTGCAAATTAATGCACCAACGCAACCCGGAGTCAAAGCAGGAACCAGTTGATAAAGTTCTTTCCGGTCAATTATTTCTTCATGCTGATAGCCCAGAGATCGAACCATAGCGGCACGTTGTTCCAGCTTATGCATATCCGACTGATTTTCTGCTACGCGCAATTGTCCGGGAAACCGGGCATCGCAGTCTGAACCAACCAGATTTGCAATATCGTGCCACATTTTAGCCGCTTCCACTGAGAGTGGTATTTCCGCTGGGTCACGGTTTAATTGACGTAAACCGCCGGCATTTGCTCCGGATGCATGTCGTCCTGGGCTGTCTTTATCTATTACGGTGCAGCGACAGCCACGCATAGCCAATTGTAAAGCGGTGGACGTACCCACCAATCCAGCACCAATAATGAGAACATCAGTATTCATTATGTTCTCCCCTCAGACAGCATAGCCAGCTGTTCTAATGTTAGCGGAGTAACAGGTGGCCGTCCCCGGAAGTGACTGCTATCAGAGACTGCTTGCCCGCCTGCATCGGCAACAATATGCGCAACAGCGTTAGCGCACTGCCTACCCTGGCAAGGCCCCATACCGCAACGAGACAGGTATTTAACCTGATTACTATCGCCATGGGCATTTTCGACAGCTGTGCGGATTTCACCGGCAGTAATTTCTTCGCAACGGCAAACGATCGTATCTTTATCGGTGGTTGCCAGCATGTTTTGTGGAATTGCAAAATAGGCTTCCAGAAAAGGACGGATATGGTGTTCACCTTGCATTTTTTTTCGGTCATCGATCGATTGTTGGTCACGCTCAGTTTGAGAAATAATTCCCAGGGCAAACAGTGCTTGTAAACCGGCCAGACGACCCGCATGTTCCGCTGATCTGGCGCCATTTATTCCCGCGCCATCGCCTGCGACCAGAATGCCTTTTATACTGGTATTGCCCCATTCGTCATGTTGAGGCCGCCAGCATTGCTGACTGTTATCCCACTGATGTTTGCAGTTGGCTGCCTGGGTAAGCCAGATGTGTGGGATTACGCCAAAGTGAGTCATTAATACATCCGTTACTATGCTATGTTCGCGGCCAAGATGCCGATAGCTAACTGATTGTAACTCGCCATCGCCATGCGCCCGAAGATTACTCACCCCGATTTTGCTGAGCACTCCCGCGCGTTTAAGATCTCTTTGATAGGCCAGGCCTTTGGTTAAATAATGATGTGCTAACAAAGCTCTAGGCAACTTAGGCAATGCCAGTAAATGATTGCTTAGCGGCGTAACATCCAGCATGGCTTTAATATCCACGCCGACTTGCATATACTGCCAGGCCAGTAATAGTAGCAAAGGTCCCGATCCGGCAAGGACGACCCCATCACTGGGAATAACGCCTGCAGATTTAAACAGGATTTGCCCCGCTCCGGCCTGCATTACACCGGGTAATGTCCAGCCAGGAAAGGGGACAGGTCTTTCCATCGCGCCACTGGCGACCAGAATTTGATCCGCACTAATAATTTTATTCTGCTCTTTATGAAATACTCCAACTTCCCGGTCACGATTTAGTGACCAGACATTGGTTTCAGGAAAATAATCGATATCGCAATCGCGAAATTGCTTAGCTAATGCTTTGCCGCGCTGATATTCTGAGCCTAATATCTGTGCGCGTGACTCGGGAACTGATTCTATGGACCGGTAAATTTGTCCACCCAGGGCAGTTTGTTCGTCGAGTAAGGCACAGCTAATACCTTGATTTGAGGCCGTCACTGCTGCAGCAAGGCCTGCGGGCCCAGCGCCAATAATAAGCAATTGGTAGTGATCTTTCACAAAGCATCTCCTAGTGCCGGTCCTGTGCCTTGCTGAGTTTCGACGCGCATCCCCTGTTTAACATAAGTTGCACAGGCTCGTTGATTGCTTTTACCATCTATTACCATTAAACACTCATAGCAGACACCCATCATACAAAATGGAGCTCGAGGACTGCCAGATACTGGTGTTGTTCGAGTAACGCGTAATCCCTGTGCTAATGCCATGGCAGCAACTGATGTATCCTGGGGGACCATAATTTTCTGACCATTCAGAATAACTTCAACGTTATCAATGGCGCTATTTAGGATTTGTTTAAACATGATTTATAGTCTGATTTTGCTGATAATATTATGATGTTCAAAAACCATGGTTTCCTGCAAATCAAGTTTTTGGCCAATATGCGCTGATTCTGCACGCTTAAACATTGCTTGTGCAAGCGAGATATCTACATAGGACAGTCCAACGGCATTAAAATAGGTGCGTTCTTCATCTGATTCTCGACCAGGTTTTTGCTGTGAGACCAATTCATGTAAATCGGCATAAATATCATTGTGCGAGATCAGGCCTTCTTTGTACATTCGACTTAGTGTCTGAGTACGATGGGTAACTGTATCCCAGTCATCACAGACAATTTTATCGCATTGCAAAGCGACCGCATATTCATCTTCCCAGCCTCCAATATGGCTATAAAAAGCCCCTGGTTTCATCCATTCAGCTTTGAGTAACGGTGCCTGGGCACTTGTTGCAGTGACGAGAATATCTGCATCTAGCATAGCATCCCGGGCTACTGTATTGGCTCTGATAAAATCTATATCAGGCAAAATAGGCGATAATTCATCAATAAACTGCTCTTCTTCTGATGCAGTTTTGGCGGCTACTCGGCATTCTTTTATGCCAGGGCGCACTACTTTCATTGCTAGCAAGTGCATTTTGGCTTGTTCACCAGCACCGATAAAGCCTATACTGCGACTGTCTTGACGAGCTAAGTGCTTAGCCGCAATAGCGCCAATTGCAGCGACGCGCATATTCGAAGCTAGCGTGCCTTCCATAACTGCGACAGGAAATCCTTTTTCGATTTCCGATAAAATAAAAATGGCTGATAAGTTTTGCACATCGAAACGCTTTGGATTACGTGGAAAAACCGAGACCCATTTAGCACCACAAATTTTTTCATCTAGCAAAGTTGCAGGAAGACAATTGATGCGGTCCTGGCTGACGAGGTCAAAAATCTGCACAACTTTTTCGGGAAACATAATGCGATGATCTTCAAAGGCGAGCATGGCTTTTTCGGCAACTTCAATTGCCATACGCAAATCGAAACAGCCTGCGTCCAGTAAATCTTCTTGAGAAAGATAGGTAAAACCGACATGATGTGATGCTTTTGTGCTCTTTTGATGAGATACCATTAAGTTTTCCTAAATTGTATTTTAGAGGGTGTGTGTAGGTGTTTATTTGCGGGTTCTTGTGTGTTCGACGCTAGCAATATTATCTCTATTAAATATAGGGTTGTATAGTTTGTTTTACATAGAGCATCGATTCACACGCTGTTACTAATTGACTGCCTGTTCCACGATTTCTTCATCTTCTTGCCAGAGCGGACTTGTGTTTGACAGGCCAATACGGCACCAGGGTAAAGTCACTCTTAAGCTTGTGCAGTTTGTTTTTTTGATCTAGAGTCCACATATGTCGTTATTTCGAGTCGAACACGAATATTCCTGGAAACATGCTACTAGAGGAACTAGTTTAACCACCTGCATTTTAAAATATGGCCCAGTTCGGGCATATTCTTTATCCGCTGAGACTGATTGAGTCATCAATAATAAACGCTATTGTATAGACAGGATTTAAGACCGTTACTATGCTGTACGAAAAAGTATAACAATAAGACACTGCAGATAATTAACACATCTTGATGTAAAGTATATCTCAGTTAAATGCTGTGCTAATGCAGATAATGTTAATGAACATCTAAGCTGAGCCAGTATAATTTTAGTTAAATTTACAAAATTTCACTTAATATGTTAATTCAGTCTAGTTTTAAACCTGCGTGGTGGTTAAATAATGCACATTTACAAACCTTGTATCCGGCTTTATTACGTAAACCCCCAAACCCGGAATTAAAGCGCGAAAGATTAATTACCACAGATGATGATTTTATCGATATCGATTTCTGTGGTGCAGGCGACCAGCCTCTGGTTATTTTGTTGCACGGTCTGACAGGTAGTTCGCAATCGGTTTATATACAAGGCTTACAGCAGGCGTTGCTGGCACAAGGCTTACGTAGTGCCGCATTGAATTTTAGAGGGTGTAGTGGTGAATATAACCATTCATCCCGTTGCTATCATTCTGGCGAAACAGGGGATATAGATTTTCTTTATCGCACCCTGCGTGCACGTGAACCAGATTTGCCAATGGCTGCAGTAGGCTTTTCTTTAGGCGGCAATGTATTATTGAAATGGTTAGGCGAGCAGGGCAATGGTGTGCAGTTATTTGCCGCAACGGCAGTTTCTGTTCCTCTGGTTTTGAGTGCTTGCGCAAGCAAACTGGACAGCGGATTCTCTAAACTATATCGAGCCAGCTTATTGCGTGAATTAAAGGAATATCTACATTTAAAGCAGCAACATCTGGAGTCTTTAGGCAAAACCGAAGAAGCGGAGATACTGAGACAAATTGGCGATTTAGACAAGATTACCTCTTTTTGGCAATATGATGATCGCGTGATTGCAAAGCTCTATGATTTCGCCAATGTTGAAGATTATTATCAACGTTCCAGTTCGCGCCAGTTTTTACAAGCTATCAGAGTACCTACTTTATTAATTCAGGCGCAAGATGACCCTTTTATGACTCCGGCAGTAATTCCTGACATAACCGAATTATCCTCTTCAGTATTTTTAGAAACAACACCGGCAGGCGGACATGTCGGGTTTATTTCCGGACATAATCCATTTCGCCCCGAGTATTGGTTAGAGCAACGTATTCCCGAATTTTTATTACAGCAATTAAGCTATGTATAAATTGTGTTTTTTTGTACCAGAAAGTCATGTTGAAGAAGTCAAAGACGCTTTATTTAAACAGGGCGCGGGAAAAATTGGCGACTATGATTGTTGTGCCTGGCAGGTTTTAGGCAGCGGACAATTTAGGCCACTGACAGGGAGTCAGCCCTTTATCGGTGAAACTGAAAAAATCACCCGGCTTAATGAATATAAAGTGGAAATGGTTTGTGATGATCGACTGATTAAACAAGTAGTGAAAGCACTACTGCAAACTCATCCCTACCAGCAACCGGCTTATGAAATTACTAAAATCCTGTCGTTTGATGAGCTTGATTAATATGCGCAAAGGTAGACTATGACAAACACTTGAGGACTTGACGATAACAAAGTGAGTTTACCCATCAGATAAATAACAGTCTTTATAACAATACCTTCGCCAAATTAAGGGACGAAAAAAACTAAGGATGGCCAGAAATCGGTAAAATACTAGGTCACAACACCACAGCACTTACCAAAATCTGACCATGTTCGAAATCATAGCAATACTTGAAGCCTTAAGTCCAAGCTTATCGACCAAAAAACTGAAACACTTAAGCTTAATCATTGAATCGACTCTATCAATGACTGGACGTGTCACG
>Ga0208648_1001865_pt1 | contig 15779 bp, 10 predicted proteins | sample AntAceMetag02UKL_FD_184772 | JGI IMG/M metagenome (GOLD analysis project Ga0208648, IMG submission 184772) | Saline lake microbial communities from Ace Lake, Antarctica - Antarctic Ace Lake Metagenome 02UKL (SPAdes) (version 2) | ecosystem: Environmental > Aquatic > Non-marine Saline and...
CCTGGGAATTTACAATCAATAGTTGCGGTTTTTTACTTTTCCCTTTAGCCATAACCGCCATAATCCCCAGCCTGCCCATTATATCACCGGCAGTTCCACCGCTGTTGGCCTCTTTGATACCGCCTGTTAAAAGACTTTTTCCTCCAACGGAAATACGACTGCTGTTGGGGGCAGATGTGCCTGCCAGCATGCCACATGCAAGGACAAAAACACTATCCAAAGACAAAGGGTGACTGTTGGGATTCATGTTTTGGGTCAGCAGGTAGTCAACAAGGCCTCTGCCACCCCATGTGAAATCATTTGATAATTCTTTTTCAGTGATTTTACCATGGGTCATGTCAAGTTTTAATATTTTCATTTTATTTCTCCTGAATTTTTATTAAATTTTTAACAAGAAGGAGCTGCCACTATAACAAAATATTAAATTTTTCTCTTATGGCCTTATCAATCTCTTCCGGGATATAAGTCGGCTTTGGATTGGCCAGCAATTTTCTGGCTATGGCAAGTGCTCTTTGTCTGGTATCAAGGCTGCCTTCCTGCTCCCATTTTTCCCGGCTTTTCCTGTCCGTCACACCATTGCCATAATAGTATTCTGTTCTCATATGGGTCATTGTATGGGGAGCGATCATGAAATTTCCTCCGGGTCCGATTGAGTCAATCACCTCAAGGGCAAGGTGTTCTGCATCGCAGTCAATACCTTTGAGAACCTTGCAGCAGTTTCCGATAATCTCATCATCAATGACAAATTGTTCATGGGCAATGGTGAGCATGGATTCAAGCAAGCCGGCACTGTGGTGGATATAATTGGAGCCTCCCATGGATGCAAGCAGTGCAGTCATGGCTTTTTCATACCCTGCCTGGGCATCCGGAACCTTGGAATCGGAAAGTCCTGCTGAATTATAATTTGGTACTTTTATGTGATTTGATAATTGATGGATGGCTGCATTCATCATGCCACATTCCACAGCACCTCCCAGGTATCCCATGTTGTTGAGATTTGCCATGCCGGGGATGCCGCCGTAAAGCACGGGGGCTCCCGCCTGGGTCAGCTGACAGATGGTGATGCCGGCAAGCTGTTCAGCATGAAGCTGGGCCAGAGTGCCTGCCATGGTCAAGGGCGAGGTTGAACCGGCCATGGGTGCACTTGAAAGGGCAATCGGAATACGATAGCGGTTTGCTTCCTGCATGATACGAGTGGACTGGGTACACAGTTTTAACGGGCTGATGGCAAAGCAGGCAACCGTTGAAATAAAGGGTCTTTCCTGCAGTTTTTCAAGGCCTCCGGCAATCATGGATGCCATTTCAATAACATCGTGCAGCCCTTTTTCATCATTCACTCCGGACATGACATGTTTTGAAGATGCGGAAAGGCAGGTATAAAACCAATTGATATTATAGTCTTCTATGGCAATGTCCGTTGCAACGCATGGCTTTACCAGAAAATGGATATTGTCCAGCTGATCCACAAGCCGTGATACATCATAGAGATCCTTAAGGGTTGTGGGTCTGATTTTACCTGTTTTTGGGTCCAGAATCTTGATGGCAGCGCCCCCCGTCCCCATGTGGACTCGATTTTCCGTTAGATGAAGATCGTTTTTTGGGTCCTGACCACAAAGGACGACTTTTTCAGGTGCTTTTGCCACCTGTTCAATAATCATCTTCCTTGGAAATATGATGTTTCTTCTATCCCTGTCAATGGCAGCACCATTATCTTCAAGCATTTGAATAGTATCTTCAAGACCTTGTTCATAGGTGAACCCTGTTTTTTCAAGAATCGTAAGTGATGCTTCATGAACTATCTCTATTTGTTCCGGTGATAAGGGGCAATACTGGCCGCCCTGTAAACCCATTAAATTCATCATACCCTCCATTCTGTTTAGTAAAAAGTCTTAGGGCTCGCTTAATCGAATCAGCCAAATCCGACCTAAATCTGAGCGCCTAAAGTGCCAATTAATTTTTGAGCGAGCCCTTATCCTGTGGGCAGCTAGTCTTCTGTTTCCAATTCAGGCTCTGTTTGATCAACTTCCGAGCGCGGGTCAATTTGTAAGGCCATTTGCGTGGTATGCTTCATGATCATGAAATCCACCTGGTCTTCCACGGGGATGATTCGAGCAATTTCTTTGTGCCTTAAAAATAAAGAAACCAGTGCATAGATGGCGCTGATACCTGAAAAATAAATAAAGAACCCATAGGGCGTGTCCAGCAGTCCCATGACTGATGATGAAGCAATGGGGCCTATCACAGCACCAATACCAAAGAAAAGCAAAAGAGCAGAGCTGACATTAACCACATCCTTAGTCTCAAACATGTCATGGGCTCTTGCTACAGAAGCTGGATAAATGGTGAACATAAATCCACCAAACATAGCCGTCGCTGCCATAAAAACCCAGAATGTGCCTTGAGAAGCCACAATCATCAAGGCGCTGATCACTGCAAAAACTCCGCCTAAAACAGGAATTACCTTTGATCTGTCAAACCGATCTGAAAATAAACCCAGGGGCCACTGGAACAAAAGTCCCCCCAATACAGTGATGGCCATGAAATAAGATATCTGGGAGATACTTAGATTTGTTTGATGGCAAAATACCGGCCCCATGGTGTAAAAAGAGCTATTTATCAACCCGGCGGTAAAACAACCCAGTATTCCCAAAGGGGCTTTTTTAAGAATAATTTTAAGCTTGACGGGTTCAGTCTTTGGCATTTCAGGGTGAATGGAATGGGTTAAGGCAATGGGAATAATGCAGGATACCAGTAAAAAACCAATAACAAAAAACAGGGTTTGATCTTTTATATCTCCAAGGTTGAGAAGCTGCTGTCCAACACTGCCCCCCAGATAGCACATAACCATGTATATGGAAAAAACCCTTCCCCTTGTCTGGGGTTGAGCACATTCATTGAACCAGCTTTCTATGACCATGAACAGTCCGATTGTGGCTATACCGGTAAAAAATCTGAAAATCGCCCATGCAAAAGCTGAAATATAAAACCCATGAAGCATGATCATGGCCGTAGCAAGGGCGGCAAACGCAGTAAAAGCCCTGATGTGCCCGACACTTCTTATAAGAGGGAGGCAGTAAATGGCACCTGTTACAGAACCGATAAAATAAGAGGTTAAGATCAGACCCGTCATTTGGGTCGAAAATCCCTCAATGGTTAATTTTAAACTCAGAACGGTTGCCAGCAACCCTAAGCTCATCGCCAATAGCAGCATTGAAGCGTATAGTGCTATAAACGATTTTAATATTGATTTCATACCAGATTTTCCAATGATTATTTTGTAAAAAATATGATGTTTTATTGGGCCAAGTAAGTGATTTTCCAAAAAAACTCAATACAGGATCGCATAATAATCCCGGGTGTTTATTTTGTCAATTAATAGATGAGTTTTTGGATATTTGCCATAAGAATTATATTTTCTAACCAATTTACGTCAACCCGTTCAGATCAATTTGCCTTTCCATCGCTGGATGGGACATATTGACAGGCTCTATGTCGGGCTACACTTGTGGCGGAAAAACTCGGTTCCCTCAAACAGTTCCCGCCGCTTAACGTTACGCCCGTCAGAGCCTGTAACAACACGTCCCAAAATGCTCATTCAAGGCAAATTGATCTGAACTAGCTGCTGTGCCAGCATTTATGAGCTTACTATACCGTCCAGTGCAAGGGTGATTGCCTTACTGGAGCATTATGGATCATGGCTTACAAGCTCTTGATTGCTGTAGCGGTTAAACCGCCATGGTGTTTGAGCGAAGAATGAGCGAGTTCATGGTGGTCAGCGAAAGTAATCATAGAGCTTGTAGCAATGTCCATCCAGCGGATGTAAGGCGATTCCCTGGAACGGGTTACGTAAAATTTTTTATGGCAAATATCCAGTGGGTTTTTTTATCAGGTTAAATATCCATTCTTTCAATAAATATTGAAGCCGGGAATACCATTGCCTTGTGACAGGTAAAATTTTAGATAACTTTTTACCTGAATCGGCTGATACCAAAGGGCGTGATATTAATCTCCGGTGTTTTGTCATAAACCATGTCACACACAAGTTTTCCAGTTCCAGTTGCCAGGGTCAGCCCCAGCATGCCGTGACCAGTTGCTATAATAAGGTTTTCCTGGGAGGGGGCCCTGTCTATTATGGGTAAATCATCATAGGTCATGGGTCGCAGGCTGGTCCATTGTTCGATAACAGGATGGCCCACAGGGTCCTTTAAAAATGCGCCTGCCCCTGAAATAAGCTTTGAAAGGCGTTTAGGGTTCAATTTATCATCATACCCTGAAAATTCCATGGTTCCTCCCAGGCGATAGCCGCTTTTCCATGGGGTGACAACCATACTTTTTTCATAAAGAGAGCAGGGATAGGTGGGACATATGCCAGGTCTTTCCATGGTGATGCTATACCCCTTTCCCGGCTGAACCGGCAGATCAAGTTTTAATTGTTGCAGGGTCTGGGGCGCCCATGCCCCTGTTGCCAGTACAAAGGCATCTGCCTTGAATTTGCCTTTAATGGTATCCACTCCCACAACGGTATTTCCTTTTATTTCAAACTCCAGAAGTTTGCAGTGTTCTTCTATGATAAGTCCTTTGCCGCTCAGGTGTTTTCGCCAGGAAGCCATGAGCATGTCTGGTTTGAGGTGCCAGTCGTTTTCATTGAGCCAGGCACCGGCAATATCATTTCTAAGGGCAGGTTCAAGCTGCTGCAATTCTTTTTTATCAATTCTTTTGGCTCCCATATTATAGGTATTCAGAAACTCGTTGGTTGTCTGATATTTTTCAAAATTTTTCTTGTCCTTGAACACACTTAATATGCCTTTTTTTTCAAAATCGCAGCTCATTATGTCCAGGGCCAGCAATGTATCAAACAGGCTGATGGAATAATTCAGGATTTCGTATTTGTCCTTGGCTGCCCGTGTCATATGGGAGGCATTGCATTTTGAAGCAAATTTTAACAGCCAGATCAAGAGTTTGTAATCCAGCGCGGGTTTTATATAGAGAGGCGAGGTCCCCCTCAGTGTCCTTGCAATTTCATGGCTGACCGCTCCAGGAGAACACATCGTTATGACATCACTGAAATAAAGCAGGCCGCAGTTTCCATGGGATGCCCCATCTCCGATTTTATCTTTTTCAATGATTCTGACACTTGCGCCTTGATCAATTAAATAATGAGCACAGGCAAGACCTATGACCCCGCCTCCGATGATAATGACTTCCTTGTTAGATCCCATGGCGCTTTTCCTATTTGATTGAGACAATTAAATGAAGATTGAATATTTTGAATTAGCCTTTTGATATTTCACTAATATTTTTGCCGATATTGAGCATAGTCCGGCAAAAATGAATACTTTTTTTGATGGTTTCAATCTCGAGGTGCAGGGCAGTCTCCATGTCTTCCAGGCTTATCCCCATTTCAGTTTCAATATTGATACGGTTGGTGGGGGAATTATTTTTAATGAGCTCATATGCTTTTTTAATGTCAATATCTCCATCACCCACGGCCACCCCGCTGACTTTAAAACCATCCCGGCAGAATTCAATGCGATCATCCCTGAAATGATTTGTAAATGCAACAGGAGCAAGATTCTCAATTGCTTTCATGGGGTCTTCAGCAATATGCCAGGCATTCACAGTATCAATGCAGGCTCCGACAAAGGTATGATTCACCTCTTTGAGTACCCAGAGAATTTCTTGGGAAAAACTATCACAATGATTTTCAAGGGCCAGCCGGATACCATATGCCTCTGCCGCTGGTGCTGTGTTTTTTAATATTTGTGCTGTTTTCTGCAGATAGGGCATGACCTTTGGATGAAACCTACTGCCTGCCCTTGGCCGGGGCCGGGGTAAATCCATACTTACCTTTACCACGTCTGCCCCCAGCAAATGTGCCGTGTTCAGGCCGTCTTCCAGATTATGCTGGATACCAATGCCAAAATGCCCCAGGTCAAGGGACATATTGTACTCCAGGTAAAGGTTTTTTTCTTTTGCTGACGTAGCAACTTCCCTGAGAAAAGAAGGTTCCAGGTTTTCCAGGACCCCGTCATCCAGATGAAATCCGTCCAGACCGAGTTCAATACCCAGATCAAAAAGCTGAAACGTACTCAATTGCCTTTCCCATGGCAGTTTAAATCCAGCCCATGCCTGACCGATCCCGTGCAGATATAAACTATAAGTATGCAACCCCAATAGCATATGGTGATTTTCTTTTTGATTTTCATGCATATTTGAGCGCATATTTGAGCGCATAAAATATTTTCCTTTACTTTTTTTTAAAATTATTTAAGTCTGCTGTTTATATCGGGTCAGTATTATTATGGAAATTTTATTTTTGTCAAGGAAATCTGGAAAAAATTAAAGAATTTATTTATTTTGTATGACACTATTATTAGTGTGGTTTTATTGAAATCGAATAGAATATGACAAGTGTTCCAACCCGATAACCAGATTCATTTAAAATTTAAAAGAGATGTAATATGGCAAAAAACCCAACCCGGGAAGAATTGAAACAACGGATTTCAGAGTTAGAAAAAGAGGTGGAAAGATATGCTGTACAGGACAAAGATGAAAAATATCGTACTCTGTTTGAAAAATCCAAAGATGCTATTTTAATAATTAAAAATGAAAAATTTGCTGATTGCAACCAGGCAGCTTTGGATATGTTGGGTTATAAAAACAAAAACAAACTCCTTCAAACCCATCCTTCAGAATTATCTCCGGACACTCAGGCAGATGGCAGCGACTCATTAGCAAAAGCAAATGAAATGATGGATCTTGCACTGAAAAACGGCAGTAATAGATTTGAATGGGATCACATCAGAGCAAATGGAGAAATTTTCCCTGTAAATGTTCTTTTAACAACAGTTTCTAACCAGGAAGACAACCGGGTAATTCATGCTATCTGGCGTGATATCACCCAGCGTAAATTGGAAGAAAAAGCCCGACAAAAAGAAAAAGAAATCCTTTCAATAATTCTTGAAAGCACACCCCATGGAATTACATTGATTGATAGCCACAATAAATATCTCTATGTAAATCCTTATTTTACAGAAATCACAGGGTATACGCTTAAAGATATTCCCACCCGGGAAGAGTGGTTTAAAAAAGTTTATCCAGACAAAAATTATCGAAAGAAAGTCTTTGAAATATGGGGCAGTGACACCAATCAAACAGGTCATAAAAAGAATCGTGAATTTAAAATAAAATGCAAAAATGGCCAATCAAAATACATAGAATTCAGGTCCACGTTTTTAAAGGATCGAACAATTTCTGTGCTCGCAGACATCACGGAACAGAACCAGGCTAAACAGGAATTGAAATTACTAAACTTGAGATTGAAACACGAAGCCACCCACGATCCTTTAACCGGGGCCCTGAACCGCCGTGCTATTTTAGACAACCTGACCAAAGAGTTGATCCGTGCTAAAAGGAGAAACACCAAGCTAAGCATTGGGTTATGTGACATTGATCACTTTAAACTTGTCAATGACAGGCATGGTCACCAGGTGGGCGACGATGTCCTGTGCAGTTTTGTAAAAGTTATGCAGAAAACCCTTCGACCCTATGATCTCCTGGGTCGATACGGTGGAGAAGAATTCCTATTGGTTATGCCTGATTCTATAGTGTCGGAGAAAGAAGGGGTCTACGACCGATTGAGAGCAAAAATAGCCGACCATAAAATGATCACAAGATCTGGTGAGGTTAGTATCACGATCAGTATCGGCATTACAAGTAGTACAGGGGAAGAGACAGCAGATGCAATGATTGCAAAAGCCGATGCCGCCCTGTACAGGGCTAAAGAAAATGGGCGTAATCAATTGGTTTTTGCGGATTAACAATCAAATTGGAAAGAGACATCAGCACTGCTTTCCGGCGATCCGATGGGATCGCCGGAAGGTGTGGATTTCTACACAAGCATTTTCCTGAGTAATGCTTTTACAATCTGTACCTTGAATGCATTTTTGGAAAGCGGCTTAATAGTTCCCTTTGCAAAATCTCCTGCTGCCTTAGCTGTTTCATCGTTTGCCGGTTTACCTTCAAGAAAAGCTTCAACTGCCTTGGCTCTTAATGGAATGGGAGCCACAGCACCGAGTATGATGCTTACGTCTTTAATTGTCTGGCCGTCCAGATTAAAGGAATACGCAAGGCTAACAATGGGAAAGTCAATTGCATTTCGTATTCTGAATTTCTGATAGCCTTGCCTGTTTGTTTTTGAAGGTGCCGGTATTTCAATTTCCTCTACAAGCTCATCATGATCAAGAACGGTGCATTTCATGATATCTGCTGCAAAGAAGTCATCGGCGCGAAGGGTTCTTTTGGTGGTTTTAATTTTTGCACCAAGCGCCATGAGAGCCGGTGCCATGTCAGATGCATTCACGGCAATACACCCACAGTTCACGCACCGGGCCGCTTCGGCCTGGATGTCGTCTATCCCTTTTATGTCGAGGGTTCTATTGCATTTGTTGTGACTATCACAATGGACCTCAAGGGATTCACCCATGGGCATACTGGTTTCAGGCGTGATCCTGGCAATGGAAAGGGCGGTTTTACGGCCGGCATCAACGGCATGGATTATGGATGCCGGGCCACTTACGATATCACCACCGGCATAAACACCTTTCAGATTGGTTGCTCTGGTCGCTTCATTGATCACAATCCAGCCGCGGTTGGTTTTTACCTTATCTTCGGTGTAGGAGAGATCCGTTGATTGACCGATGGCCAGGATGATCTGGTCAGCTTCAATGTTTTGTTTGACTGATTTATCAAAGCTTGGATTAAACTGGCCATTCTCATCAAACACGGATGTGCAACTGACAATTTCCATCCCAGAGAGTTGACCATTTTTTTCAATTATTTTATCCGGGCCAAAGGAGGGCAGTATGGTTACGCCTTCATGGAGGGCCTCTGCTATTTCTTCTTCAAATGCAGGCATGGTGTCCCGGGATTCCAGACAGACCATGGTGACCTGCTCAGCTCCTAGACGACTGGCAGTGACAGCTACATCAACGGCCACATTGCCACCGCCGATGATCAGCACTCGTTTGCCTATGGCAGGTTTTTCACCCAGTCCCATTGTGGCCAGGAAATCAATCCCCGGGGTAAGAAGTTCTGCTTTTTCCATGGGAAGGGTTCTCTCGCCCCATGCACCTGAAGCCAGAAACACGTGTTTGAATTTTTTGCGAAGGTCTGTCAGGGTGACACCCTCTTGACCCACAGTGACATTGAATTTGAATTCAATGCCCATGGCCTTAAAGGCGTTGATCTGTTTTTTAACAACGTCTTTGGAAAGACGGTCGGCCGGAATACCATAAGTGAGCATACCGCCTGCTTTTGGCATTTTGTCATAAACTATAACCTGATATCCGGCTTTTCGAAGATAATATGCAGCAGATATGCCTGCAGGCCCAGCACCAACAATGGCAACGCTCTTCTTAAGTTGTTTTTTGGGTGGTGTCAGGAATTCAGCTGCATTGTCAAGTATATAATCGCCAACAACTTGTTCAACATTTCTGATTGAGACAGCTTCATCAAACTCAGAACGATTGCATTTGGACTCACACAAATGCGGGCAGACGCGTCCGGTAATGGCTGGGATGGGGTTGCTTTTAAGGATGATCAAGGCGGCATTGCGCAGGTCTCCCTTGCGAACATAGTCCATATAGGCCGGGATTTCAATGTTTGCCGGGCAGGTTTCCGAGCAGGCGGGTTGTGCAACCCTCACACTGCCGAAAATTGAATGATATCGATTCTCCCCAAGAAGCGCTCCACATTTGGTACCGCCTTTTCTCAAACAATGAAACAAATCGTCAGGTGCACGATAATACCAGCATCGCGGCTCCTGGCAGATGTTGCCGCCAAGGGTGCCCATGTTTCTGAGCTGGGGGGATGCAACGGATAGAGCTGCTTGTGCCAATAGTGTATACTGGTCTTTGATAGTTTCGTTTTTGCATATGTCTGTGAGGGTGGTCAGGGCACCGATACAAAGTCCATCTTTTGTTGCCTTTATATAGTTCAGTCTTGGAATTGTCTTGAGATCCACCACGATCTCAGGAGACTGGGCATGAATTTTGTCCTTGAGTACGCCAAGTAAGTCGGTTCCGCCTGCAATGGCAACCGCTTTCCCATTGCTTTTAGACAAGATGGCAGTGGCTTCCTTGAGAGACGAAGCTGATATGTGTTTGAAGTTTCTGAGAGTCATCTTTTTCTCCTTAAACCTTTCCCAGAGCCCGGAGCACTTTCTCGGGCTTGATCGGAATATCATTAATTCTTACCCCAATGGCATTGTAGATTGCATTCATGATGGCTCGCGGTGTGCAGGTCAGAGTCCCTTCGCCGATTCCGCATGCCCCGTATTCCCCTGCACCTTTCCAGATCTCAAGAAGGATGGGATCAATTTCAGGCATGTCTGCCATGGTGGGAATTTTGTAATCTATCCAATTAAAATTGAGGGGTACACCGGTTATTTCATCATAGATAATTTCTTCGGTCAGGGCTTCACCCATGCCCATGACCTGACCACCCACCTGCTGGGCTTCGGCACCCGAGGCAAACATGACTTGACCACAGTCATTGATGACCACCAGATGCAGTACATCGACTTTTCCCGTGTCTGTATCCACTTCCACTTCGGCAAAATTAGCAAAATAAGGAACGCCTGTTTTTGATGCATTGGGCAATCTGCTCTTGGTGACCACGATGGGCACAAGATCGCCTTTAAACAACAACTCTTTCACTGTAAGGCACTGGTCAGGGTTTTTCTTAACGAAAATACAGCCATCAACAATGTCCATATCCTTGGATTTGGCTTTGAGAACGGATTCAGCCCTTTCAAAAATCTCTCGTTTGAGTTCTTCCACGGCAGTGGCAATGACCTCAGACTGCAGATAGGACACGGCACTGTCGGTCTGGACGCAGTCTTTCATACTGGTGTCTGTGTTAACCACATGATTCCAGTGAATTTTTTCCGGTGTAACGCCCAGAAAACTCAAGGACTCGGAACACCCCAGAACGTTGCAGGTGTTTGAACCGGTTCCTGTTTCCACTGTGGGTGCATTAAGAATCACGGTACCGTCAGGGTTCAGGGTGATAGAAATCGGAATATGCCCCCGGCGGACTTCCTGCCATTCCGCATGCCATGCCGGATGCAGTGAAAATCCTACCCCGCGTTTCTTGATCTTATCGTAGATTTGTCCCTGACCGGGTTTGTTGCGCTTTTTGCTCCATCCGATTTTTTCTGCGCCCTGTTTCAAAACTTCCATCAAACTTTTGTCCGGAAAGTCTCCCCACTCGTGCCCGAAATTTTTAATGCACAGGTCGATGGGGTCCATGTCCAGTCGTTCAGCCAGCAGGTCCACAACGTGGCCAAAAATAAGATTGAACTGGGAATTACCTACTCCCCGCATCATACAGGCCGGCAGTTTGTTTGTATAAACAGCATAGGATTCCAGTTTTACGTTGGGAATATGGGCAAAAGAGACTTCCGAGATCTCCAGGGGAGCAAATTTCAGAGCGAAAATAGAGTGATCTGCATAGGCACCGGTATTGCCGATGGACTTGAAGTACATTGAGGTGATGGTGCCATCTTTTTTAGCACCCACCTTTCCATAATAGATGGCTGGTTGACGCGAATCGTGAAAACTTTCACGACGGGTATGTTTGAACTTTACAGGACGACCCGTTTTTTTCGAGAGCACGGCCGTGAAAAGAAAGAAGGGCTGTTCCCCGGTATCTCCCCGGCCAAACTGACCACCGACATAGGAACTGATCACGTTTACCTTATGCAGCGGCAGGCCCAGCATTTCACTGATGTGCATGCGCGATTGATCCGCTTCATAAGAATTGGAATAGAGTGTGAGCTTTTCGTCTGTCCAGTCAACCAGACAACACCAATTATCAAGAGAGGCTTGAGTGGCGTTGTGGTGGATCGAGGTGCCATCAATAACCACATCGGCTTTGGCAAAATCAGCATCAACGTCTCCTTTATCAAGAAACACATCCTCCCCCCCCATTTTTTCCGGGGGTAAAACATTGGTCTGGGTCATATCCGGATGAATCAGGGGAGCACCAGGCTTCATGGCTTCCAGGGGATCAAGGACAAAGGGGAATACCTCCCATTGGACATTGATCAACCGGATGGCTTCATCAGCGATCTCTTCGCTTTCTGCAGCCACCACAGCGCCGACTTCATCCGTAACCCAGCAGGCATAGTCTCCCAATACCCGCCGATCATTGAAATCCGCCCACATTTTTTTGTCATAGGATACAGTATCCACACCATCGGTCCACCCCGCATTGGTTGGCTTGAGTGAGGTGAACTCCGGGTCCTTATAGGTCATTACAGAGACTACGCCGGGAAGTTGTTCAGCCTGGCTCACGTCTATCTCCTTGATGCGGGCGTGGGCATGGGGGCTGCGCAGGACCTTGGCATACAGCATACCGGGGAAGCGGCTCGCCAGCGTTATGTCATCTATATATTCGACTTTTCCCCGGGCCTTTTCCCAGGCATCAATTCTGGGTCGGTAACCTCCGACAAATTTGCGATTCGAGTTTGGACGCGGTGTATAGGGCTGCTTCATGACTCTTCTCCTTTCTTCGCAATTTTTTCTGAAGCGTGCGTAACGGCCTGGGCAATACCGGCGTAGCATCCGCAACGACAGATGTGTCCGGAAAGGGCTTCCTTGACCTCGGCCATGGTTGGCACGGGATTCTCATCAAGTAGTGCTTTGGTACTCATCACAAAGCCGGGAGTGCATATCCCACACTGCAAAGCTGTTCCATAACCTGGTTCACACTGCTGTGCAAAGGCTTCCACTATGGGATCATCTTTGGCAAGCCCTTCAATGGTGAGTATCTCATGTCCGTTTGCCTCAACTGCCAGCATCATGCACGACAATATGGCCTTGCCATCCATGATCACGGTGCAGGCGCCACAGGCACCCTCGTCACATGAAACCTTGAGCCCGGTATAGCCCAATTTCTCTCTCAGCAGATAGGAGAGCGTCATTGTCGGCTCAATGTCACGCTCAGGTTCAAAAGTATGCCAGCACCCATTGATCTTTATCTTTATTTTGGATGAAGGCTTGGCAACGGTTTTCTTAGTACCTTTAGATGGTTTAGGCATTGCTCGTCCCCTTTGGTTAATCTATAAAAAAAATATTATTTCAATATGTCCATATTTAGTGATTACACCATTGTTTGTCAACAAAAGGGTACTAATTCAGGAACCTTTCTTATTATTAATTTTTTTTAAAACAAACAGCTGTCCAAAAGATACTTTAATTTGAAACAGTTCTTTGAGTTTTAAGTTGAGAATATGGCATAAAATTACACGGATTACACCAGCATGAGTGACGATTAATATTTTTTTCTCCATACCCTTTATGCAGTGGTTGAAAAAAGGGATTACACGGAGGGATACATCATAAAAGCTTTCAGCATTCGGCACTTTGAAAGTATCGATACTTTCGCCTCTTTTTTTAAATTCTTTTGGATGGTCTGTTTTGATCTGGTCAAATGTTTTGCCGTCCCATGACCCCATGTTTATTTCGTTTAATGCGCTGGTCTTGATTATTTTTTTACCCTTTGCGATCAATCGAGCAGTATGATCGCACCGGTTAAGTAAACTTGAGTAGATGACATCCATATCTAATGGTGTAAAGGCCTGTTTCCAATAAGTGGCCTGCAACACACCTATAGGATCAAGACCGACATCCGTTGTCCCAATAAATCGTTTTTTCTCAGAACCGCAGATCTGTCCGTGTCTCAAAAGAAAAACAAGAGCGTCATCTTGAGAGTATTTCTTTAATAGATTTTCCGGCAGATGCTTCGATTCTGGCTTGTATGAGTTGAGTATGTTCATATCGTTTTAATATGTTTGTCCTGGCCCAGGGGAATTTTATTAAACTGTCCGCAAACCGTTTGTGGTAATTTAAATCAATACCATGTTTATTACAAATTTTATCGGCAAAATATACGAGTTCTTTCTCCCTTATAGGGGTATTTAAATCCAGTTTAATGTCCATGTGCTGGGCAACTATTTTTGACACCTCACTGAACCCGAGGTGCTGAATCAGTTGTGCACCTGCTTGGGCATGGTTCTTCTCCATTCGCATAATATCATGAAGCAGTGCACCTGCTGTCACCAGATCTGCATTTAACTCATCAGATAAGGCGTAGACAATTTTTAAAGCTGCAAATAAGACATCTGCCAGATGGGTCTGGATATTATCCTTATGGGGTAGTAGTTCATTTATGATGGAAAGACATTCTTTTTTGTCCGGGATATGAAGGGATTGAATCTTTTGACAGACCTGTTCATATCCTTTTTTATCATCTGCATCCATTAATACCCCCCGATCGTAAACCTTCAGAGGCATTATCCGGTTGTCCCGGGATAAAAGCAGATCCCTTAAAGTTGATTTATTTTTCAAATCCAGAATATCTATTTTTAATCCGGAAGGTATCAGGGGCGGGTGTCCTGACCGGTCATCAAAATAGGGCATAATGACATGGTCTTTGGTTTTTTGAAATTGCTGAATCATCAAATTAATGGTGGATGGCCGGACAGCCGGGATATCTACTGGAAGAAGGAAAAAACCATGGTTTTTTGACCGGATATTTTTGATGCCTTTTTGTATGGAACTCAGCATTCCGGATTTGTAGTCTGGATTAAATACGGGCAGGGCTCCGGTTTTTTCCACAAAAGGCTCAAGCTGCTTTGCGTTATGGCCGGTGACAACAATAATATCGGTAACCTGATTCTCCTTGAATAATTCGATGACCTTTTCTACTATTGTTTTGCCCCCAAATGGCAGCAATGGTTTAAACCTTTTCATCCTGGAAGAAAAGCCGGCAGCCAGGATAACGGCAGAAATATTCATGTTTTAAACATCCTTTATTTTTCTGCCTTGATCTTTATAATCTCTCCCATAATACTCACGGCAATTTCTGCCGGTGTTTCAGCATGGATCTCAAGACCAATTGGAGAAAAAACTGCCTCAAGTGCTTTCTCCGAGATACCTTTTTTCTTAAGGTTGGTGTAAATCTGGTTCCGTTTGCTCCGACTACCGATCATTCCAATATAAGCGGCATTGGTTTTCAAGGCTGCCTCAAGCACTGTCTGATCATGGAGATGACCACGGGTGAGGATGACGATATAGGAATTTTCATCTATGGAAAGACTATCAAAGGCATTATCAAATTTTTTCACGGCATGAACAGCCTTTGAATGGGGAAATCGTTCCGGGTTGGCAAATTCTTCCCGGTCATCCACCACAACAGTCTGAAAGTCAGTAAGATGAGCCATCCTGGCCAAATGAAACCCTACATGACCGGCACCGAAAATATAGAGGGTGTCTGAAGTATGGATGGATTCAAGAATAAATTCTTCCAGGCCGTGATTGTAAATCACAGGGAAAGTTCCTGTAAACTGGTTATCACAAATTTTATCCATCAGAGGTTTGGGTATTAAATAAGTTCCTGTAACAGTTGTGTCGGGAAGGATCAGGCATTTTCGGGTAGTAAAATCAGACTTGCTGAAGCCATCTATTTTTGAAACCAGAAAGCCTTTTTTCCCCTCTTTTTCAAGACAGACCATGGCTTTAAAAACGCCTGTCAAATCAGAATCAGGAACAAAGGCCTCCATTAAAACTATTAGATTACCGCCGCAGACCATATCCAGCCCGTCTTTTAGTTCTCTGTTCAGAGAAAATTCTTTTATCCGGCTCTTATGCGTATCTATCAAATCCAGGCAGGTATCAATTACCAGCGCCTCCACCATCCCGCCACCAATGGTG
>Ga0208648_1001870_pt1 | contig 15752 bp, 12 predicted proteins | sample AntAceMetag02UKL_FD_184772 | JGI IMG/M metagenome (GOLD analysis project Ga0208648, IMG submission 184772) | Saline lake microbial communities from Ace Lake, Antarctica - Antarctic Ace Lake Metagenome 02UKL (SPAdes) (version 2) | ecosystem: Environmental > Aquatic > Non-marine Saline and...
TCATAGGGCATACCCATCTGGCGGTCCTTAGATCTCGGCGAGAGGAAAAAAGGAGTTATCAGGGCTGCACCGGCCATGAAGAATCCCACACCAAAGAAGAGCAGTATTGCAAAGTGCAGCCAGCTAAAAACCATCTGTTCACCCTGTTTCCGGTCACTTAGAAGCGTTTTCGATGTGCGGAGACTATATCATCAAAACGGGGTGTTTTTGCAAGGGATATTTTCGACACGGCCATCCATCCTGCCCTACAGCCTTTTTCCTGCTACTTCCGTCTGTTACATTATGTTGACATATTTAAGTTAAATTGATATGAATTTATAATCCATATGCGTGATGTCTTCAACCTAACGCAACATACTCGAAACCCATCTCCCGACAGCCATCGTCAATCGCCTTAGGAGGAGAGAACAGGAAATATGGCAAGTGGCATTAGACGAAATAATGAACATACAACTTGAAGAAATTGCAAAAGTTTGGCCGGATATGCAACCCATTTTTTCTGTACCGCATGATCAAAAACACTATAATAAATTGGTGGAACTCAAATTGGCCAAGGCAAAACGTGAATTGAATGAAATTGAAGCGAGAATTAGCGATTTTGAAATAAAGTACAATATGCAATCCGAGGATTTCGCTCAGAGATTTCATGCCGGTTCAGTTAGTGATTCCGCGGATTTCATGGAGTGGATTTCTTTTATAGATATGCAGTCTGCAATTCTCAATAGGGTTCACTCCTCAATAAGAGACACAGGAAAAGAAAAACAGAGGAACAGATATGAATGAAAAGGGGGCCGATATTTCTGTTGAGATGATGGAACAGGCTATCTTATTAATACGAGGGCAAAAAGTTATGCTGGATGCTGACCTCGCCCAATTGTATGGGGTAGAGACAAAAATTCTGAACAAAGCCGTAAAGCGGAATCTGGACAGGTTTCCAGAGGATTTTATGTTCCAACTCACAACTGAAGAAGCGGAAAATTTGAGGTTCCAATTTGGAACCTCAAAAAAGCAACGCGGTGGACGTCGATATTTGCCTTACGCCTTTACTGAGCAGGGAGTCGCCATGCTTTCCGGTATATTGAATAGTCCGAGAGCAGTTAAAGTGAATATTGAAATCATGAGAGCCTTTGTTCGGCTTCGCCGCTTACTGACAGCGCATACCGAATTATCCAAGAAATTATCGGAAATGGAAGAAAAATATGATGACCAGTTCAGAGTTGTTTTTGACGCAATCTGTGCCTTAATGACGCCGCCTGAGAAGCCACGCAAGAAGATCGGGTTTGAGGTAAAGGACGGCCGTACAGCCTATAGCAGGCAAAAAAAGAAACAGGGGATGATACCGGAATAACACTCAGAAATCGTTGCGTTATCGGATCAGAAAGATGGAAGCGTATGAGGAAGTGCTATTCAGTGAGGGATATGACTCCCCCAGTGCTCTTTTGAGAGATTGGGCCGTGATTGTTTCTCTCTCCAGGATAGAGCAGTACAGGGCAGAGTGCGAGTTCTTTTAGAATAAGTATGCCATGACCATGGAAGAACTCGAGTTTCGGCTCCATGAGGAGAAAGGCTGTGAGGATTTTGAAAAAGAAGATGATATGACTGATTGGCAGTTTCCATTAGAAGCGCTGAAATGGTGGGAGGGAAAAGTTCAGGAGCTTCAAGATTTGATGGATAATTGATGAATATTCTGACATCATGGCTTTTATACTCAGATCAGCCAATTCGCATGCTGGCATGGAGACCGGAACAGAACAGTTTTTGGCTGGATGACGACAGAAAGGATATGGAATGACATCAGAAAACCTTATGAAGCTGCAGGGGCTCTTTCGAGAGCTTTTCCAGTTGGATATGGCCGATCTTGATTTCGGCCTCTACCGGCTCTTTAATATTAAGCGGCATGAGATCGAGAACTTTCTTACAAAACAACTGCCAAAAGAGGTTGATGAGAAATTCCAGATTCTTACTGAACAAGACAAGGCCGACTATCGTGAATATCTGGAAAAGCTCGAGGGTAAGATAAAAGACGATTTTCCGCCTGACACACTTCTCGCTAATGGAGATGTCAATCCTGCTTACAGGGACGCCCCGCTTGTAAAGAGATACCTTGACCAAAAGGAACGAATTGAACGAATAGATGCGTCCGAGGAACAAAAGGCGGATGTCTTTAATCATCTTTTCAATTTTTTCAGCCGTTATTATGATGAAGGCGACTTTATTCCTAAGCGGTTTTATGGATCGCGAGAAAGCTATGCTGTCCCTTATAACGGAGAGGAAGTGTTTTTCCACTGGGCCAATAAAGACCAGCACTATGTAAAATCCGGAGAAAATTTCAGGGACTACAGCTTTAAGGTTGAAGGACTGGGCACAGCATACCTTATCCGTTTTATCCTTTCCGATGCCACCACTCCGAAAGACAATACAAAGGGGGAATACCGCTACTTCTTCCCGCAGCAAAAAAAAATCACTTTCGATAAAAAAGCCAAAACACTAATCCTGCCTTTTGAGTACCGCCTCCCAACGGCAGAGGAGGTTCAGAAATATGGGACAAAAACGAAAGGGCAGGATGCCATTCTTGTTGAGGCAGTGCCGAAGGTTATGGAGGCTGTACCGGATGATATGCTCCGGGACCTGTTAGGCGAAGTAGTTCATAAAACCGATAAGGAAGATGTGACATTTCTCCTGAAAAGACTCCGACATTTCACAAGAAAAAACACAACCGATTACTTTATCCACAAAAATCTCGAGGGCTTTCTGAATCAAGAGCTTGAATTCTACATCAAAGACCAGATGCTTCATCTTGCCGATTTAGAGGCGGACTTTGATCAAAAGCGGCTCATGCTTCGAGTGTTTCACCATCTGGCCGATACCATCGTCACATTTCTCTCCCAGATAGAGGAAGTTCAAAAACGTTTATTTGAAAAGAAGAAATTTGTGCTTGAGACCAACTACTGCATTACCCTCGACCGCGTGCCTGAAGGACTATATCCTGAAATTGCCGTCAATGATGCCCAGAGGGAGGAATGGGTAAAGCTGTTTACCATTGATGAGATTGAAGGAAATTTGATCGTGCCGGCATATTCCGAGCCGTTGACAGTGCTCTTCCTTAAGGCGAATCAATATCTGGTGCTGGATACCAGGCACTTCAGCGAGGGATTCAAGTTACGGCTGATTGCAGCGATTGAAGACCTTGATGAGCAATGCGACGGTGTGCTGGTTCATTCGGAAAACTCCCAGGCCCTCAATCTGATGCGGGTACGGTATCGGAAGCAGGTGAAATGCATTTATATTGATCCACCGTATAACACCGGTGCTGATGGGTTTGTCTTCAAAGACAACTATCAGCATTCAACGTGGCTTAGCATGATTCGCGATAGAGTTGAAGCTTCAAATCGTCTTTTGCAATCTGATGGTGTACTGTTTTGTTCTATCGACCGAAACGAGCAACAAAACCTCCGCCAGGTTTTAGATTCAATTTACTCGCCTTCTAACAACTTGGGAGAAATAATTTGGCACAATGCAAGAGATAATAATCCCACTCAGGTTGCTCTGGAACATGAATATATTCATTGCGTTGCGAAATCATTTCATGCTCGCGAAAACCCGTGGAAAAGCCCGTTTTCGGACGCGAAAAAATTGATGCTTAATCTTTACTTGGAACTGAAAGCGAAAGGGATGGCTCCAGTCCGACTACAGAAAGAACTTAGAGAATTCATACGAGACAACAGGGAGTTGCTAGGAGAAATAGACAGATACAAGTTCGTTGACGAAGAAGGGATTTATACTGGATCCGAAAGTGTTCACAATCCTCATCCCGGCGGCTATGAATATGATATTCCTCACCCCAAAACAGGTAAGTCCATGCGAAAGCCAGCTAATGGCTATCGATTCCCTGAAAAGACCATGCGAGAACAGTACATCAAGAAAGCTCGCCTTATCTATGGCCCTGACGAAAAACGAATTGTCAAAATCAAGCTGTACTTAGATGAACATAAAGATTCGTTGCGAAGTGTAATCTCTTTAGACGGTCGGTTGGGTGCTTATTCATTGAGGGCGCTTTTTGGAGAGAGTGAAACCCTCTTCAGCAATCCGAAGCCTGTACAGCTCATTCAACGATTTCTTGGATTCATCGGAGAAGATGCAACCGTATTGGATTACTTTGCAGGATCGGGGACAACAGTGCATGCCATACTCAACATTGAAAGGTTCACAGGCAAAAAATTTCACTACGTTCTTGTTGAAATGGCCGATTACTTCGACACCGTCCTCATCCCACGCATCAAAAAGGTCATCTACTCCAAAGACTGGAAAAACGGAAAGCCTGTTTCCCGTGAAGGCATAAGCCATATGTTCAAATACATCCGCCTGGAGTCCTATGAGGACGCGCTCCACAATCTCTCATCGGACGGAACAATGGCCCGGATCAAGTCAAAAGAAGAAGCCTACAAGGCAGCGAAGGGCGAAAATGAGTACCGTATCCGCTACCTTGCAAAACTGCCTCTGGAAGCGAGCGATACCATGTTGAATCTTGCCAAACTGGAACATCCCTTTAACTACACTCTCGAAATTCTTACCGATGATGGGCCTCGGGAGCAGGCGGTAGACCTTGTTGAGACGTTTAACCTCCTATACGGGCTTTCTGTCCGCAGATTGGAGACATGGACAGACGAAAAGGATGGTCGCTCCTATCGCATTGTGAAAGCCACAAACCGGGATGGGCTCAAGAGTATCCTTGTCGTGTGGCGGGACATGGCCGACCTTGACCCAAAGATAGAACGGAAATTCTTAGAGGGCATGTTGAAAATGGAAGAGGAGTTTGATGAAAAGCTCATAAACGGGGACACAGCCACACCGGGGTTTCAATCCCTCGACCACCTTTTTAAAAGACTTATGGAGGCGGGTTAGCCATGAGGCTGGAAGATTCGCTAATTCTAAACCGCCATCTTCATATGCTCCTTGGCGCGGACAGCATTGATGATTTGAAGACGTCGCTGAATAATTGCAGGGAGGGAGTGGGCCCGGATGGGCACAGCTATTTTCTTGGAATCATTCTCGGGCAAACCGGGCTCAAAATCGAAAGAGAGGACCTGGAAAGGTATGACTTTAACGTTATGGGGTATGAATCCCGCCTGTCGAAAACGCGGGGCCGGTTCACGCTGAAATATTTTCAATACCTTGCTGTCCTGTTTACGGAAATCTTTCTTGACCGCCTGACACAAGACCCCGAATACCTGCTTCGGGAAATAAACAAAACAGTTGAGAATCTGCGGCAAACCTCTGCCACTCTGAGGACATTTCCTTTCTTTGAGACGGATAACCTGCGGCGTCTTGCATTTTTTATGGCTACTGGTTCCGGGAAAACCCTTATTCTTCATATTAACCTCTGGCAGATATTTTATTATCTCAAAAACGGTCCGCATCCCGAAGCGCTGGCAAATCGACCCGATGGCCGGGCCGAATTCGATAATATCATCCTTATTACACCCGGAGACGGCCTGTCTGCACAACACCTTGGAGATTTTGGTGAGAGCGGGATCGACGCATCGCGTTTTATTGAGGACCGGGACGGATTCGGCCTTTTTGGACCCAAGGTCAAGGTCATTGAGATACATAAATTAACGGAAGAGCGCTCCAAAGACGGGGTAAGCCTGCTTATTGACGAGATTGGTCCTTATAATCTGGTGTTTGTGGACGAAGGGCATAAGGGCACGGGAAGCGAGGCCAGGACATGGAAAGGACGGCAGCAGAAACTCAGTGAAAACGGCTTCCTGATTGAATACAGCGCCACCTTTGCCCAGGCTATAGCCGCTGTGAGTCAGAAGGCCCGGAATGCTCTTTTGGAAGAATACGGAAAATCCATTATTTTCGATTTCTCTTACAGCCATTTCTTTACCGACGGCTATGGAAAAAACTTCAAGGTATTGAACCTTTCCAAGGCCCGGGAAACCCATGCCCAGGAGCTTATGTTAGGAGGTCTTCTCACTTATTTTCATCAAATTTCTCTTTTTATGAAACACAGGCGGAAGTATCACCCTTTTAACATTGAAAAGCCTTTGTGGGTATTGTTAGGGACCAGTGTAAGCAGGAAGAAGGGGGCTGAAAGGGACAACAACAAGGCAGCGAAGGTGGAGCGGACGGATGTGGTCATGGTTTTAGCCTTTATAAAACGCTTTCTTGAAGAACCTGAATGGGCCGCTAATACCATGGAAATGATTCTAAATGGCAACAGCGGGTTTAAGGATCAGGAGACCGAAGAGGACCTGTTTGCTTCCCATATCCACCACCTTTTGGGACGCAGCGCCAGGCAAGTATACAAGGAGATCAGAAAAAACATCTTCCACGGCGGGGGTGGACTGGAAGTATGGGAAATAAAAAACGTTGACGGAGAACTCGCGTTGCGTTCTTCCACGGTCAGGGGGAAGGAAAGTCCGTACTTCGGCGTTATCAACATTGGCGATGTTGCGTCATTTAAAAAGCTCATTAAGGAACAGTTGGACATCGAGGTACAGACCGACAGCTTCAGCAAATCACAGTTTCATGAAATCCGGATGCCGGACTCTCGGGTTAATATCCTCATCGGGGCCAAGAAGTTTATCGAGGGATGGTCAAGCTGGCGAGTATCATCCATGGGACTGATGAACGTGGGCAAAGGGGAAGGGTCTCAAATTATTCAACTGTTCGGCAGGGGCGTTCGTCTCAAGGGCAAAAACATGACCCTCAAAAGGACGGAGGCATTGCCGGAGATTACATCTAAGCCCACCGGAATTGTGCATCTGGAAACGCTCTATATCTTCGGGTGGAACGCTGATTTTGTGGGCCGCTTCAGGGACTATATTGAACAGGAAAACGCTGGAAAGGATTTTTATCTTGAGACAAGGTTGATGCACCCCTGGCCCAAATTGCCTATCCCCGTGCCGGATGATACCTTTGATGTGAGAGACCGGACCTGGACCTTAAAAGCGACCCGTCCGTTTGTTTCAATCGATCTTACTCCCAGGGTTACGACATTGACTTCCGATGGATATGCGGCTGCGATTCAGGAATCTTCCGCAGAATACCGGTCCCCTGCTGATTTTAAGAAGTCGGAGACATTAGACCTCCTGGATGTAGATTCCCTTTATACGGATCTGGTGGAGTACAAAAACCTCCGGACCCGGGAAGGCCCTGGCGTATTTATTCCACGGCCTGTTTTAAAAGAGGTCCTGCAATCTTCAACGCTCTATCTGAAGAAAGATGATGCGCACAACCCTCAGCAACTGAATCATGGTGCAAGGCAGATTTTGCGGACCTATTTTGAACGCTTCCTCAACCAAAAAATCAGGGAAGAGGAAAGCAAATATACCCGTCCTGGACGACTTGAGGACAGTTGGAAAGACAAAGCTGTAACGCGTGGTTACAGACTCAACGTTAAGCCGGGTACATTTTTGGACCAGATTGAGGCATTGCTGCTCAGGGGGGATGAAGTATACAGGGAAAAATTGCTACATCCCCTGCCAAGACTTCATTTTGACAGACATCTTTTCAATCCGCTTCTTAAAGATGGCGGCAAAGAATGGCGGAAGCATGTTTCTATAACGCCTCCTGCGATTGTTGAAAGTGAATCCCGGTTGATAGATGACATCAGAAGATTCTGGCAGAAAAACCAGGATGATAAACATTACAAGGAGTACGAGATTTTCCTGTTGCGCAATTTGCCGAATGTAGGCATAGGACTATTCAGCCGGGCGGGTTTCTATCCTGATTTTATTCTGTGGGTAAAGCACAGAAAAAGAAAGACCATTCGTGTCTGCTTCCTTGAACCACATGGCCTTCATCATGGAGGCCTATCCGGCAACGAGGACAGGTTTGCGGCCCTTTCGCAACTGAAGGCATTGAACAAGGTCAAGTCATTTCAGGATAAGAACCTTATGCTTGATGGCTTTATGTTGACCCGAACCCCTCTTTCTGAAATCGTGGACGCTGCCGGCCTGAGCCAGACGGAACTTGAAAACAAATATCCCCTTCTCTGGCAGGAGGGCGATTACATAAAGAAAATATTGACATCAAAATAGAGGGCTACGAGGCTACCAAACCCTTTCCGCGTGGCCGCCCTTCATTTCTATCGGGATATAGCGAAAAGAGTTCTCAAATAAAAAAAACTCCCTTTATCCTCTTTTACGTTAAGATCAATTTATGATGACTATCCCCAGGAGAAGTGACAATGAACAGAGATGACATACTGCTCTCTTTGCGCCGGTTCAAGGAAACAAACCAGCATAAGTATAATATTATAAAAATCGGTCTTTTTGGTTCTACCGCCCGGGACAGCATCCGCGAGCAAAGCGACATTGATGTTGTCGTTGAGCTGAAAACACAGGACCTGTTTGACCTTATAGGCATCAAACTGGATTTAGAGGAACAACTCAGCCAACAGGTTGACATTGTCAGCTATCGTGAAAAAATGAATGAATTCCTCAAACGCAGGATAGATAATGAGGCAGTCTATGTATGATCGTGAGCTTGTACTTGAGATATTGACCCAGATTTACGAATCAACTCACACGATTTTGAAACGTTTCGAGCCGGTAAAATCAGTAGAGGATTTAACCGGCTCAGATGCAGGCATGGGAGAATTGGACGTAAACAGTGCTTTTTCCGTCCTTAATTCTGCGCAAAGCATTTGACTTTCAGGAGGTTTATGTATGAGCTTTGATCCGGAAAAGCCCTTTAACGATCTCCCCCTGTTGCCCCCAAAGGCAGAGATCGAAACCAAAGCGGTATTAAAAAAGCTGGTGGCCGCCAGCCAATTCCTTGCGGAGCTGAAAGGGTATGTTGAACTCCTGCCCAACAAAGCCATTATTATTAATTCTATCATACTTCAGGAAGCAAAAGACAGCTCGGAAATAGAAAATATCGTGACAACCCATGATCAACTGTTCCGGGCAATGGCAGCCAGTAAAAAAATTGTGGAACCGGCGGTAAAAGAAGTCCTGAATTATCGCAACACCCTTTACAAAGGCTTTTATCTGGTAAAGGAACACAACCTGTTAACCACCAATACGATTGTCGCCATCCAGCAAGAGCTGGAACAAAACAGAGCGGGTATCAGAAAGCTGCCCGGGACAAAACTGGTTAACGACAAGACCGGTAAGGTGATGTATACCCCGCCGGAAAATGAAAAGACGATTCGGGATTTGCTTACAAATCTTGAGGCATATATCAACACAGACCCGGAACCCCTCCATCCCTTGATCAAGCTGGCCATTATTCATTATCAGTTTGAATCCATTCATCCTTTTTATGACGGAAACGGAAGAACCGGACGGATCATCAATGTGCTCTATCTGGTGATGAAAGGGTTACTTTCCGAACCGCTTTTGTATTTGAGCCGTTATATCATTCAGCATAAAGCCGATTATTACGGGTTACTGAGGAATGTAACCGCTGAGAATGTCTGGGAAGAGTGGATAAGCTTTATGCTTACGGCAATAGAAAAAACGGCCGGTTATACCCTGGCTTTAAGCAAAGAGATCGTCGCTCTCATGGAAAGCGTCCGCAAATCCATGCAGAACAAACTGCCAAAAATTTATTCCCATGAGCTTGTGGAAACACTTTTTACCAACGTATATACGAGAATAGACCATTTGGTGGAAAAGAATATCGCATCCCGCAATGTGGCTGGAAGATACCTTAAGGAAATGGAATCAATTGGTATTTTAAAAAGAGAAAAGGCCGGACGGGATGTTTTTTATATTAATACCGGGCTTTATGATTTGTTTAAGCGATTTTCAGATATGCACTGATTTTATGAAAATTAGTGCATATCTGAAAAATATGCACCCGTGCAGTGCATGTTTAAGATTATGCCTGGCAATGTGTCCATGAAATGATAATTTATCGACACGTTCGATTTATATGTCGATAGCATCGACACGTTTTTTTGACAGAAAGGGGCTCAAGTGCTTTCAGGGGGATCTGGCAGCTGAAATTGCGCGCCAACATCGAGAATAATTGTCGAACTACGGTAACAAGAACAATCGGATAACCCCAGATATAAGGATTAAACAACATGCTTACTCGATTAAAAGTCAACGGCTTTAAGAATCTGATGGATGTGGATGTCCGATTTGGTCCGTTTACATGTGTGGCCGGTGTCAACGGGGTGGGCAAATCGAACCTTTTCGACGCCATTCGTTTTCTCAGCATGTTGGCCAACGAGACACTTATCGAAGCCGCTCTATCCGTGCGGGCTGAAGGTGGTAGCGCATCTGATCTGCGCAGCCTATTTCACCGCGTGGGCGATCATTATGCGGACAGGATGTCCTTTGAAGCGGAAATGATCGTTCCGGAAAAGGCTGTTGTTGATGATCTTGGGCAAACAGGCGAGGCGAGCATTACGATTCTGAGATACGTTCTGGAATTAGGCTATAGGCGCGATACAAGGAACAACTCCTCGCTCGGGCCGCTTGAAATTCTTAGGGAAGAGCTTTTGCATATCAAAAAGGGTGAAGCAGGCAACCATATACTCTTTCCACACAGCAAAAAAAAATGGCGAGACTCGGTCGTGGTTGGAGCCCGCCGCTCCCCTTTTATTTCAACGGAAGGAGAAGGTGAGGCGCGTGTCATTAAACTCCACCAAGATCATCCCGGTACAGGTGGCCCGGGTGGCCGGACCCTATCACGATCAGCGGCGAACCTCCCACGTACGGTTCTTTCGTCTGCCAATGCCGCCGAAAGCCCAACCGTTCTTTGTGCCAGACGCGAAATGGAATCCTGGCAGATCCTACAACTGGAGCCTTCAGCCCTTCGGAAACCAGACGAAATGAATGCGTCCCCTCATCTTTCCGCTAATGGGGCGCATCTTCCTGCGACCCTCTACCATTTGGCCAAGCCAACAATGTTCGCTACGAAAAGTGGAGAACCGCTTGTAGATCCCGCTTCCATTTACAGCCAGGTCGCCAACAGATTGGCCACCTTAATTGGTGACGTAAGTAAGGTGTGGGTTGACCGGGATGACAAGCGAGAGATTTTGACGCTTCAAGTCACAGGAATAGACGGAACGGATCATCCTGCTCGGTCGTTGTCAGACGGGACTCTGCGTTTTTTGGCTTTGTCCGTTCTCGAACTGGACGTCAGCGCTCAAGGAGTGATTTGTCTTGAAGAACCGGAAAACGGAATACATCCTGAACGTATTCCAGCCATGCTAAACCTCCTTCAAGACATTGCCACAGACCCTGATGAGCCGGTCGATGAAACCAATCCTCTACGGCAGGTCATTGTCAATACGCACTCCCCTGCGGTAGTCCGTGAAGTACCGGACGGCAGCCTGCTCGTAGCTGAATTAAGAGAAGATATGCTGGATAGCCGAAGATTCAAGAAGGTCATTTTCAGTTGCCTTTCAGAAACCTGGCGTACCAAAGCGCCTGAGAAGCCTTCCATCGCATCCAAAGGAAAGCTTATGACTTACCTCAATCCCGCTTCATCACCTCCGCCAAAAAGCGCGCCGCGCTCAAGGCGTGTTGCGGACCGGGATGACCTTCAGATGTTACTCCCTCTCAGGGGCTGATCCGATGGATGAAATTCGTTATACGCTGATCTCAGACGGGTCCTCGGATCGTGCGTTGCTTCCCATCCTCACCTGGGTCTTGCGCGAAAAAGGTGGTGTGAGACGAGTTCAACCCGAATGGGCTGACCTGGGGCGTTTGCCCCAGTCCCCGCAAAAATTGCGTGAGCGTATTTTGTCGGCGATAGATCTTTTTCCATGCGATTTGCTTTTCGTACATAGAGACGCTGAAAAACAAGATCCCGGAACTCGCTACAGGGAAATTCACAATGCACTCCAGGAAGCAACCAAGCGGGGTTTTCAAGTGCCGGCAGTCTGTGTAGTGCCTGTGAGAATGACAGAAGCCTGGTTGCTTTTCGACGAACCAGCGATCAGGCATTCCGCTGGTAATCCCAATGGAAAAAACCCATTGGATATGCCGGATTTATCCATAATCGAACAAACCCCCGATCCCAAGAGTCTCTTATTTGAAATTTTGAGGGATGCCAGCGGACTTAGAGGAAGACGCTTGAAGAAGTTCAACACGGGTGAATGCCGCATCCGTATCGCCGAACTGGTTTCCGATTTTTCGCCATTACAGCAACTGAGTGCGTTTCAAAGGCTCGAGAATGATGTTTTTGCACTGAAACAAAATAACTGGCGCTCCAAGACTGATAAAGAAATCTCATGAGTTTTTTGAAAACAGTAGCTCAAGAGACGGGATTGGGGTTGGAATCCGGGCAGGCCCGCTGGGCCATCCGGGAGATGAAGGCATTTCTTGATTCATACCGGGAATCGGTTCACAGCCTGGTCCTGTTTGGCAGTTACGCACTGGGGAATGCCACACGCCACTCTGATATGGACTTTCTGCTCCTGCTCAAGCCCGGAAAAGAGACGAGAAGGCTTCGCAGAATTCTCTTTGATTTCAAGATGAGTCTTGAAAATGAAGACAGGAGAGAGGCCCCGGTTTCAATTCAGCTGGTTGATTTTGACGAGCAAGGAGTTGAGCAGGTCTTTGAGCTTTCCACGCCTTTGGCCCATGCGGCCCGCCACGGCGTGGTTATTCAGGATGATGGATGGTTTAAAAGTCTGCTTCTCAAACCCTACCCCGAGTGGCCCACAAAAGAGGCCGCAGTGGTGGCCTTTACCCGTTGGATCGTGTGGCAGTACTATCGGTGCGCAATCGACTTGAAATGCGAAATCACAGCGGACCACGGCCCGGAGGGGCTATGCACGAGAAATGGTAAATGCATGGGCCACTTCACCGGAGACATCCTGGCAAGAGTGATATCGAGGATGCTCTATGTAACCCTGCCTGAAAGCGGTTTATTGCCTCTCTGCAAATCCGAAGCAGCAAAAATGGCATTGAAGGCCTATGGCCCGAGTGCGCGGAAGCCCGTTGACCTGGCCATTCGTGTGCTGAGGGATGACAGGGCCATCTCTTTTCACGAGTTCCAGGTGATGATGCCGTTTGCGCGCAGGCTTTTTCGAGAATGCTTGAGGATTTGCGGCCCGAAGAATGCACGGGTAATCAAGACGCTCCGGCATCAAGCCGATATTTACAGGAGTTTATTTGTCCACCCTGATAGCCTTCATCGGCAATAATGGAGCGGGCTTCATATGCGGGGCTAACATGAAAAAGAAAAGGAATGTAGATCCGTTGATTTCTCGGATAGAACTGGCATTAAACCTGGGCCAGTTCATATCGTACAATCAGTCCTGGGACTTTGTTCACGACCTGGAAGATATAAAAGACAAGATTGATGACTTGATGGAGAGTGGAGAAGCCGATCGAGCTTTTAGACTATATGAGTTGTTTCTCTCCGGGTGTTATGAAAAGGTAGAAGAAATCGACGATTCAAGTGGTAATCTTGGAATGTTCTTTCAGGATTTGTTCTTATCCTGGATCAAGGCCAGACAGAAGGCAGGGCACGCGGCTGAGGAGACTGTTGGAGAAATCCTGAACTGGATGGAGAATGATGACTATGGGTTTTGTTATGAGATTGAAAACGAAGTGGCCAAGGTTCTTAACAAGGAAGGTTTTCTCTTATTCAAGCAGCATTTTCAGGATCGATTTGAGGAAGCCTTCGCCCCTTTCGAATCCAAAGATACCAGGTATATTTATGACTATCCCGCAGATGTTTACCTGAATGCCAATACCTTGAAAGACATCTTTATTGTAAAGAAAGATGTTAGAAGCTACCTTGCGCTTTGTGAGAAGGTGGGGATAACCCCCAAGGATTGTGAGCATATCGCTTCACTTCAGAAAGCTAAGAGAAAATATGAAAAAGCCCTGACCTGGGCTGAAAAAGGGCTGAAGCTTGAAAAGGAACGTGAATGGGGGAATCAGTCCAGTTATCAATTGACAGGAATCAGACAGGAATTGCTCAACAAACTGGGACGGAGAGAAGATGCCCTTGAAAGCGCCTGGGCAGAATTCATAGAATACCCTTCGGACATCGGCTATGACCGGTTGAGGAAATACATCCCCAAAGAGGATTTCCGCCATTGGCATGAAAAGGCGATACAGGAAGCAAAAAAGTCCTCATTGTCCGCATTTATTGAGATCTGCACAGCAACGAAAGAGTGGGAGGTCCTTTCAGAGCACATTGTTGATATTGGAAACGATAAGCTTGAAAAGATCGGCCATTATACCACCGAGAAGGCGGCAAAAGGGCTTGCGAGAAAACATGGCCAGGCCGCGGCCAAGATATACGCTGCTTTGGGAATGCGGATTATACGGAAGGGAAAAAGCAAATATTATCATTTGGCGCTGGAACATTTCCGGAATGCCAAAAAGCTTTATAAAAAAGCGGGATGCGACCAAATGTGGTTATCCCTCGTAGACCGTGTGCGCCAAGATCATTCCAGAAAATACAGCTTCATTGGGGATTTTGAGGAGATTGCGGCCGGTAAACGCCCTGAACCTCCCGAGTCCTTTGAGAAAAGAGCGCGAAAAAGATGGAAAAAGCAGACCGCAAAATGAGAACGCCAAGGAAGTGTAATTTGCATCAATACGGAAAACGCAATGCATATTCACCTGTTGACATATAGAGGTGGGTTCCCTAAACTTTTTAACCTGTGCGCATCCTGACAACCTTTTTGGCCGCTAACATCAAAGGATGACTTATGATCGGTGTCGCCTATGCGTTGATCGCGGTATTCATTCTTATCCTTGTCCCATGGATCGGGGTCCAAGGGCTGGGGTTGACCTATCTTTTTGGCGTTATCATCCCCTACACTGCCATAGCCATCTTTTTCTTCGGATCTCTGCAACGTCTGATCAATTGGTCGCGCATCCCGAATCCTTTCAAAATCCCGACCACCGGCGGTCAGCAGAAAAGCCTGAATTGGATCAGGCAGTCTAAATTAGACAATCCCTCCTCAACCGGTCAGGTCATCGGTCGCGTCCTTTCCGAGGTTTTTCTGTTTCGATCTCTTTTCAGGAACCTCTCCCCGAGGATAGGGATACAAAGCACGGGTGTTACATACGCCTCGGCCAAATGGCTCTGGATCTTCGCTATTCTCTTTCATTACGCAATGTTTACGACTCTTTTCAGACATCTGAGGTTCTTTACCAACCCGGTTCCGTGGCCTGTGAGGTTTGTGGAAGGGATTGACGGGTGGCTTGAAGTCGGAATTCCCCAGGTCATGATCAGCGGTCTGGTCCTGCTCTGCGCAGTGTGCCTCCTTTTAACGAGAAGGCTTGTCATCCCGAGACTCCGTTATATCTCCCTGATGAACGATTTTTTCCCCCTGTTTCTCCTCATAGCCATTGCCACCACCGGGGCCCTTATGAGGTACATAGTGGGGATCGATGTCCCCTCTGTGAAGGAACTGATTATAGGTCTAATTTCTTTCAAGCCTGTGATGATTGAGGGAATCGGGATGCTTTTTTATATCCACATCTTCCTCGTCAGTACCCTGTTAGCCTACTTCCCCTTCAGCAAGCTGATGCATTCATTGGGTATCTTCTTTTCTCCAACCAGAAATATGGCCAATGATAACCGGGCGGTCCATCATAACAACCCCTGGAATTATCCTGTCAAATTTCATACCTATGATGCGTTTGAAGAGGAATTTCGCGACAAAATGTTGGAAGCTGGTATCCCGCTGGACAAGGACCCAGCGTCTTTGCCAGGAAAGGATTAAAACCGTGACCGACGATCTCCCCAAGCCCGAAAAACTCTCGCAGATCGATCTGACAATGCCGAGCACCGGGTGGATGGACACC
>Ga0208648_1001877_pt1 | contig 15703 bp, 13 predicted proteins | sample AntAceMetag02UKL_FD_184772 | JGI IMG/M metagenome (GOLD analysis project Ga0208648, IMG submission 184772) | Saline lake microbial communities from Ace Lake, Antarctica - Antarctic Ace Lake Metagenome 02UKL (SPAdes) (version 2) | ecosystem: Environmental > Aquatic > Non-marine Saline and...
GGCCCTAATAAACTTGTATTAACACCCGCAGCAGAAAGTCCGGCTTCTAAAGCAGATTCAAACATATACCCTGAAATGCGAGTGTCTTTACCTACTAATACAAAACCCTGCCCTGAGTCAGCAAATACCCTTCCGGTTGCCCAACCTAATTTTAGAAAAAAATCGGGAGTAATAGGTTGCTCACCGACTGTGCCTCGAATACCATCAGTACCAAAATATTTTTTCATATATATCCTGTTTGTTCATTACAAAAAAAAGGAGCAGTTTCAACTGCTCCTTTATTTAGCTTTGCTTAGCGGTATTAATATTTGGAGTTTCTGGTTTTTTAGTTTCAGTAGCACTTACTACCTTAACAGTAGAATTAGGCGGTGCAGTATCATCCCATCCTTCCGGGTCTCTGACTGGTCTACGTGACATCAGATCATCAATCTGATCTTTGTCAATGGTCTCATATTTCATTAAAGCATCAGCCATCGCATGTAGTATATCTTCATTATCTTTTAAGATTTTTTCTGCACGCTCATAATTCTTATCGATAATAGAACGTATTTCTTCATCAATAGTGTGCGAGGTTTCATCAGCAACACTTTTATGCTGTGTCACAGAACGCCCTAAAAACACCTCGCCTTCTTCTTCACTATAAGCCAAGGGTCCTAAGCGTTGCGAAAAACCCCATTTGGTTACCATATTTCTTGCGAGTTCAGTAGCTCGCTCTATATCATTAGAAGCACCAGTAGAGACTTGTTCCCAACCAAAAATCTGTGCCTCAGCAATACGCCCGCCATATAAACTGGAAATCATACTATCCAGTTTACACTTACTGGCACTGTATTGATCCTTCTCGGGCAAGAACATAGTAATACCTAAAGCACGTCCTCGCGGCATGATACTAACTTTGTAAACAGGATCATGTTCAGGCACTATTTTTCCGACAATGGCATGACCTGACTCGTGATAAGCGGTCATTCTCTTTTCTTTTTCATCCATGACCATGGAGCGTTTTTCTGCTCCCATAATGATCTTATCCTTAGCTTTCTCGAGATCAATCATACTGACCAGACGTTTATTCATTCTAGCAGCATATAAGGCAGCTTCATTCACCAGGTTTGCCAAATCAGCACCAGAAAAACCTGGCGTGCCTTGTGCAATATATTTAATCTGCACATCATCGGCTGCAGGAACTTTGCCCATATGTACAGCCAGAATTCTTTCTCGACCTTTTACATCCGGCAGACTGACGGTAACCTGGCGATCAAAACGCCCAGGGCGTAAAAGTGCAGCATCTAATACATCAGGCCTGTTAGTTGCGGCAATAACTATCACACCTTCATTACCGTCAAAACCATCCATTTCAACTAACAGTTGATTTAAGGTTTGCTCGCGTTCATCATTACCGCCTCCCAAACCTGCTCCACGCTGTCGACCAACTGCATCAATTTCATCAATAAAAATAATGCACGGCGCATGGCGTTTTGCCTGTTCGAACATATCACGTACACGCGAAGCACCGACACCAACGAACATTTCCACAAAATCAGAACCAGAAATAGTGAAAAATGGCACCTTAGCTTCACCCGCAATAGCTCTCGCTAATAAGGTCTTACCTGTTCCTGGTGGCCCTATCATTAATGCACCACGAGGTATTTTACCACCCAGTTTTTGATATTTTGTTGGATCTTTAAGAAAATCCACCATTTCTTCCACTTCTTCTTTGGCTTCATCACAGCCAGCAACATCGGCAAAAGTTACTTTGATCTGGTCTTCTTCAAGCATCCGGGCCTTACTTTTACCAAAACTCATTGGCCCGCCTTTACCACCGGCACCGCCTTGCATCTGGCGCATAAAAAACACCCAGACACCAATTAGTAATAGCATAGGGAACCAGGAAATAAAGATCTGCATTAACATCGACTCATCTTGAGCAGCCTGAGCTTTAATTTCCACGCCATTAGCCAATAGGTCATCAACCAGATGAGGATCGTTCGGCGCATATGAGGTAAACTTCTCACCACCTTGCAGCTGTCCTTTAATGCCATTTTCATCATCTAAAACAACACTCTCTACCTGTCCTGATTTTACCGCATCAATAAACTGCGAATAGGAAAGTGCTTCATTTTTTTGAGTTCCCCGGGAACCAAAATTATTAAATACGGACATCAAAACAACGGCAATGACTACCCATAAAAGTATATTTTTAAACATATCGTTCAATTTCTTTCGCCCCTGACCAGAACAGTCCTTATCAAAAATTCATTAGATAGTGATTATATCAGGCTTGTGCACTCTGACTTATCACTATTCTCATTCTGGTTTGTCGCAAACAAACCAGTAAATATCTACAATAAGGGCTGTTATTGCTTTTTAAAGCCCTTTGCTAAAATATAAACTTCATTACTGCGGGCTCTTGAAGACTTCGGTTTTCTTATCAGAACTTTATCAAATGAGCTCGCAACTTGCCTTTTATACTCATCAAAACCAGCCCCTTGAAAAACCTTTACCAGAAATGAACCTCCCTCGACTAAAATAGCCTCTGCTGTTTCTAGTGCTAGTTCACACAAATACATCGCGCCAGGCTGATCTATGGCTTTATTACCGCTTAAATTAGGTGCCATATCGGATAAAACCACATCGATAGCAGCCCCATCCAGAATATTATAAAGCTGTTCGTAAACTTCATTATCCCTAAAATCACCCTGGATAAAATCCACTCCGTCAATAGGGTCTATATCCAGAATATCCAGTGCTATAACTTTTTGTTTTTTACCCACAATACCACGCAGATATTCAGACCAACCGCCTGGTGCTGCCCCCAGATCAACAACATTCATGCCTGTTTGTACTAGTTTATCTTTTTCGATGATTTCAATCAGTTTAAAAGTAGCACGCGATCTATAGCCCAGCACTTTTGCTTTTTTAACATATTCATCATTAAGATGCTCTTGCATCCATTGATTACTACTTTTACTTCGCGCCATATAGCATATTATTAGTGTAGAATTGCATTAATTATTTATATTGAAGGAAATACAGAGTGAATTCTGAACAACTGAAACAAATGAAAAGCCAGGCTCATCAACTAAAACCCGTTATTATGATAGGCCAAGCCGGCTTAACCGAAGCCGTACTTAAGGAAATCGAGATTGCACTCGATACTCACGAATTGATTAAAATAAAAATTCGCGCTGAAAGAGACGATAGAAAACAGATGCAACAACAAATCTGCACTAAAACTAAGGCTGAATTCATTCAGAATATCGGTCAGATTATTGTTATCTACCGTAAGAAACCCGAAGAAGCAAAGAAAAAACCTGCGCCACATACCAGAAGAAGAGATGGTACTCGTTAAATAAAGCCTTGTTGGGTTAGGTTTTTATTGCTGCACAAAAAAACCTAACCCCACCTACGCTTTATCCAACTATTTTGAACTTGAATAAATGCTAATGGCGTTAAAAGTTATTTAAATATACTGAATAGACAAAATCTCATAGTCTACTTCACCGCCTGGCGTTTTAACGGTGACTACATCTTCTTCTTCTTTACCAATCAACGCTCTGGCAATGGGTGATCCTACAGAGATCCGTCCCTGTTTAATATCAGCTTCATCTTGACCAACAATCTGGTAAGTCATTTTTTTCTCAGTCTCTAAATCTTCAATTTCTACTGTCGCACCAAAGATAACTTTACCTTTAGCATCAATTATCGTTACATCAATAATTTGTGCATTAGACAATTTCGCTTCAATTTCATTAATACGCCCTTCTGAAAAACTCTGTTGCTCACGTGCTGCATGATATTCTGCATTTTCTTTTAAATCACCATGTGCTCTTGCTGTTGCAATTGCTTCGACTATACGCGGTCGTATCACTGTTTTTAGTTCTTCTAACTCAGCTTTTAACTTATCAGCTCCCGCAACTGTAAGAGGTACTTTATCCATCTATAACTCCAAACTTTAAAAGTTTATATTTAATCATTTAAAAACAAGGCTCTCAATTTAAGGCAGGGTATTATTAAACTTGTAGGGCGTAGACCCGCCAGTAAAATAACTAAAGGCGGTCTAAAATAACACCCTTAAGCGTCCTTAAATTATCCAGATTAATAATTCTTAATGAATTTTTTATGCAAATCCTGCAAACAATTGACATCACCCGCATCTAATTCACCTAAAGCATAGCAAGCCGCTTTTGCTCCAGCCATGGTGGTGTAATATGTCACATGATGCTGCAATGCTTCTCTACGCATGGTAAAAGAATCTGCTACCGCTTTAACCCCTTCAGTGGTATTAACAATCAATTGAATCTGATCATTTTTAATCATATCCACGGTATTGGGTCGGCCTTCATTTACTTTACAGACGACTTCGCAATCGATTCCAGCTGCCTGAAGTACTTTTGCTGTACCACCTGTTGCGACAATTGCATAATTTTTAGCAATCAGCATTTGCGCTATTTCAACAATTTTAGGCTTATCTGCATCCCTTATACTGATTAGCACTTTACCACTATGGCTTAAATCTACACCAGCTGCGCGTTGAGATTTTGCAAAGGCTTCACCAAAGGTTTTCCCCACACCCATAACTTCACCTGTTGACTTCATTTCCGGCCCTAATAAGGGGTCTACACCTGGAAATTTAACAAAAGGAAAAACTGCTTCTTTGACCGAAAAATACTCTGGAATACGTTCTTCAGTAATGCCCTGCTCTATTAGTGACTTTCCTGCCATACACAGCGCGGCAATTTTCGCTAAAGGATAACCCGTTGCTTTAGAAACAAAAGGTGCAGTTCTTGAAGCCCTTGGGTTGACTTCTAAAACATAAATAGTTTCACCTTGAATAGCAAACTGGGTATTCATTAAGCCTTTTACACCTAGCGCTTCCGCCATTTTTGCAACTTGAATACGCAATTCATCTTGCAAATATGGCGCTAAATCATAAGGAGGAATCGAACAAGCAGAATCGCCAGAATGTACCCCTGCTTGCTCAACATGCTGCATTAAACCGCCAATTAATAAGGTTTCGCCATCATAAATCGCATCCACATCCATTTCAATTGCATCGTCCAGAAAACGGTCCAAAAGCACGGGTGAATCATTAGACACGCTAATCGCATCCTTCATATAACGCTGAAGAGCCTCTTCGTTATATACGATTTCCATACCACGCCCGCCTAACACATAAGAAGGACGCACCACTAAAGGAAAACCTAATTCTTTAGCAACACTTATGGCCTGTTCTGTTGAAGAAGCCGTACCATTAGGCGGTTGTTTCAAGTCTAGTTTTGTCAGTAATTTTTGAAAACGCTCTCTATCTTCTGCCAGATCAATAGCATCAGGTGAAGTACCAATAATGGGTGCACCAGCTGCTTCTAAGGCACGTGCTAATTTTAGTGGCGTTTGACCACCGTACTGCACGATAACACCTTTAGGATTTTCTAGCTGAATAATTTCCATCACATCTTCAAATGTGAGTGATTCAAAATACAAGCGATCTGAAGTATCAAAGTCAGTAGAAACTGTTTCCGGATTACAATTCACCATAATGGTTTCATAACCTTCTTCACGCAATGCTAAAGCTGCATGTACACAACAATAATCAAACTCGATACCTTGTCCAATGCGATTAGGTCCACCCCCTAAAATAATAATTTTCTCTTTATCCGAAACACGTGCTTCACACTCTTGCTCATAAGTCGAATATAGATATGCAGTATCTGAGGAAAATTCGGCGGCACAGGAATCAATACGCTTATATACTGGGCGTATATTCTGCTTATGACGTGTATTGCGAATATCCGACTCGCTAGTATCCAGAAGTTTTGCTAAACGCGCATCAGAAAATCCCTTTTGTTTTAAACGGAACAACTCTTCACTCTTTATCGTTGCCAGGTTTTTTGTTGCTAAAGATTTCTCCGTCAATACCAGGTCTTCCACTTGCGCTAAAAACCACGGATCAATTTTACTGGCCTCATGTACATCGTCTAATGACATGCCACTACGAAACGCATCTGCAACATACCATAGTCGCTCAGGCCCTGGATGTCGCATTTCACGCTGCATTATATCGCTTGCATCAGATTCATTGAAATCTACAATTTCATCTAAACCGTCTACACCTATTTCCAGACCACGCAAGGCCTTTTGTAAAGACTCTTGAAAAGTACGTCCAATCGCCATCACTTCACCCACGGATTTCATCTGTGTGGTTAAACGATCATCTGCTTGTGGAAATTTCTCAAATGTAAAACGTGGTACTTTTGTAACCACATAATCAATCGTTGGTTCAAATGAGGCAGGAGTCGCACCGCCAGTAATCTCATTTTTCAATTCGTCTAAAGTATATCCGACAGCTAACTTTGCTGCCACTTTGGCAATTGGAAAACCGGTTGCTTTAGAGGCCAAGGCTGAAGAACGCGAAACCCTCGGATTCATTTCAATCACGACCATACGTCCATCTTCAGGATTAATCGCTACCTGAACATTAGAACCCCCGGTATCTACGCCAATTTCACGTAGCACTGCGACAGAAACATTACGCAGAATCTGATATTCTTTATCTGTTAAAGTCTGTGCAGGTGCAACGGTAATCGAATCACCTGTATGTACACCCATCGGATCAAAATTTTCGATTGAACAGATAATGATGCAGTTATCGTTACGATCACGCACCACTTCCATTTCAAATTCTTTCCAGCCGAGTACAGATTCCTCAATCAACAATTCGTTGGTGGGCGATAAATACAAACCACGTTCACAAATCTCAACAAATTCTTCTTTATTGTAAGCAATTCCTCCACCACTCCCTCCCATGGTAAACGAAGGACGAATCACAGTAGGGTAGCCAACTTCTGCTTGCGCTGCAAAAGCCTCTTCCATGGTATGTGCAGTTTTAGATTTAGCCACATCAAAACCAAGCCTGCCCATGGCCTGATTGAACAGTTGACGATCTTCTGCTTTATTAATCGCTTCTTTACTTGCACCGATCATTTCCACGCCGTATTTTTCCAATACACCGTGTTTATCTAGATCCAGAGCACAATTCAAAGCTGTTTGCCCACCCATAGTTGGCAAAACTGCGTCAGGACGTTCTTTTTCGATAATTTTTTCGACGGTTTGCCAATCAATCGGCTCGATATAAATCGCGTCCGCCATATCCGGATCAGTCATAATCGTTGCCGGATTAGAATTAACCAGAATAATACGGTAACCTTCTTCACGCAGGGCTTTACAGGCTTGCGTGCCTGAATAATCAAACTCACAGGCTTGACCAATCACAATCGGACCCGCGCCTAACAATAAAATGGATTTTATATCGGTTCTTTTTGGCATATTAGTATTATTACTCTGCTGTGATTAATTAGCTTGATTCATCATTTCAATAAAATCATCAAATAATGACTCTACATCATGTGGCCCCGGACTTGCCTCAGGATGTCCCTGAAAACTCATTGCAGGGATATCAGTACGTGCAATGCCCTGCAAGCTGCCATCAAATAAAGAATGATGGGTTGCCGTTAAATTATCAGGCAATGTCTTTTCATCAACCGCGAAGCCATGGTTCTGACTACTAATCATCACTCGTCCGGACGATTTTTCCTGTACTGGATGATTGGCGCCATGATGACCAAACTTCATTTTTTCTGTTTTGGCACCACATGCCAAAGCTAATAACTGATGTCCTAAGCAAATACCAAATACAGGGATTTGTTTCTCTAATATAGTTTTAATTGCTGCAATTGCGTATGTGCAAGGCTCTGGATCACCTGGGCCATTAGATAGAAAAACGCCATCTGGTTTCATAGCCAAAACATCGGCTGCAGCTGTCATTGCTGGTACCACTGTTACTCGACAACCGCGATTAACTAATAAACGTAAAATATTACGTTTAACACCAAAATCATAAGCAACAACATGTTTTGTTAGGTTTTCTGCCTGGGTATAACCTTGCTCTAAAGTCCAAGTATTCTCCGTCCATTCATAAGATTCTTTAACGCTTACCTCTTTAGCCAGGTCCATTCCTTTCAATCCAGGAAATGCATCTATCGCGGCTTTTGCAAGCGCTTCATCAATCACGTAACCGGCCACGATACAACCTCGTTGAGCTCCTTTATCACGTAATAAGCGTGTTAATTGACGGGTATCAATATCGGCGATGGCAACCACATTATTAGCCTGCAAATATTCCGATAAGCTTTTTTCAGAACGAAAGTTACTAGCCAGTATGGGTAAATCACGGATAACCAGCCCACTGGCAAATACACCAGTCGATTCATTATCTTCATCATTAGTTCCGACATTACCAATATGCGGGTAGGTTAAGGTTACGATTTGTTTCGCATATGAAGGATCGCTAAGAATTTCTTGATACCCGGTTAAAGATGTATTAAATACCACTTCTCCAGCCGAACAACCATCCACGCCTATAGATATGCCATTAAATACCGTCCCATCTTCCAACATTAATAATGCAGGTTTGTTCAATGTAGCCACCTTAAATGTGCAAAACGGGAAGCACCTCGCGGTCCTTCCCGTTATAGAATAAATACGCCCAATACAAGCGTCACTCGGATAACCGAATTATTTGTTTAATTTTACTGAATTATCAGGGTGCGGTCATTAAGATTTTTAAAAAACCATTTATCTACTATTACATTTCCTCAAAATAAGTCATGCAGGATGGGCATAGGGTTTCGTGCCTATCAGAACGCTGATGCATTATTGGCTGTGGGACTTGTTACACTTAGCCCCTCTGCTTTTACAGTTTTTTACTTAAATGAAAAATGTAATATATACTTCGCGCGGCCACGGTTGCGGGTTTTATAGCGAGTTGATTTTGGTCGAAAGCAGGGCGCTGATTCAGCAACGTAGCTATCGGCAAAAATCGGCCGCCAGAAAACTGCAACAGTGGCCGTGCGAAGTATAACGACGATAATATTAATATAGCTCGGCACTATTATCCATACTGCCTGTCTCACTATAAAGCATGGCAGTACCGATGTTAAGTTGTCTTGCTTCAAGTACTTCGCAGATCACCAGCTGGTGATCACCCACTGAGACTTCATGGCTTACTTTACAATCAAAATATGCCAGACTCTCTTGTAATACAGGCGCGCCTGTCACTGCCGCCGCCCAGGTTCCGACCGACATTTTATCATTCACACCAGACCGGCCAAAATGTGCGGCCATTTGCATTTGCTCTTGACTTAAGACATTAACACTACAGACAAGACCTTTTTTAAGCAGTTGATAAGAGTAATGTTCAGGATTAATACTGATTACTAATAACACAGGAGAAAAAGAAACCTGCATTACCCATGCAGCGGTAAAGGCATTTATTTTTTCGCCATCGGTGACTCCGATTATATAAACCCCTTGTGTGATGCGCTGTAGAATACTTTCTATATCTTGCATGACTCTTTCTCCAGGACGATACGCATAGATAAATCTATCGCCTGTACATTCTTAGTTAAAGCACCGATAGAAATATAGTTCACTCCTGTCTCAGCGATTTCACGAATATTGCTTAATAAAATATTACCTGAGGCTTCCAGAGTACAACGCCCAGCTACCTTTTTTACTGCTAAACGCAATTGGGGAAGAGAAAAATTATCCAGCATAATTCTGTCTGGCTCAGCGGCTAAAGCCTGCTCAAGCTCAGCCATTGATTCAACCTCGACTTCCACCAACTTATCACTAATTTGTCTTGCCTGTGCAATTGCCCGCGCAATAGAACCAGCCGCCATAATATGATTTTCTTTAATTAAAATCCCGTCATACAAACCGACACGGTGATTATAGCAACCGCCACAGACTACTGCATACTTTTGCGCGTCGCGTAAGCCCGGAATAGTTTTACGTGTATCCAGAACTTTACAGCCCGTTCCTGCAACCGCATTTGCATATAAACGAGCTTGAGTGGCAACCGCTGACAGTGTTTGCAATAAATTCAGTGCAGTACGCTCACCCGTCAATAATGACCGCGCATTGCCACTGAGCGTACATAGCAATGTATCTGCTTCTAACCATTGCCCTTCCTGAACATGCCACTGCACATACAGGCCTGTTTGTAATGTTTTAAAAACAGCATTAAACCAGTCTTGCCCACAACAGACCATGGCTTCACGAGTAATTACTTGCGCGATAGCCTCTCTGGTTTCAGGAATAATTAAAACAGTAATATCACCACTGCCTATATCTTCATCTAGAAAAGCTTGAACATTAATAGGGTTTGAATAGGTCATATTTAATAGGGAAACTATGAACAAAAACAGTCAAGCGTGATTCAAGTAGATAAAAACCACAGGGAGAAATAGAGTACGTAACGCTTCTTTTGCGCAACGCACTCAAAAACTAGAGACTCAATAAATTTATTTCGATGCTTGCAACTTACTAAGTACAACACTCATTAACTGAGTATCATAGTGACGCTTTAGAGTAGAATCTGTAGGACGCGGCGGCATAGTTGCCTCAGTTTCTGCGACTAACTGCTGAATAACATCACGATTTAATTCTGCTTCTTCAGGAATATTTGTTTTTGTGCTTACTGGTATGATTAACTCTTCAGCAACAGCATCTTGTCTACCTACATTACTGAATGCATTATTATCCTGTTGAGCTTGCAAATTCTGTAGATAATGGCGCCTTAGAGTAGAATCCTCAGGGAATGGCGTTTCCCGAGATTCTTTTAGTGCAGTTAAGTTCTGCATATAATGCCGTCTTAACATAGAGTCTTCTGGAATAACGATAGCAGGCTTGCTTACCTTTTTTGCCTCTACAGGCCTAGTTTTTACTGGCTCAGGCTCTTGTACAACTACTGGTTTTGGTGTATTCGTCTGCTCCGTTGCAGACGTTGTTACTGAACTTTGTTTTTCTTTTTTCATGCGCAGATAAAACCATGCTGCAACAATAACCGCTAAGATCACCCCAATTTCGAACACATTCTTCCCCTTTTATTGCATATTTTTATTTTAATATGGGATCAAAAAAACACGCCTTGCTAACGCCCTTAACAAATACCCATTACTGAGCCAGCATTATTCCATATAATAAACAGGATAGTAATAGATTTTTTATTCTTTTTAAGTCGCCCTTAACAATGAAAATCAACAATCACTGGCTAACACCGGCTCACAAAATATGCTCACCAAACTGCGATATTCGGGAAAATGAAAACGATATTTCACTCATTGTCATTCATTGCATTAGCTTGCCAGAGGGGCAATTCGACACACCTTTTATTGAACAATTATTTACTAATCAGCTTGATACCCAGGCGCATCCCAGTTTTGCTGAAATTTGCCAATTACAAGTATCCAGTCATGTCGTCATCCAGCGTAATGGTGCTATTACTCAATACGTCCCATTCAACAAACGCGCCTGGCATGCAGGCACTTCAGAGTATCAGGGACGAACAAAGTGCAATGATTTCTCGATTGGCATAGAACTAGAAGGAACAGAGTACAGCCCATATACCGAGCAACAATACGCACAACTTGCGACTTTAATTCAATGCTTGATCCAGACTTATCCAAACCTAAGCCGGGAAGGCATTACTGGGCATAGTGACATTGCTCCACTACGAAAAACCGACCCTGGAAAATATTTTGATTGGGAAAAACTGTATCAACAGTTAAAAAAATCTCAGGATTGCTGACTTGAAAAATACGCAGACCCTCTATCTAAAAGATTTTACATACCGATTAATAAATATTTCAGCTGACTCGCCTGACTTCAGATAACTGTCGAAAAGATCCAAAACTTCATTTAAGGTAATATAGGCAAAAGCACCATAACCTTTCTTTTCCAAAAAAACCTCATGTAATTGTGCAATAAAATTAATGCGCTTTTCTGCAAGTTCAGACATTGTTTTCCTGTTATTTGTTATTTTCGTTTTCTGTAATATTATCTTTAAGGCTTCCATTAATGGCAAGCTCACCTTACGCAATATTGTAGACATTAATCTTCTAGTTCTTTATGCATAAAAGACTCATATAACATTAAAGCCACTCCAGCCGTAATTGCTGAGTCTGCAATATTAAACACAGGCCAATGCCATGTCTGATAATAGACATCAAAAAAGTCGATCACATAGCCATAAATAACCCGGTCAATTAAATTACCAATGGCTCCACCCAGAATCAAACCGAGAGAAATGGCCGATAAAGTTTCTTCGGGTTTCAGACGCTTTAACCAGATGATAATTCCGATACTAATTGTTGCAGCAAGTAGTGTAAAGAACCAACGTTGCCAGCCGCCCGCTTCACTTAAGAAACTAAAGGCAGCACCAAAATTATGCACATAAGTAATATTAAAACCTGGAAATACCGGAATAGATTGATACAAACTCATATTACTATCAACCCAGATCTTACTTAGCTGATCTATTATTACCGTCAAGACAGATAGCCACAGCCATTTCATCATAATCATTCTTTTAAAAAAGGGTGGATAGCTTGCAATAGAGATATCCACAGTGTGTACTTATTCAGTTGACCTAGTGCCACAATCTAAGCACTTGCACATAAAAAATCGTCATTCGTAAAGCTTTTTATCGGGAACCTAGTTTTAACTTATCGGGTTCTGGTTAACAGCATACTGGAATGACCAATTCTTAATTTTGCATTATACAGGCCAGTGTATTAGTAATACTATACGCGAGGAGGAGAATAACTTAAGCAAATTGCCGAGCTTCGCCCTTACCTGCCACATTTTCTACACAACGCCCACAGAGTTCAGGATGCTCTGCATTAATTCCAATATCTTCTACGTAATGCCAACAGCGAACACATTTCTCATGCTCAGAGGCAACGACTTTGATCTTCAATCCGTCTAATTCAGTATCTACTGCTTCACCCTCCTCTGCATCTTGCATGGGCAAAACGAAAGCTTTAGAGGTGATAAAAATAAAGTGTAATTCATCCGCGAGTTTATTCAGTACTGAAGCATACTCCTCACTGCAATATAACGTTACTTCGGCATTTAATGAGGCACCGATAACATCAGACTTACGCTTTTGCTCAAGTTCTTTACTGACTGTTTCACGAACGGACATGACTGCTTCCCAGTCAGCACTAGTGAGTACAGCATCCTCTGCTAATGGAAATAAACCCTGATACCATGTTTCCAATAACACCGATTCACTACGTTCTCCAGGCATATACTGCCAGATCTCATCTGCTGTATAACTGGTAATTGGCGCCAACCAACGCACTAATGCCTCCATGACATGATACATCGCTGTTTGTGCTGAACGACGTGCAAGACCATCTTCTTTTGCAGTGTATTGACGATCTTTAATAATATCCAGATAGAACCCACCTAGATCCATTGCGCAAAAATGATGCACTTTCTGGTTAATCACATGGAACTGATATTGCTCATAGGCAAGCATAACATCCTCTTGTAGCTTGAACGCACGATCGACTATCCAGCAATCCAATGCCAGCATATCTTCTGCTGGCACACAATGCTGTGCCGGATCAAAACCATTCAGATTGGACAGCAAAAACCGTGAAGTATTTCTTAAACGTCTATAGACATCAGATGTACGCGTTAATATTTCATCTGAAACAGTCATCTCACCACGATAATCTGTGCCGGACACCCAAAGTCGCAATACATCCGCGCCTAGTGATTTCATTACCGTTTGCGGAGCGACTACATTACCGCGTGACTTGGACATTTTCTTACCATTGGCATCAACGGTAAAACCGTGCGTTAATACAGCTTTATACGGAGCCACACCGTTCAAGGCAACTGAAGATAATAATGATGATTGAAACCAGCCACGATGCTGATCTGAGCCTTCCAGATATAAATCAGCCGGAAAACGGAGCTGCTCGCGTTTATTTAATACCGCTTCATGAGTTACACCTGAATCAAACCAGACATCTAAGGTATCCTGAGTTTTCTCATAATTATCCGCTTCATCCCCTAGCCATTCTGCTTTATCCAAAGCGAACCAGGCCTCTATACCTTTTTGTTCTATATGTAGCGCAATATCTTCAACCAGCTTACTCGTTTCCGGGTGCAACTCGCCGGTTTCTTTATGCACAAAAAAAGGAATAGGAACACCCCAGGTACGCTGTCTTGAAATGCACCAGTCAGGTCGATTTTCTACCATACCTTCAATTCGAGCTTGACCCCAATCAGGTATCCACTGGACTTTTTTGATTTCTTGTAGCGCCCTTTCACGCAACTCACCTTGTTCCATAGAAATAAACCATTGCGGCGTTGCCCGAAAAATAATCGGGGTTTTATGCCGCCAGCAATGCGGATAGCTATGTAACAAAGCTTCGTGGTGCAATAGTTTATGCTTGCTACTTAAAATCTCAATCACATGATCATTAGCAGAGAAGACATGCTCCCCGGCAAAAAATTCAGTATTAGGCAAAAAAACCCCATTATCACCAACAGGATTATCAACAGCTAAACCGTAACGTCGACCAACTACATAGTCATCCTGACCATGCCCAGGGGCCGTATGCACCGCTCCAGTACCTGCTTCTGCCGTAACATGATCGCCCAAAATAATCGGCACTTTACGATGATAAAAAGGATGCATCAACATTTGATTCTCTAAAGCATCACCATTGCAGTAAGCCAGAACACGGCAATTTTCCATGCCGTAACGTGCTACGGCATCGTTCCATAACTGACTGACCAATACCAAACGCTCTTTTTGTCCATCTTTTTCGCATTGAACAACCACATATTCATACTTGGGATTTAGGCACACGGCCTGGTTAGCAGGCAAAGTCCATGGAGTTGTCGTCCAGATAACCAACGATAAAGGTCCCTCACCTTCATGCTCAGGTACGTGCTGGCAACTGGCAAAAAATCTCTCTTCATCAATGACTTCGAAACGCACATCAATCGCTGGTGAATGCTTGTCTTCATACTCTACTTCAGCTTCAGCCAATGCAGACCCACAATCAGTACACCAATGTACTGGCTTGAAGCCTTTGCTTAAATGTCCTTTTGCATTGATTTTCCCTAATGAACGAACGATATCAGCCTCAAACTTATAATTCATGGTCAGATAGGGATCATCCCAGTCGGCCAGAACACCTAGACGCACAAACTCATCTTTTTGCATTTTGACTTGTTTGGTTGCATATTCTCGACACGCTTTACGAAAAACCTCTGCAGAAACTTTACCGCCAGCTTTGCCCACTTTCTTTTCGACCATTAATTCAATCGGTAAACCATGACAATCCCAGCCAGGTACAAAAGGGGCATCATAGCCAGAGAGTGTCTTAGACTTTAAAATAATATCTTTTAAAACTTTATTAACCGCATGACCTATATGAATGGCACCATTCGCATAGGGAGGACCATCATGCAAAATAAATTTCGGCTTGCCCGCAAATTCAGCTCGAATTTTTAGGTAAAGCTGCGCTTCAGTCCATTTTTTTAAGCGTTCAGGTTCACGTTGTGCCAAATTACCTTTCATTGGAAAGGCTGTTTTGGGTAAGTTTAGTGTGTTTTTATAATCGATGGTCATTAGTTTGCTAAATATGCATTAAAGTCTTGGCTTGTGCAGTATCCAATTGAATCTGCCGTTTTAAATCATCCACTGATTGAAAGCGCATCTCACTCCTTATTTTGTGTTTGAAATGCACTTCTACATACTTTCCATAAATATCCTGGTTAAAATTAAACAAATGTGTCTCCAGTAACACTTTTGCACTGCCATTAACCGTTGGTTTAG